>Ga0115846_100270_pt1 | contig 27655 bp, 29 predicted proteins | sample InSIn5gowninarea_2_FD_83860 | JGI IMG/M metagenome (GOLD analysis project Ga0115846, IMG submission 83860) | reverse complement strand
TAGAGTCCTGTATCACATCAGCCCAGTACTCATATGTATAGATTAAGAATGACCACCCCATTGACACGGTCGGAACTGTTCTCGTAGCTCTAGGAGACACCTTCGAGGCTGCTAACGCCACAGTCATGTATCACGCACGAAATCTGCTGTCGTCGTCGTCTATGGTTGCTAGGCTAAGGGATTTTGATTTGACCACTGCAACAGAAAACGAGCAGTCCACGAAGCTCTGGGCAGAGAATTGGTACGATGGCTTGACGTACTGCAAGTATATGAGTCTGGGAATGCTCCTCGACTAACGTGTTAAGGCACTTGGAATGGTCTTGGCGAGCGCCTTTCTGAGGGAAATATCGTCACCGCCGTTGATGAACTTGCAAAGAACAAGATCAACATCACCAACTTGATTATAGATGATAATTGGCAATCGATAAATCGTGGAAGTCGTAGCTGGTTGGAATTTGAGGCTGACTCTGATGCCTTTCCAAACGGTTTAGAGCATGCCATTTCCGCCATCAGACAGAAGCAGCCTAGCCTCCAACATATAGCTGTCTGGCATGCGCTATGGGGGTATTGGAATGGTATCGACCCCGAAGGAAAGATTGCGAAAACGTACAAGACAGTCAATGTCCAGAGTGAGGGGCAACGGAAGACTGTTGTGGCCAAGGAAGATGTTGGAAGGCTCTATGAAGACTTCTACGGATTCTTGTCTTCCTGTGGTGTGGACGCTGTCAAGACCGAGTAAGTGACGACCTGCTTACATTTTCATCGAGGTTGGGGCTTACGATATGCAGTGCTCAATGCTACCTTGACACTATTGAGGGTGCCAAGAATCGCAGAGACTTGATCATACCTTATCTAGATGCTTGGACCGTTGCCAGTCTCCGTTACTTCAGTCTGAAGGTCATCTCATGCATGTCTCTCACACCTCAGCACATCTTTCACTCCCAGCTACCCCAGAATCGACCACCCTTCCTCCTTCGCAATTCAGACGATTTCTTTCCCGACCGACCTAATAGTCACACATGGCATATATGGGCCAATGCTCACAACGCTTTGTTGACGCAACATCTGAACGCACTGCCAGATTGGGACATGTTCCAAACAGTCCATGATTACTCTGGTTTCCACGCCGCTGCTCGTTGTGTAAGTGGTGGGCCAATATACATTACCGACGTACCTGGAAAGCACGATATTGGACTCATTGATCAGATGACAGGAACCACGCCACAAGCCAAGACAATCATATTCAGGACCAGCACTCCAGGCAAGTCTTTAGATCCATACAAAGGCTATACGGATGATAGCCTATTGCTCGTGGGGACGTGCCACGGTAAGCGTTCTGTCCTTCCAACATAGTCCCCATCTCACTGTCATAGGAGGGCTATTGATGGGCACTGGCATAATCGGCGTCTTCAATGTCTCCTCAAATATTGTAACCGAGCTTATTCACCTCTCCCAATTCCCTGCTGTCGCAGAAGCAAATTATTATATCATTCGCGCATATAGTAGCGGCTTGGTCTCCAAACCTCTCCAAATTACAGATCCCAGAGCTATAATAGCCATCATGCTTGACATCAGAGGCTATGATATACTCTCTGCCTATCCACTCAGAGGGTTTCTTCCACCAATGTTGACCGAGGAAGTCCAGGGCAGCTCTGCAGACGATCGGATTTCAAGCGAAATCCAAGAAACAACCCTAGACGATGAGACGACATGGGTTGCAGTGCTTGGTCTGATAGGTAAAATGGCCGCAGCTGCGACGGTGGAAAGTACTATGATGCAGATGGACGAGAAGGGGCGGATTGTAGTTGATACGAAGCTCAAGGCTTTGGGCACTCTTGGTATTCCACCCCCTGCTTGGTCATCTTTGACATAACTGGGCTGATGTGATACAGGACTCTATATCTCTACACTCCCTAGTCTCGATTGGAAGAAGCATATGCTCATCACCATCTTGGGAAAAGTTGTACCATTGCATACAGTTCGCGTTAGTGAAGCTGATGTACACGTGTTGGAAGTCGATATCGAGACAGCATGGAGCGAATTGGGTTTGCAGAGCAGGTGGAGCAATGAGGTGAAGATCAAGGTGTTTATCAATCGACATAAGTAGCCGCATGACAGTCAAGATCTTGAACAGCATGAGTTGTGATCCAGTATGATTTGCTTAGCCAATCGACGCAGTCAAGGCGGCAGACCCGTGGCTTGAATATGGCATCTATATCCAACTTTAATGTCAAGTAGAGCTGACTTCGTCCCATTCTCAACGCAAGGTAGCAAACGCTTCTTTTCGTTAACAGGTCACCTGTGATTCTTATAGCTTGTAGTTAATGCTTCTCAGTACGTGAGAAATCATTCTATGAGATCTTGAGGTCAGCGATGAGAGGAATGCGGGAGTAGTGCCAATGGTGCATTTTTAGGGGTCATGACGGCAAACTGACCTGGTAGGGTAACTAACAGAAAGATTGCAAAACCAGAGATCCGGAATAAATCATATACTCAGCTAGAGTGATCGAATCTTTGCAGATTGGCCCACTGACCTTCCATTTTTTAGATCTTCGCTCATCCTTTCCAATGTCATCAGCAAAAACACCGGCCTTGTTTCCACCTTGCTAATAACACCACATCTCTACCCGTATGCCTCGTTGAGAATTCCGCGATCCAGAACACCAACGGCATGAAAATCCCGAACACCGGACCCATTTTTAGTATTTCTTTCATCAGGCCCCCTTCCATGTTCTTCACAAAGCCAGATGTCCAATGCACTAACCTCATCCCCACAACGTTCCATACTAGAGAATGTATCAAGTACAAGCTGAGGAGGCTTCGCCCAGATACTGCAAGAAGCGTGAGTTGAAAATGAAGCGCGGGATGTGGAAACACAGTCAAATCTTGGCATTGCATGATCATCTCGCAACAATCGTCAGATTCATCAATTCATAGATCCACCACTTCTATTCCCACCAATAACGCCCGCCATCTCCAACAATGCACGATCAGCTTCGATATCGCCCTTCCCTATATTAATTCTCCGTCTAGCTTCTGCCTCCCGTTCCTCCCATTCAAATCTCTGTCTCTGCTGTTCGGCTTCCGCATCACCTCCACAACCCCAGACCTCCAAGTCCTCTATCTCGAAGCGATCCTGGAAGTCGGATCTTCTGGTTTCACTGGTGTGGAACGCGCCTCCACCGGACGTAAAGGCATGCGTGAATACCCCAAATTCGAATGATGAGTCGAGCATTAATGATACAGCACCCAGAGATGCGTGTGGTACATGACTGACGGTTTTGGGCTTGGGGTGCGGACATCCAAATGATATACCGGGATGAGCAGATGGTGACTTGGTGAAGGAAATGTACTCAGCGTTCGACGTCGCGTGGAATACTTCATGGACGGGCTCGAGTTGGAAGAGTATACACTCGGAGTCGCCAAAACATTCCTTGTGAGTTTGCCGCCATGGCTGGGTAATGTAGGCGCCAAATACGACATGGGAACATTTGCTGCTGTCTGGGAATTTCTTCGGTGGTAATGTATCAGAGAATGCCCGCTCCTGTCCTCCTGAAGGCGGGGCTGATATGCGATTCCCCGAAACTAGAAGAATTGTTGGAGCTCGCCAGTTGAAGACCCTAGTCTCAAAGCTGCCCATGGAGAAGCCTGCATCTCCACCAGAGTAGAGGAGTCTTAGTCGGCGAAAGAGTAAAGATCCGGGAAGGAAAAACGATAGTTGAGAGAGGACATTGAGATCTAGTATGTTGCCAGCATCGGGGAGCAATGGTTGCTGGGGATCAACGAGTACTGGTTTTGGTGCGGTCTGGTCTTTGTGCTTTGTGAAATTCAAATGTTTTGAGAACAGGAAATGTTCAAAGAGGTTGCTGAAGCCAGCGAATAAGAAAGGCAGAGATACAGGTATCACGGTGCTAAATTGATGAAACTTGATTCCAGGAGTCTTTTCCACATTAACGAAGGCTGCCAAGATATTATCCGCTGTTTTTCGTAAGCCGTCTAGTTGCTCGCCTGATATCCGATCGGATTCTGGTGCTGTAACCTCGGAGCCTTCTGATTGTCTTGATAGTTTCAGGTGAGCCAGGCTCTGTTGATTATCAAGCGGTGCTATGAGAAGTAGGAGCATAATCAGCTTTTTGAGATTGTCTGGTGGTATCGAAGCTTGTGATATCGGCGCGTCTCCAAGTTTGAAAACTTCTATGGCATCTAGAGCCTCAAGAGCTGCAAGGGCAAGGTCGTCATCATCTTCTTCGTCATCCTCGCCAACTTGATCAACGGCAAATGCAGCAGGATGACGCTGTAAAGGTGTCTCGGGGGCTTGGCTAGAACATGCTTCGATAGTTCTTTCGTCTGTACTTTGCTTTCGGTCGTAGACAGCCAGGCTCCGAAAGAAGAGCTTAGTCCTGTCTCGATGTCCCTTCTTAAGAACTCGTTTATATCTTTCAGTCAAGATGACTATGACCATAATCATCTGCTCATGACCTAAGATGACTGGAGCCTCTTGACCGAATGGAAAAGATCCAAGGTAAGACAACATCTGAAAGAGAACCGAGGAAACGCCCAAGATATCGGGAATCTCTAGGAATCGTGCTATTGTATCTTCTTTGAGATAGGCGATAGAGTCCTGATGATCCGCAAGACTCTTGAATACATCTTGAAACGAATAAAGTTCGAGTGGAGTGAAGCAGCGCTTCGTAAATTTCAGAGCCTGAAGGCCGGCGTTAGTAGGTTAGTCGATAATGGGAGAAGGACTCACCAGCTCATGGCTTAGCTCTTCCCTTGTGGGAGGACGACCGGGATCACTTGAATGAGTCTGGCCCATTACAGTATGTGGGGGTGTGATGTTGCTTAATTATAAGATTACATCTCGAAATCACGGCGATGTCATGAACCCATGCGTCTCTGACAAGGGGGTTAGAATAAGGTTATTCTAGCTGCGGAGCTAGGCAGGCAGCCCTGCGACATGCATTATTTGCTCGGCTTGATCGGCCTGGAATAATGCTGAGTAAGAATGTGCCGGGTCGATTCACTATAGATTCGGTGCTGTGATGCAATCCAGTGATTACAGGATCATAGTCCACGCCAAGTATATCCTGACTTTGAATTTACTTGATTAGCCACTTAACAGCCAGATCTTCGAGAGAACCTGGATCCCACAACAAGCTGGTAAGTGTCTGTTCATGACTTATACATGCAACATACCCGAAATTCCATCAGATCAAGTTCACCCGCATATGATGAAAACATAGCTGGCATGTGCAGCTTGTCCTCGCTGACGAATCTCGACAATGCACCTCCTGAGACAACAATGACCCTTGTCTTTATCGATACCACAACCCATCAAACACCGAAGCGAATCGCACGCAGAACCAATTCACTGATAAGTACTCATTCCTTTTTCCCACCAAATCCTAGTCTCTTCTGCACCGTCTCGACAACACCAGCACCACGGTCCTCTGAAGTCCCACTCGCCGTGTCCACCGCATGAGAATCAGCGATCGAAGGCTTTTCCGCATTTGGCGACCTCTGTTTGGCCATCGTCCTTTCCCTCTTCGCCCTGAGAGCCTTCTCTTCCTCATCTCTCGCCTCCAGCTCCCTGACCCAAGCATCCCTCTTAGCTTGAGCATTCTGCTCCATGACCAGGTTTTCGAACTCTTTTCGCTTCTGTCGATCAGTCTTCCAGTATAGGCTGCCCACCACCATTGCCAGAATCGTAAAACCCTGAGCATATATTCTAGCACGGAACATGCGGTTGGTCCGTTCATGGTCGCCGGCTCTGACTGATTTCGCGGCTCCATATAAGGCCATGCATGTCAGTGTCAAGCCTAGGTAGCTGATCAGATATTTGCTAGGATCGCAGGAGGATGGCCATACCTAGGGGTATCAATGGCTCCTCTTTTAATCTACGTGTGAACTTCTGCCATCGGTTCTCCAGGTAGAAGTCGCTGCTCGGATGTCAGTGAAATTCTCCTCCTAACACAAGATCGATTGGCTTACGGATTAGTGTCGAAAGAGGAGGGCAAAGGCGTATTATTAGACATTGTGCTCCCTGAATCATAGTTTCAGCATTGTATTTACCTTCTTTGCCTGCGATCGAGCATGATGATGCATCTGCGGGAAAGATCTTCCGAGATCCGACCGGCTCTCGGGTCGGCGAAACAGGATTCCTAACCCCACCAAAGTAAACAAAACCCCTCGATCAGTCACCGCGAAACTTTTCCTCCACGGATATGTAAACATGGCGACCAATTCCTCTCAAGCCAATGGTGTCAGTGTTAATTGCAGTCACCGACCTCGGACACCTAGTGTAAACACGTTGTCTCTTACAGAATATGCCTCCAACGCAAGTCCGCCCAGCGAAGAAAGCCCGATTTCGAAAGCCAAGAAAGTTATTCCGGCAGAGTACCTGCTTCCCAATGGCTATCCCGATGTAAGTCTGGACATATCAGAGGAGCAATGAACTCGAAAGTGACCATTCTCAGTATCTACGACTCATTCTCACCTCGCGCGTGTACGAAGTTGTGGAAGAAACACCTCTGACAAAAGCCCACAATTTGACGAAGCGTTATGAGTGCAATATCCTTCTGAAAAGAGAAGACCTACAACCAGTCTTCAGCTTCAAGTTGAGAGGGGCATACAACAAAATGGCACATCTTGATCCAAGGACAAGCTGGAAAGGGGTCGTTGCTTGCTCTGCCGGTTGGTTTCCTTCAACGCGCAGCAAACACGGCTCACACTATTAAGGGAATCACGCCCAAGGAGTAGCATACTCAGCCCGGAAACTCAAGATACCAGCTACGATTGTGATGCCCAAAGGCACCCCGAGCATCAAACACCTCAATGTCTCGAGACTGGGAGGAGTAGTCAATCTACATGGAGCCGACTTTGACGCTGCCAAGGTGGAATGCCGACGCTTGGAAGAGCTGCACGGACTGATCAACATTCCGCCATTCGATGACCCATATGTCATCGCCGGTCAAGGAACGATAGGCATGGAAATTCTACGACAAACAAGCATCCCCAAGCTGGAAGCTATCTTCGTCTGCGTTGGAGGCGGAGGTCTCATATCCGGGGTCGGAGTTTACGTCAAACGAATAGCACCCCAAGTCAAGATCATCGGGGTTGAAACCCACGATGCAAACGCGATGGTACAGTCCCTTGCAGCCGGGGAAAGAGTAAGCTTGAGCGAAGTCGGACTCTTCGCTGACGGAGCAGCGGTCAAAAATGTTGGCGAAGAGACCTTCCGTCTCTGCCAAGAAGTAGTCGACGAGATCATCCAAGTCACGACAGATGAAACATGTGCGGCGATCAAAGACGTATTCGAAGACACACGGTCCATCGTCGAACCCGCGGGTGCATTGGCCGTCGCTGGCCTCAAGAAATATATCGCAGCCCACCCCTCCGACGACCGAGACCGCGCATTCGTAGCCATCGCCTCGGGAGCAAACATGAATTTCGACCGCCTCCGCTTCGTCGCCGAGCGCGCCGCACTGGGCGAAAAGAAAGAAGCACTCCTCTCAGTATCCATCCCCGAAAGACCAGGTGCATTCGCAGAACTCATCAACGCGGTGCTCCCCCACGCCGTGACCGAATTCTCCTACCGCTACGCCACCGACAGCATTGCCAACGTACTCCTCGGCATCTCCCTGACCTCCCCACCCTCCCACCGCGACGCCGAGCTTTCCTCTCTGCTATCCCGCATCTCCTCCTCCAGCATGACACCCACCGACCTATCCGGCGACGAGCTCGCGAAATCCCACATCCGCTACCTCGTAGGCGGCCGCTCCAACGTCCCCAATGAAAGACTGTACATGTTCAATTTTCCCGAACGTCCAGGCGCGCTGGAGAAATTCCTCACGACGCTGAGACCGAAGTATAATATCAGTCTGTTCCAGTACCGGAACGAGGGCAGTGATGTGGGTAAAGTCTTGACGGGGATACTGTGTCCCGAGGAAGAGAGAGAGGGGTTGGAGGGGTTCTTGAGGGAGATTGGATACCCGTGGCAGGATTGTACGGGGAGTGAGGTTTTCGGGACGTTTTTGAGGAGTTGAAGTTATGGCTTTGATGGTGATGCAGTAGTGGGGCGGTAAATGGGTCGATTCTTCAGTAGGTGTGGGGTTTTGGGGATGTGGAAGGGGGTTTGGAATGTATGGTGTTGGAAGAGCGGCGGAAAGTTGAGGAAGAAGGCCGAGGAGGATTGGAAGGGGAAATGGCAATTTCGATGTCGGAATCGAAAACTCGCTTGACGTTGCTTTATCCAAAAGTTCATCATATAGATACCTCTCACGGCTTTGGGTCTTGATATATACAAGTAGCAGCTGTCAAGAAGCTGAAAGGATAGATAAAAGTCACCTATATAGATGGATAGCATGCATGCATACAAATACAAGGACAATTCGATAGGTTCCATGTAATTGTTTATATGCACTATACTCTTCGTACAATCTATCCTCTAATATTTGATCACTCATTGATGATTTTCTCTTCTTAGTCCTCTCTCTCTTTTTTGACCCTCTCAGACTAATCGCTTAGGTGCACAACGAGTAACGAGGTATCCCATATTCCTTTCCGATCAGTAAGAGGTAGGATAAATGCTTTTATCCATACCACATAACTAACTCCACGCTGTATGCATATCGCCTTCTTTTTCCCTTTTGACTCCCTCTTCGCTTTGCCCTCTATCTTCCTATCTTCCACTTCTCATCACCTTCCTCTTCACTGTTCAATGGACGGACCAATGATCAAGAAGCAGCCACTCCCCTCACAAACTCTCTATACCTCTCCTCCTCGTCCACTACTCTCTCTTTTCCCCCATCCCTCTTCCCCTGTCTCGCACTCAATCCATCCCCAACCAGCCCACTGCTCCTCCCCCACAGCACCGCCTCATCCTCCTTTTCCCCATCCCCTTCTCCTATTTCTCGCTGGTTGGTGCCCTCACGGGGTAAGCGCATAGCAAGCAATACATACTCAGCCCTCGTACACCCATCCATCACACCTTCCATATAACGTCTCACCTCCTCCTGCTCGGCCGTCGTCTTCTGCAGTATTTCCAGCTGTCGTCCCTGATGCGTGTACATCCTGATCGTTACCGGCTGGTAGTAATCGAGTTGTGGATCGTAGGATGATGGGGCGGCACTGTCTGATCCCTTGCGCACTATGAGGAAGGAAGCGAGGACCTGTCCCCCGGGTAGGATTTCTAAGATGCTGAAACGCGGGAAGAGATACCGATCCCCTGATCCGGGTGGGGAAGTGAATTCTAATGCTATGCCTGAGTATTCGGATTTGGTGGATGGTGGGGGGCCTTTGGACCGAAGGAGGGTTTGTTGGGGTTGGGATTGAGCTTGGGGTACTGGTGTTGGAGGAAGGCTAATGGGCTTTGGTGGTGGCGGTGTGGGATGACCGTTTGTCTGAGCGATGGCGGTTGTGGTCGTAGAAGAAGGAGGTGGTGGTGCTTGTGGTTGTGAAGACGGTGTAGAAGGTTGAGTGGAATTCTGTCGGGATTTGAGGAGACGGCTCAGCTCATCGATGTGTAGCTGAAATCGCTTCAATTCGGCGGAAGATGCTTCGCCGTTTGCTACAATCCGCATGAGGTCTTTGAGATCTGCGTCGCCAGCTGCTTTCTCGGCTAGCATCTGGATGACGGGATCTGCGTGTCTAGCTGGTGGATTCGTCGTACCATTCGTGTGACCATTCGTGCTTGTTTTATTGACGTTATCACCTGTGTTACCACCACCCGCAGTCGAAGCAGGACTATTCGTAGCAGTGGTTCCATTCGGCGTAGGCAGAGCTTGAGCAGCGGATAGGTTTTGAGACGCTGGGCGAGGTTGTGGTGGAGGTACGACCCCGTTTGGAGGACCATATTGCATTATGGGTCGAAATTGAGGTTGCTGTACCGGAGTGGCAGGCTGTGGTTGCTTTGGCTCCTTGATACCATACATCGTAGCATCAAAGATATGCGGTTCGATGGTAATAGAGCATGTTCCCAGCTTGGTCATGGTGTCCTTCCCTGGATTGCCCTCCGCTTCTAAAGTAGCCTTGTTCTTGGCCGTCGGCTTGGTGTAATATTTCTCGAATATGCCTTGCGAGATCCATTTTTGACGTGATCGCTGTAAGGACTCCACGAGAACACCGCTATGCAAGTTATCAGCTTTGTCGGACGAGTGTTCAAATCCGAAACCCACCTCTCTGAGATTGTTTGATATTCGGTATTCGACAAATTATCAGGCTGTGGCTCATCGACTGTCGGAAGAGGCTTGCTAGATACGATGGAAGTTGGTAACAATTCTTCTGGCTGTGGTGGTGGTGTAGGTTGGGCTTGTGGTTCTGGTGGTGTCGGGATGCGTTTCTTGCTTGGTGCTTCACTTTGCCTGGTAGCTCGAGCGGGCAACTTCCTCTTTCTGCTTCCCTCCATTGTCGGTGTAGGTCGTTAGGACAAGTATTTTAAATAAGCTACTGAAAAAGGGTTGAAAGTGGGATTGTTGGAAAGTGAAATGTTGACGCGTCGCGATTCTTGTGAAGTGGGAAGGTTTCGAAAATGGGAGGAGTTCGGAACACCAAACAAAACCTGTCCCGAGATCTGAGACTGAGACTTTTTTCTTGCTGGGCTGCGACCCTTCCGGCTTCACAAGGAACGGCAAGCACAAAGCTTTGTTACTCGAGATCATTCCTTGTATATGATGTCTATCTTTAAGTGACTTTTTGGCGAATACTCAAATGACGTGAGCCTCAATCTTTCTCAATATCATATATCATTGATCCTTCACTTCTGCCAAAGCCTTCTTCGCTTTGCCGCCCTGACAGCGCTTGGGCATTCAACAGTGCAAGGCCCCATTTCTTTCCTTTGTCCATTCACAGCTATCAATTGGCCTAAAAGCTCTCTCTATTGTCTTGGAACTATGGGTTTCGGGGTCTGATGGTCTCGTTCAGTGCATGGGCTCGGAATCCGATGCCCTCTCTAATCTCGCTCTTCAAGAAAGCATGTTGGAGTCTGGGTGTGGCCGTCTCACTTTACGCAGTAAGCATGCTACTATTGACCCACCCTCCGATACAACGATTGTAAGTCGGAGCCTTTCTCTAAGATAGCATGATGCTGATGGTGTAAGTGCATTATATGGGCACAAAGTCCACACTGCTACGTGGCAGGATCTGAACAGACCAGAGCGGTTTGGGTTTGCAAGTCGGTAGATCGAACATCACTGGGTTCCATAAACTCATCTCGGATACAGGAAATCAAGTCACCCCATTCAGATTCAATACTTCGGATCATGAATCACTGTATGCATGGCATGTCTTGCCGCTAGGATTGTACGCCAAGCATGAGTCTGAGCTGCTGGAAGAGCCATCAGGTTTTATCGAGGATGTCACAAGGTCAAGGGCCTTCAAGCTGCTTCGAGATGAGCCTGACTCTCGTCTCATCATCAGCTGTGAGTACTCTGATATGCTATGTACAAAGCTGTCTGACCGGAAAACACAGTTCATGGAGTATGCTTGACATTACAGCTCCTTTTGGTTTCGAGCCACTAATCAAACCAGAATTCTGGTACCGTAGCTCAAGGCTGGCGTCCTGACACCTATCGTGCCCTTGGTGACGGTAGCACCTCCGACATCCATATCCTGACCTTTGACTACCGCGGATTCGGTCATTCCACGGGATCGCCCACCGAAGAGGGTGTCGTTCTCGATGGTATCGCAGCTGTCGACTGGGCAATGCGAATTGCTAAAATTCCGAGAGAACGCATCATCATCTTCGGTCAGAGTATGGGCACATTCGTAGCCTCAGCTGTCGCCGAGCACTATGCTAAAGAGGGCGTTGAGTTTGCAGGACTCGTCCTCGTCGCAGGCTTCACGGATCTTCCAGGTTTGCTAGACACTTATGCCCTTGCTGGATACATTGCTCCTCTCGCGCCTATACGACGATATCCGAAATTGACAAATCTCCTCACCTCACGACTCGTCGACACATGGCCAACAGCTGAGCGCTTGGCTGGCTTTGTTAGAACTAGCAAACGGGTTAGATTATCCATCTTGCATGCTTTAGACGATCGCGAGATCCCTTGGATTCAGTCACAGAGACTATTTGCAACAGCGGCGAATGCTACAACCGACGGCGGTATGGATATTCACCTGATCGAGGGAACAAAGGCTCGAAATACCGTCGACTTCGGGGATGGAACATTCATCTGTACTTGGAAGACCGGCGACAACAAGATCATAAGACAGCAAGTCATTGGCTATGGAGGTGAGTTATTATTATGAGGAGGTATTCACTAGTCCATAAATGACAGGAGACAGGTCATAGCAGGGTGTTAACCTATGCTCCCATAGCTTTGGCGGCGTTGAAGGCGTTTGAACTTGATGGAGGAGGATCACTGCCTGAATAGACTATAAGTAGACTTATGCGAGATTACCCAAGGAGTATGGCAGAACATTTAGAGTAACCTCCACCAACGTTCAAGCAATATTAGATATGAGGTTCCAACAACTTGACTTTGAATAGCTTCGTGGGACCATGCTGCATTGTAGAAGGAAGCATTCGGCTAGAAGCGGCTCTGAACCTGGTTAGCTTACCCCTCCAACCTCCCCACCAGACAAATTGTCAACATCGATAGTTACGAATCTCCCACCTGCCAAATCCACAGCTATGGCCGACGAATCCAAAATTGTCGAACCTCCCAAGAAGGAGGCAGAGGAAGTAGCAGATTCCAAGCTCTCTCAAACCGCACAAGTCGAGTCCGAAGATGAAGCCTCAGAACCCGACGAGCCCAGTACCTCCCAAGCCGTAAAAGAGGACAAGAAGAAGAAGTCCAAGCGCAAACGCGTAAAAGCTGCATTGACAGGCGGAAATACAGAAGGATCAAGCAGCGTTTCGAAAGATGACAAGTTCCATAAGACCATGGCCGGCATGAGCGATGCCCAAGTTTCGACTCTCCTCGCCATGAACCCCGCACTAGCACGACAGATCGGCGTCGCGGAAGGGGATACCGCAGGCAAAGAAGCAATAGCTGCGCTGAAGAAGCTTAATTTGGAAGATGTGATGACTGGATTGGCGGCTACGGGCAAGAATGTCAAGGATATGGCTTCGTATAAGTTCTGGCAGACACAGCCAGTTCCGAAGCTGGGAGAGACTGATCACATTGAGGAGGAGGGGCCCTTCAAAGTCATTGATATTGATTTAGTGGCGAAAGAACCGGGTCCGTTGATTGAGGGATTTGAGTGGGTTACAATGGATTTGCAGGACGAAGGGGAGGTCAAAGAAGTGTTTGAGTTGTTGTATGGGCATTATGTGGAGGATGAGGAGGCGATGTTTAGGTTCAACTACTCGGAATCGTTCTTCAAGTGGTAGGAGATTGCTTGAGATGACACAAGAACTTGACTGACCTTTACAGGGCTCTACTATCTCCTGGCTGGCAAAAAGAGTTTCACGTAGGAGTACGGGCAACACAGTCGCGCAAGCTAGTAGCTTTCATATCTGCAATTCCCGTCGATCTCCGAGTCAGACAAAAGACATTTAAAGCGTCAGAGGTCAACTTCCTATGCATACACAAGAAGCTCCGATCGAAGCGATTAGCACCCGTCCTGATCAAAGAGATTACGAGGAGGAGTCACCTCCAGGGGATCTGGCAAGGACTGTACACCGCGGGTATCGTGCTGCCAAAGCCAATCAGTACATGCAGATATTATCACCGATCAATCAACTGGCAGAAGCTATTCGAGGTTGGTTTCAGTCCATTACCTAAGAACAGCAAGCCTCAATATCAGGTCCGGAAATATGCATTGCCAGACAACACAACGACGAAGGGTTTACGGCCGATGGAAGCAAAAGATGTTGATGCCGTACTCGAGCTTCTAAACAAATTCCTAGCGAAATTCGACATAGCACCGAATTTTACCCGAGCAGAAGTCGATCACTGGCTCTTACACAAGCCAGAAGTATACAAGCAGCAAGTAATCTGGTCATATGTCGTTGAGGTGAACGCTTCTTTCCCTCACCCAACCCTCAAAACTAACGCATCCTAGGACCCCTCCACAAATGCATTAACCGACTTCTTCTCCTTCTACTGCCTCGAATCCAGCGTAATCAACAACACAAAACACACCGACGTACGAGCGGCCTACTGCTACTACTACGCCTCCTCTCTCGGGATCCCACCCATCGCCTCCCTCAACGACTACAAGACGCGTCTCAACGCACTCATGAACGACGCCCTGATCCTGGCCAAGAAATACAAATTCGACGTCTTCAATGCTTTGACGCTGCAGGATAACAATTGGTTCCTGGAGCAGCAAAAGTTCGGTGGCGGAGATGGTCAGCTGCATTATTATCTCTATAATTATAGGGCGAATCCGATTGCGGGCGGTGTGGATCGCGGGAATCGTATTCATGAGGGGGGAAGTGGGGTTGGTGTTGTGATGCTTTAAATAGTTGTGATTGGTGTGAGGGATGGAGATGGCGATAAAAAGTGCGATGGGAGTGCGGTTGAGTGGGAGGATGGGCTATGACTTGGATTTGCTTTTGCTGGGATCTGGATGTTTGAAAGAAGTAGTTGCAGAATAGAAGAGATGAGCGATTAGCAAATTGGAGTTCTTCCTTTCTAATCTCGAGGTCAATTTCCCATTCATTTGATGCATTGACTTAGTTTACTTTACATATCATTATCCATGACTCCGATCCACTCATTATTCATTCATCAACCATCATTTCCCAACACCATTCAACCGCTCCCCCTTCTCAAAGAATTTCATCAGCATCTCATCAAACCACTCCGGTTCCTCATACGGAACCACATGACCCACTCCCTCCCGAATGATCCCTTCCCCAGGCTGCAAGTACGCGATCAATGCCCTACCATGGTGAACCGGGAGGATATGATCTTCTGCTCCGTGCTGTGATTGATTTAGCGATTTGGTAAGCTTTTTTCGGAATTGATAGATTCAGGACTTAAGGTAAAAGAAGGCAAGGCAGAGCAGAGACACAACAGCACCAACAGAGGGGAGGAGAACTCACCAAAACAGCAATCCTCTCCCTCCCCACCCCTTCCGCCAACACCTCACACTGCATCCGACTCTTACAATGCCACCCCGCCGCCACAGCCTGCAGTAAGAGACCCAACGTCGTGAATCCGACTTCCCCTACCTGCCTCTCATCGAGACGTTTATGCAAATCCTGCGCGGCCCAACGCTCATAATTGCTTCCAAACATGCCATAACTTTGCTTTCCCTGTGGGAGGATCACATTCGGTGTGGATGCGTTGGGCACGGATGCGTTGTCGGGGCTGGAGAGGAAGGTGGTGCTGAAGAGAGTTCTGGAGGAGGAGTTAAGGGAGGAGTTGGGGGATTTGGGGATGAGCATTTGTAGACGGAGGAGGAGGTTGGTGAAGAATGATGTGTTGGATTGGACGAGGAGCGCGGTGGAGAGAAGGGTTAGTGTGTTGATGAGATGGGGGTGGGTGTAGGCCTGTGAGTTTGAGGGGTGTTTAGCTTCTGAGCTTTCGGGAGGGAGTGCTCGAGTAAGGAGGATGTCGTGTGATTGATTTCTTGTGTTCTCCGAATGGAGGAGGTGACGAGGTAGAAGTGAAGACGCACCAGTTCTTGAGCTATCATCCCACCCATTGAAATACCGACCACATTTAATTGACGTTCTTCAGTCCAGCCGATGTGGTTGAGTACTTCGAGGAGGTCTTTGGCCATCTCGGAGGTCGAGTAGCGCATTACTGGTCTATCTGATTTGCCCATACCTGTGATCATGTTAGCTTAGCGTTTGTCAAAGCACTTCCTTCGAGCCAAAGCATGGATTTGAACAAAATTCTATAGGCTGATCTCTCACCTCGATTATCGAATACCAAAACCGAGTATTTGTCCCCATGATCATGCCCAAACGTCTTCGTTTGCCGTTGCCACATCCTCTACCCACTTATCAGTCATACCTCGTAGCTAAACAACTCTAAGACCATACCTTCGTCGCCCCCATTCCAGCCACCAGCTACAGCGGTCAGTCTTTCGTACATAACAATCATCACGTGATACAGCTCTGATCTTGAAGACATGGAAGTCAGCGAGCGGTTTATGTTGGGCTTACCACAACTCTGGTGCTACCCGTTCCGTGCACCTCCCAAGAGATGCCAAATGGCCCACCTCGACCCCTCGCAACCTGCAGCTTCCCTTCTTGTGCGGGGATCAAGCGCCATATCGCATCGGGATAGCTTGGATGAGCTAGGATCTCAGCGACTGTGGGACGTTGTGTCGTCCTGCAATGGGTTTGTGAGCGATACATCCGATCCGGATTATGGATTGTGAGGGTGTTACAACTTACATCTGTCAAACGGCTTGGTGCAGGGTGTCTTGCCGTTTGTTAGATGTGGATACAGTATCGAGGTAGGTTGATGCCCGTTGATTTGTAAGCAGTTGATTTTGAGGAGGTACGGAAGGAATTTCAACTTCGATTGTCTTGAAATGATATCAGAAAGCCGATATCATGTCCTGAGCACTGGATGTGTCTTGTTACGTCAAATATGAGAATACATGAAGAGTATGGCGTGGTGACTGGTGAATTCGATAACTGTGAATCGTCCTGGACACCTTCACACCGTCGCCAAATCGGAACGGTGAAGCTTTGAAATTTCATTACGTCGCGCAGGCTTCGGAGATTTGATGTTGCATTTGTAAGCTTCGATCTAAGAATGTTCTATTGTAGTCTGGAGTCGCTCCGACCGCACACATTTTCTCTTGAAGTATAAAGGCCTTCTCCCTCTCGGCTCTTCCTTGAGTTTCTCAGAGCTATCATTCAAGTCCTTCAGAAGCCTCGAATAGCGCATCTGAGCAATCATCAAAATCGGATTCATCCAACTCTATCTCCTCACACCACCCATAAACCCCCACACCGCCATCATGCCAATCAACCTCTACGACGCAAGCGTCCCGGTCTTCACCACCGCTCTCGAAAATCTCTCCCTCATCCTCCAAAAAGCCAGCACCCACTCCGCCGCCTCTTCCCTCCCCAGCTCATCCCTCATCGCGGACATGAAGCCCTTGACCTTCCAGATCCAAACCTGTTCCGACACAGCCAAAGGACTAGTGCACCGCCTAACCGACTCGGTCCTAGTTAGCATTCCCGACACTGAAGTCACGTTCGAGGACATGCAGGGACGCATCTCCAAGACGCTGGAGATTCTGAAGGGAGCGAAGAGGGAGGATTTCGAGGGGAAGGAGGATGAAGAGATTGATTTGAGAGGACGCAAGATGAAGGCAAAACAGTATGTGCTGGAGTTTGCGGTGCCGAATTTCTACTTTCATTATACGACTGCGTATGGGATCTTGAGGATGAAGGGGGTGGAGCTGGGAAAGAGTGATTTCTTGGGGTTGGACAGGAAGGGTCAGTGAATGGTGATCCTTGAGAGAGATCAGAGATGAGAGACATGGATGCAGTTGGTGAGATCCATAAAGGATGGAAGGTGTTTGAGAGTGACTTGCTTGGTGGAGGGCATAAGGAAGTGCTGAATCACTTAGGGAGCAGAGCTACTTGCTAGGCAGTGACCAACCAACTTTGGTCTTTCTGAAACCTCGCCCATTTTCACCTTTTTCGTGTAAGTGTGATTAAACTTCATGATCTTCCATTAAGGATTTCAACCTCATTCTTCATTTGGTGTATACTTCATTTTGATCCTTTTCTGGTTCCTTTTGCAGGAGCTAGCAATGGATATCCTGCATTTTGGCATGTTGTCCATGTTAAGGCAGTGAGACTCCGCGCTTTTCTTTATCCATCGCTAGTGGCTTGCTTTGTGAGTTGCATGACACATTCATCGTCTGACACTACCTAGCTTCCTTCAAGGCACAGCTAAACAGCCTCTAACCACGGATTCGAAGAAGGAAATCCAATGGCACGGATGATATCCTGAATCTCCACGTGTTTACTATCTCTACTACGTTCATTCGAGGAGTGAATTGATGATCCTTTGTGCTAAACAGAACAGTGCCTACTCACATGGACAGTAATCAGCGTGTGTCTGGGTGCAAATTATGCTATTGTTTCTGGGAATATCCAACTGGTACGCTTGTTCTCTATGTCACATATCCTCTCTGACTTGCATTTCCCCCTGGAGAAACCATGTCCAGCAGACTCATTGAAATTTAATGCATTGAACAGCAGATTGCTGTCCAAGCACGTTCAGGAATCCAGGGTCCTTTTCACGCTGTAAAACTGTTGCACCGAGGAATCAATCTTCCTCCCTTCTTCCTCTGTAGCATCGTTGCAGTCAGTATCATAGACTAGGCAGGATTTTCAGTTTATTGATCATACGTCTCTTAGGGTGATAGTCATCAACTCACTGTACCAATATGAACCGACAACCACGTCATCTATCCAGTAAGATTTTGCCTCCTTGTCAATATCCTTTTCTCGTAAAGTAACAGATGCTGATCCTCAATTAATGATCCTGCTGGGCTGCAATTTCTAGATGTCACCCAAAGGTCTCGAAGTGAGTGAACAGGTTCAAATACATACCAGCCGTCGTTAGAGAATTGTTGTAAGTGCCCTTTGATCTGAATTGTAGCCACTGCGAATGGAGCAGCGAGAGCCAAGACGACTAGAGTTCTTCATTGCGTGCAAAAGAGGGTTATTGGAAGTCAACCCAGCTGTTAAGAAAGGTGCTTTGCAGTGAGTAGGAGTAAAAGAACATAGTTAATGAGTTCGCAAATAACATCTCTCCCGGTTTTCGAAGTACCGGCAAAAGCAAAGTTTGACTGCGCCCTAGCAATATACGCATCCCTCATCCTTCTTCCTTCATCCCCCAAGATATATCATGTGGCCCAAGATAGCGATGCGGTTCCCCAATCCGAAAATCGGAGTTTGGCAAACCTGATAGTTGATACTATTGCGCCCTTCGTGGAACAAAAAGCCAACCGTGGATGATCCCTCAGTGATGACACCTAGCTCCGTAAGCCAGCTAACAATTTAATAGGAAAGCTACGCTATTCACGATCTCTTCCAAAGACCCGCCTGTGTGTCCGGCTGCTCAGAGATCAGGCTCTTAGAGCCATATTAGCCTGCTCAAAATGAATTCAACTAAGCCTAAGGAGGGATACCAGCTTAGAAAGTCCAAGCAACGCGTGCTGGGTTTACCCTCTGTCTCCTTTTTTTCAAAGAGTCCCAGAACACCTTTGATGCTTCTACCCCTTAATTCATGATGTTACTTTGCGAGTATAACCTTACTGTGCGAGACTAACCTTGTACTATAAAAAACGCTTTTGTCTGTCTAGCTATCTGCTCTTATTCATCAAACACTCTGAGAGTCTAACGATAGCCAGATGGCATAGATTTTGACGAGTCCAGTGTATTACCTTTGCCCTTTATGATGAATCTTGTAGCTTGTCTTATATATAGAAACAGCCTAAAACGAAAGCTATACGACATTGATCCTAACTTCAACCTAAGCAGGTGATGTAATATATGGGTTAATATTAATTATTTGTAGTCTAGATTCAGTTCAAAGGCTACTATCAAGTTCTCAATATTTATATTTAAAAGCGCTGAAAAATATTAAAATGCATTCACGGACTTTATTCTTGCTTCAGCACCGTCTCGAATGCGACCGCTCTTGATAGTCTATTCGCCATTGCCGGGAAGGCTTTAGGTGAACTCAACCAGTCGCATGGCGATACCAAAACTCAACCATGAGATGTGTACCATTTACTGTGAATTTATGACACTGTCCCTGGTAATTGACTATCGTCGACTCCCTAAGCCGCTGCCGTAAATAACATCAATCTCTGCACGGATATCAGTGACAAGAAGTCTGAATTCTTGGTCAGACTCGGGAGCGTACGCAAAGGATGGAGTGGTAATGAATATAAATGGATCCCACTCCTGATGTCGAATGCCAAAAGTGGCGCCACCCTTGCGAGGGGCTTATCAGAGCTTATATTCATCTGACACCTTGTAGCCGCCGGAAACTTGATCTAGGCCATTGTCTGCCGACCCAAGATCTGACCCAAGGACAAGGCGCTTATGGTCTCACTGTGAGAGATAATAGTCCGGAACTCAGGCTTCTGAGTCATAGCAAGGCCACATAACCGTTTCCACTATCATAAGTGGCCTAGACCCGAAACACCATGGTCGGTGATTGGTTGTGATCAGCCAGATCTTCTCTTGGTCTCATGCTCTGCAACTAGATCACCGAGAGAAAATGAAAACTGCCACAAAGTCGGTTGTATAGCCTCTCCAAGGCCTATTTGCCAAATAACGGCCAGAGCACGACAGTATGAGAATGGGACCGCGAAACGAGGACCAATGGCCTGGTTCATAGGAAATAAACGGCGATAAGTCGGTTCGCCCATCATCGACCAAGTCCACTCTGGCGAGTAGGTCCAAGACCTCTTGAGACCGCAGGACCGCAGGACCTCACCTATATAATGCCCGCTCGTTTCCCTACCAAGACTTCATACACGTAAGCCTCTTCATCCAAGATCTCCATATCCTACAATACACATTACTATGTCAAGAAACCTACCTCAAGGCAGCAAAATCTTAGCAGTTTCGCATAGATGCCACACTTCGGTACACGCTGTCACCATCCTGCACAGGTTGCCAACTTTCTAAAGGATCGCTTTGAGCGGCAACCATACACTGTCTTCCAAAGCGCTTTGGACAAATACAATGAAATGGTAAGGAACATGTCTATTCATAACATCAGTCCCGATACACGAGCAAACGAAGTATCTAAAACCATGCTGGATTCAATCAATTCTCAATTGAGTGAAATCATTAGTGAAGCATTCTATCAGAACACTCTTTTTCCGAAGCATATCACTATAACATACCTGCCTGATTATCACATGGTTCGCGGGGTTACCAAGTTTCTAGATGGCTCAACGCCCAAAGTCTCGATCCAATTGCGCCTCTATGACATCCTTAACCTCCGTTATTACACAGTCAAGGAAGTCTGGGACAACCTGTTCCACGAATCTATTCACGCCAAATTCCGTCTTCGTTCTTCTCCTGAATTCTGGCAGCAATACTCAGGACTCGCAGTAGGGCTTTTGGGGAGAAGCGGCCACGGCCCCCTCTTCCAAGATATGAGTCTTATTTTTGAAACAACCACTAGGCAAGATTGGTTGAAATCTCTCCATTTTGATACAAGTAGGGCATACTCGCTCTATAAAGAGTTGCAAGTGTCTTATCCAAATGACATGGCTGAAATGGAAAGGCAGGCCACAAGGTATCTGCTAACACCTTTAGATATGCGACGTGCAGAACGGGCATCTGAGCGACAGCATTGGCTCCGAACATTTCTCTTGAAGTATAAACCGACGAGTCATGAACAGTTGAGACATTGGGCAACAATGGCGAAAGCGCGGGCGATGGTAGAGCGAAAGAAGAGATACAGACGAGAAGAGACAGAGCGTTTGAGACACCAGCAAAACCTGGCATCCAGGCGACGAGAATTGCCGGAGATACCGCAACAGGTCGACCCTCAAGCTTCAAGATGGGAGGAAGCACGCAGAGGAAGGCGGGCTCGTCGTCAACGTTGGCGGCAGAGACTCCTCAATCCAGATCAGCAGCGAATGCTATCTGGTTTAGAATCAATGAACAGGTCACAGGGTCAGCGGCCTTGATAGCGAGGTAAGTGGAGACACTCACACTAGCAGCTTGGGGTAGTATGAACTGATTCGACAGCAGGGTACAAGTAGCACCAGTCTTGCGATGGAGGTGTTGATGACTTGAATACGCATCTGAAGCCAAAAGATTGCAAAGGCATGAGCTTGGTGAACAATTGTGATTGATCGGATATATGGATAGGGATGGATAATGAAGGGTTTCCACAAATTTGGACGGGTCTTACGTGTTTATAGAAGTGTTTTGCATGTTACCTTACAATTGTTTGATGAGACCAAAAAGTCATCTGTTTCAAAAAATCGCCTGCAATTGTTTAATGCCTACAAGATGATATCACGAATGGTCAGCTAAAGTGCAATAACAAGCAAAACGTATCGTAACGAGTTTGAAGATATCAGAGGGATGTTTCCCACTGGATTGACCAAGTTCAACACTGCTTTCTTATCATTCTTGATTTCCATCCAGTCGCGAGACTCATGCTACCATGTAGCGCGTGACCACTAAACCCGAGGCTAATGCGGCAAAATCGGAGTATAGCCATGCACCTGTATTTCTTTGCCCAGCGACCTTGTCTATCGGACCTGTTTGACTGGGTGCCATGTTTTCGTTGTGCGGTCCCTAGATGGTCATCGGTATTACGGTATATGAAGGCTCTCCTTACGGATGAGAGCATATTAAGTGGCTAAAGAAGAAACCTTGGATTGAACAACCCACATTACTCGATACTTCCTCGAAAAGTCTATAGACTCAATAAAGAAGCAAGGACACGGGCAAGCTCTCACCTCAACTACAAGTAATTACCATCAAGGCTAAAGGTAGCTTGACTAGCAAAATATTAACATAAAGACGATAAGTCGGTTTGAGATACAAGTTAAGAAATTGTAAAATTCAAATCTGAATCGGATGAATACGACTGGAATGCTAACCCAACCGCCTAAATGACGAAAGACAAGACGCACAATTCTTTTTCTGGCCAGGCAAGTCACTTAGACCATATTAGGCCCCCAGTACTAATGATTGAATGCTTCGTCGATATGAGGCGACCCACCTGTAGCAATGCCAGTCGAAAACAAGACAAAATGTCAAATAGCCGCCCAGTCATTGTACAGTGAGATTAATCAAACACTTGCAAGAGCTCATCGATCAATAAGTCCGTAATGATGATTTGTACAAAAAACAAAGCTTGAAGTGCTACACAACAATGTACTAGGGCACCACCAACGCTGTCCCACAGAATTGTGGACGTTTTGCCAACTAAGTTTGAACCATTACTTGTCCAACGGTAAGGAAAAACGGAAGAACACCAGTTTGTGCATCTAATGTCTTTTCATACCTTTCCTAAGCGTTGACTGAACCCGCTAATCGCTTTCTCGTCAAGTGTTAGGAATAAGCGCCCACCTCCCTTCCAATGCAACAAGACATTGCATCCGCACGCTTCGGACCGCTGTACTGGGACATTTACCCCTGCATAATTCTTGAGTATTGGATGACAATGGGTTGGAAGGTATTGTTGTATATGTGCTAAAGGCATGTTCGAAAACAGCTTTCGAGACGGGAAAAAGCCAGACGGAGGACGTAAGGAGGGGTTTGAGACTTGAGACTCCTTGGCCTCGCTGGAGAGGAGTCTGGAGGTATTGCTTCCTTGTATGTACTTATGATGATGTCGAAAAGTCATTGATAATGATTATCTCTTGTGTAATACTTCTTGTTGTATATTATTGGCTTCTCAGTCACCCCATGCTGTGTAGGCAAACCACGACTCGTGAGGAAATGGGATCTGTAGATTAGGGTTGAGCAATTGATACGTGGAGGACGAATATTCTATACATAATTTTGCACCTGGCGCAATTGGATTCTAGTGATATCGTAATGAGACAACGTGATGAAAAGGACCAACAAGAGCATGGATAAAACAAGCCTGCACCTGACCGAGATGTCGAGAATATATGGCCAAGGCTGTGGCATAGAAAGAGGAGAAAAGCGTCTGGGGTGGCTTTAAGTGTGGAAAGAGCTCAACAAAAGAAGTGTACTCACAAGTCGAGACGACTGCTTCAATAGCGAAGCCAAGCGGGGTTAGCTTGCGAAGAGAACATCCAGTCGAAAAGTGCCTCAGACTACCACCATCGTCGTCCGAACGACACGAACGTTTGTGAAAATCGATCAACCGGAGGAGTATAATCACCATCCCTCTGCCAGTTCGAGAGGAGCAACATCGCATCGTCAATGGCGAAAGCGGGTCGGAGACGCGTCTGGGGCTGCGTCAGAGGCTACCTATGAGGATACTATAGGCTTCGAATCCTCAGCGACCGGAAGCAAGCCTTTTGTCAAGGGAGAGGCATGGCCCTGGACCAAAATCTAAAAATCAAATTCAAAAATCAAAGCCCAGGCCCAGCGTGGATTGCGAGCGAAAGGTACTGAGCGCTTGGTCAAGACCGAAAATGGTGCCTCCTAACTCGTCACGGGCCAGCAACCCCCTCTGCGATGGTCCAATAGATCTCCATTCAAGTCACCGACTTGTTTTACACTCCTTATAACCAATATTCCATTTCCCAAATCCAACACTGAATACCCAAGGCTCGAATCAGGCCCAAGCATCAAACTCGACTGGACAAATTCGGGCCCTTTTCCCTCCATCCCATCCCCGTGCCCCAGGAACCCTTCTCCTAGACATCATCTCCGTCCACGGCATCACCGGCGATGCTGGAATCTGGACGCACAAGAACGGGTACTTCTGATTACGAGACTCCATTCCTCAGTCCTTTCCTGGAGCTCGGGTATAGACCTTCGGATTTGATGGTGGTAGGTCTAATAACGTATTGCACGCCGCTGTCACTGGACGCAACGAGAAGTTCATCACAACGATTCTAGACCATTGTCCTGATGTCAACATCCGAGAAGGGGAGCGAAGCAATGCGCTTCGAGGAGCAGCTGAAGGCGGATATCTCGATGCTGTGAAGTGGCTGTCGGAACAAGGAGCTGAAGACAGACGTAATCAGCAGCCACTTTCCCAGCGCAGCAATGACAGCGAGAACGTTGGAATAAGATATATAAAGGAGCTAATCAAAGCTGGCTAAAGTGGGCCATCAAATACATTTAGAGAGCTAATACATCAATACACCAACTCCGGTTGCGACGTTCACGACAGACTCAGCGAGACGAGAGAAAGCATGTGACATCATGGGGCGAGACAATCCGACGCATCGCTGCTTCTCAGATGGGTAAACGGACAACTTTCGCACAAGTCAACCTCATGGACACTTGCTCATTGTTACGTCGAGTCAAGCATCGACTTGGGAAGGCCTGCGACGTGGTCACGAGCCCAACTTGACCTTGATGTCCTCCATATGTAATCGTCGTGTCATCCGTATGCGAGGGGCACACTACACCAACACGACCATTTACTGATCACGCCGATGTCGTGTCATCGCAAAGGTGAAGGAGACCAGCGGTTCCGCATTCAAAGCAAAAGGAGAAACGATTCTGAGACGCTCCAGGATGCCGGAAGACCCGAGAGATCATAGATCATAGATGATAGATGATAGATTCTAGGGCCCCGAGCCTTTGATGTTCAGGTTCGTGCTCACTATTGCACTACCGACTTGGCTCTGACAGATGGTGTCCATCGAGCCAACAGCACTTCATGCCCTTGCAATGCCATTGCATATCTTCTGTCTCGCGCATCGTATCGAACTCTACAGTACTGAACACTGGGGACGTGCAGATTAAGGCGGCGCATCCAAAGTCGATCATGAATGACTCTATCCATTCTCTCTCCGAATGCTGCCTCTTCTCTCCTAACCCAGCACGGCCTCTTCTTAAACCTTATCGGGTCGTACTTGGGCCGAAGCATGGGCTGTGTTGGCCTAATTATAGGTCATGGGTGGCCCAGAGGGCCAAAAGGGGAGTCTTTGGCGATGACTTACTTGTCTATTATTATGAATTGTGGTGTGCCTGCTGGTGCTGCAAGTCGCCGCAGGTCCAGCCCAAACCCTTTCCGCTTAAGGCGGTGAGTGTGGTGAGACCGGCGCAGCCAGCGACCCTCACCCTCGGAGCTCCTGACTGTAGGAGGAAGAACAAACAAGCGCTGAGGTCCAACAACTCTCGCTTGCTTTGAAAACTTCTCTCGAGAAATCGATCGCCCAGTCACTGTCAATACTGCTTTCAAATTCACCCAGCGAAAGGTACGACTATCGCACCCAAGCGCTCGAAAGTCCACACTCAAAAGGTCTCACTTCGACTTCCGAAACACTAGGCTACCCCTGACTGGAACCAACGATTCTGCCCTCAAGGATCCTGAGCGTGGGATAGGATAGGGGGCTTTGTCGTGATGTATGGAGTATGTTGCTCTTGTTTCACCTCCAATTGAAGCAGTTTCAAATTCCAAAGCGAGCTTGTCTTTGGAAGCTGGGACTCTCTTCTGCTTCTACCTTCCCATATCACTCAATTTCAATCAAACGATACACTTCACAAGAAGGTTGCACTAACAATATGTCACAGTACCGGTTAGTTCGCTCCCTCGATTGCATGCGTGACACACGTTCCGCCATGGTAGACGCGGATTTCTTGCAGTACTGACATGAGACGCACAGAGAGGAGAATCCATACGGCGACGGCGGAGGTGGCGGCTATGGAGGTGGGAATGGGGACTACAATGCTTCTCCGAGCAATTATGGTAGTCCTCAACCACCCAGGCACGGTCTCCCAACCGGAGGACCGAGAGGAAGAGCACAGCCCGGGCAGTCTCCAAATCCAAGGACGATGAACAACCAACAACAATCCTATGGATATGAACAGTCCGCCCCACCCCATAACCAATACGGCCGGTCACCCAATCCACGATCACCACCACCTCAAGGGCAGTATGGTCAGGCAACACCACAACAATACGGCCAATCTCCTTACCCACGATCTCCTCCTCCGCAGGGGCGATATGGTCAGTCAACACCACAACATTATAACCAGACGTCCGATCTACGAGCCTCACCGTCCTCTCAGACACAGTCTAGTCATTCAACACCAGTACAATATGGTGGACCAAACCCCCCAGCACAGGCATATCAGACACAGTCTAGTCAATCAACACCAGTACAATATGGTGGACCAAACCCCCCAGCACAGGCATATCATCCGCCAAATTCATACAGTCCTTTACAAGATGCTGCTTTTCAAGGGCGTCACCCACCTAGAAATCAACCATATGGTACATTGGGAGGTGATTCAGAAGAGAGTATGTAGATGATAACCTAATAATAAAGCTCGAACTGACAACCTATAGCTCTCATTGAGATGAAACCTCTGTCCCCGAAAAATGCTTCGGATCCCAATGCCATTTTCGAAGAGATCAACAAGATCGGACGGGACCTTGACAATGCTGAGCGAATGATAAATGGCATGGACAGGCTTCGAGCCGAAGTGACCGCGGAAGTTGACGCCAACAAAGCAGCAAGAAGCATCGGGGAGTCGAGCGAGAAGATCAAAGCAGCATTGACGTCTATTATCCAGTCCATGAAAGCATTGAAAACAACACCCGGAGCAGCTGGAGCGCCCAAACGCCAGATCGACACGAAGCAGAACAAACTCTCGGACCTACAGGCCAAATATCGCCAAAAGGAAATGGAGCTTAATCACGCCGTGCGGGACCAGATGCGTGCCCAGTTGCGCATTACCAACCCAGCACTCGACGAGTACGAGATTGCCGAAGCAGTGCCCGACTCCCAGCCGCAGCAGATCTTCCAACAGGCTATCATGCAGAGCGGACGACGCGGAGAGGCTACCAAGACCCTTGGCGCTGTACAGCAACGACACGAACAGATCAAGAAACTCGAGCAAGATATCATCGAGTTGGCAAGTCAATTCACAGAACTGGAAGCGTTGGTCTGCGAGCAAGAGCCGTTGGTCGAGAAAATTGATCAACAGGCTGAGCAGGCCGAGCAGGATATAGTCCAAGCGAATGTGCACTTGGGCAAAGCCGAGGTGAAGGCGAGGAGTGCGAGGAAGAAGAAGTGGTGGTGTTTGGGTATTGGTGGTAAGTTCATACCACTGTCCACTTTC
>Ga0115846_100240_pt3 | contig 27759 bp, 23 predicted proteins | sample InSIn5gowninarea_2_FD_83860 | JGI IMG/M metagenome (GOLD analysis project Ga0115846, IMG submission 83860) | reverse complement strand
GTTTGTAATCAGTTGTTTCTACGAAGTGTGCGGGAGGATTTCTGGCGAGGCGTAGATGTAGATCCATGGCGGCGCAAGAGTTTGCTTCGGAGTATTTTTGAGCCAGGAGGTGGCTGCGTTTCTATTGCAACCAGGCTTCGAGGCAAGAGGTGTGGTCGGTGGTAGTATGGCGGGCGAAGGGGTTCTAGCGCCTTGGTCCGCTTTGGTAGATACTGTGGTTATTGTTGTCGTTTGAGCCGTAGGAGCCGCGCGAAGGGGATGTGCGCTCTTCTACAATGTCAGACAGGCGGGTGGGATGTTGGTGCCGTGGTGTCATGGTTTGAATTTGTTCCCAGCCTGTTGGGTTAAGGTTGGGGGGTGGTTGAGATGATGAGGTTAGATGGCCAGGGACGTCGATTGTGGTAGACTCGGGATCGTCAAGGGCACCGTAACCGGCACCGGAGTAGTCGATGGCAGGATCATGGAGTGGTGAGGTTAGACGGCCTGTCATGGGTTGCTGGGGCGTGACCGGACTAATTGTGCTTGAGGTTGAGTGGTAAGTATCACCTGGAGAGATCTCTGAGAGAAGGGGTGTTTGTTGCATTTGAGGAGTTGTGGTTGCAGGATGAGGTCCCGGGGGCAAGCCGGTTGGTGATGCAGTAACTCGAGAATATATACTTTGTCTCTGTTGCTCAGGAGAACGAACTGCAGCTGGCAAATTAGCCTGGCCTGGCGATGTGCCTCGAGAAGCTTGTTGGCGTTGAGCATATTGTTGCTGAAGCATCCTCTCTCGCTCAATATCCGCAGTATGGTCTTCATCGTCGCTAGCAATATCCTCATAGGCAACTTGTGGTTGACGATACGGCACTGGTCGACCATGTGGATCGTGAATAACGTTACCTTCATTGTCTCTATGGTACTCTTCTTCGCTGTCATCATCGGATTGCGTGCTTGGAATGTAAGATGGACCCTCTGAGATATTAGTTCTGTTATACACGGATTGTGATTGCTGACTGTGTGATGGTGAAGTGACGGCTGCTGCTCGAGCTTGAGACGGTGCTGGTTGGTTGCGAGGACTGGTCGTATTGAGGAATCGTGTATCAGGTTCATGACGAAGTGGTACATGCTCACTTGGTCGTGCAGTCTCAGTGAAAGGATCAGTACCTGTCGGCGATGTAGTCCCAGGTCTATATGCGAACTGTGCGTGCTCACGTTCAGGAGAGTCGAGTGTGATTTGACTCGTAGATAGCGGCTGTTGACCTCCCATCTGATTAGGCCCTGGCCCGCCTGGATACGGACCGTCCCTAGCTTGGGGACGTTGTGAAGCTGTGGTATTGTGCCGACTGGATAGTCCTTGCATGGGTAATACCTGAACACCACCAATAAGTGTAGGTTCACCACTTCGAAGTGCAATTGTGCGCTCTCGCTCTTCTTGCTCTCGTCTTCCGAGCTCTTCCCACGCCCGTCTTGCCTCTTCTTTACTGATCTGTAGCTCTCGGCGCATCTCGCGCACTAACTCCTCCGCCTTTGATTTTTCAGCTCTGAGAGCTTCCATAGCAGGACCATTATCCTCCTGTTGTGTTTGATTCTGTCTCATATTCTGTACTTGCGCTTGAAGCTCAGCAATCTTCTCCTGTGCCGCTTCATGTTCATTTCGAGTTTCGAAAAACCATCGCTGAAACTTCCGTTCTGATGATGCCCGAAGGCGTTGCAGCTCGACCACCGCATGGAAGAGGTTAGCTCCTGCGGCGGACAAGTCGGTGATCTGGCGTGCCATCTGTTTATCTATGGGTTTGCCATCTAGTTCATTTGTATTCTCTTGCAGTCTTCTAATCCAATAAGAGGTCAAGCCTTCCCAATGTGAAGATAGTGTTTCCCATCGTTCAAAGGCATGTGGGAAACTAGTTCGGTTTGCTGTGGGAGCCAAGTCTGATGGTTGAGGACGATTGGAAGCTTGTGCTTGCGGAGGCTTAGTACCGGCAACTGCAGGAGGCATGCTGAGCTTCTCGTATGCTTCAGTTCGATCTCTCTGCACCTGGTTGCCGTATCTTGGATCAGCTCCAGTCGTCTGACCGGTCTGCTGAGACTGATTATGTGGTTGTGCGACAGGGCGGGGCTGTCCTTGGTTGACAACTCGATTTCCCGCACTAGAACCTGCACCATTAGTGGTAGGTATGGTGTCGGCTCGAGCACCTATAGTGATGCTTTGACCTGCTGGATATCGAGTGGCGTGTTGAGCCTCGGTGGCCGCAGGTCTGGTCGATTGTTGTCGTCGGTCGGTCCCAACGCCAACAACATCTTCCGGACGTCTTCTTGATGGATCATTGTTTTGATTTTGACGTTGAATTGCCTCTTGCTCTGCTCGCCTTGCTTCACGAGCCCTCCTAGCAGCCATGACTTGCTGAGGAGTTTGGATGCGAGCTTCAGGTTGTGTAGTTCTTGTAGACCCCGCAGGGTTACTGGCGTACAGCTCCGACATGCGGGCTTCCTCCTCCGAACGATAAGCTGTCAGCTGGTGTGCATTCACTCCTCTTCCAGTGCGTATGGCTTCTAGAGCAAAGAGGATAGCTTCGTGAGTTCTGCGCGATATCCGAGTGTTCCTCCTCGGCCAGAAAGGTTCGTCTTCGACAAGCCTTCGAAAGCTTTGTGGAGTGGTAGAACCTGAACGCGTAAATGCGATTTGTTCTCTTGCTTCAGGTCGTGTTTGCACGGGTTCGGGGCGTGCTGCTACGCGTTGTGTGTTAACAGCTTGGAGAGGAGGTTGTAGAGACGTCGCCCGTCGTTCTTGTAATCGAGGAGTTCTTCGTAATGATCGTGTACTGCTTGAAGCGGCAGCTGAGGCAGGTCGCTGAGAATGGGAGGGAATTTGTTGTTGGCGTTGTGGTATTGAGGCTTCGTTAAGGTCGTAGTAATCGTATAGGTCGTCAATCGGAATTGAGCGTGGTCGCGTGGAGGTGGCAGCACGAGAGGAGGCGGTCTGCTGGTGTGCAGACAATGCGACCGCGTGTGCGCGGTGAGCGCGCTCCGATAATGACTTCAAAGGATTGCAAGCAAACTAGCTCAACAACCGGTCTGATTTAGGAAGTATCCTAGCACAATAATTGTGTGTATAGCATGCGCTAATGGAGCTTGGATAGTGAGAGCAATGGTCAAGCAGTGGTTGAGAAAGCACAGCAATGGTGGTGTGCTGGGTTGAGCGGTGGTTGGTAAGTATCGCAAAAGTGACGAGGTTGGTGCGGCTATCAGGCATGAGTTTCGGAACGGCAAACCATGCAAAGTGAGGCTTGACCACCTCCCGGAGCTGAATGCGCCACACCTCGTGGCGGTCGTGCTGTCCACACCGCTTAACGACGACGTAATTGATCTTTAAGCTGTGTTTGCTGGTGTCTTAAGATCTTCTCATACGTGGCGTGGGATGCTGAATCTGAGACAGTGCTGTGACAGCTGTCTGTGTGGAAGAATTAATTCTGGAGACGTATTAAGGGTTCCGAGTGGAAGTCTCTCACAAGGTTGGTGAGAGAAGGGAATTTTGGCTGGAGTATGATAAAGAGGCTTGAGTTTTCGTAGTGAAAGGCTCGAAACCAATATACAAATAGACGGATTAAATTGAGGTCGCTGTCGGTTGGGCTGAACGCACAAAGCCTGCCAAGTTAACGGCCAGAATCAGGGCGCACAGCCTCACACAATTGAGCTCGCTCTTCCTACAAGCAGAGGAACACACCGACGCTGAGCTGTGGCGCTGAGCACCACAATCAGATAGTTATTCCATCTTCGCCAACTTCAGCTGCTCTTACTTGAGTAAGGTTATGTCCGTGTCTTAGAGGGCGCAGTTTCTGTTTCTCGAGGAACTTGAAGCGGACACACAACAGACTCACATTTGCGGGAGGCTGGGAGACAGATGAGTTGGCATCTCGCATACGTCAGGGCTAGCTCTTGGGCCTCGTGGCGGCCTCCTGGGTTTGTACGTCACCCCTGCATAGCGTGGTGATTTGTTGTTCGACTCCTGAGCATTGGAATCGAGAGATGTGGAAGTGGAAAGAACTGTCTGTTTGCTGTATCTGATGTTGATGTTCTAGGAGGAATGTATTCAGGTAACTTCTCCACGACGTTTCTCCGTCTGTGCGTTCCCTGTGCTTGTAAGTGACAGGATTCCAACGACCAGATGCTGGGTCAGACCTGGTATTGGCTGCCGCAGGCTCTGCAGGCCCGCGTTCCCGGACCCAATACTTGGAATGTCTCCAGACCAATGAATCAATGCCCTGAGCTGTTGTGCCTTTGCATCGGGGAGTCGTCACATGCAGTCGGCTGATCAATGACTCGTTAAGGGTTGAATGCTTTCCGAAACTCACCACCATCGCATCCGATAGTCTTTTTTTCGATTTCTTTGACTTCTAGGAATGCAAGCTTCACGGTTGACAGCTCTCGCAGGCGAATCCCACAGTTCTATCGAGTGGTAGAGATATACAACCTGAATGCGTCCATGCTGCACGGTATTGGCACCTTGCATGCTTGGTGATCAGGCGCTTTAAAAGGTCAGAGGTAGGGACATCACGTTGCTTCATTCGACGCCATCCCCATCAATTGCATGCATCGCCAACATGCATGACATTGCATGTTGTTCTTTCCGAGATGCACGTCAATTGCGTGCATACAGCACTAGACTGATCGAGTCGATACCGTAATCCATCTAGGACACCATGGTCGTTTCCTGGTAGACTTAACAAAATATATCTTGACCACGTTATTACGGCGTCACACCAGATCACACACTGTTGATCAAGTCCGCAGTGTTAACGAAGATGAAGAGAAACGGTTCGCAACTTGACCACAGGGTTGATAAGGACAGCCTCCTGAGGAAGAGTGGCCATCTCGGTGTGAGTGGTGTCAACTGGAAGCAGCTGTTGATCACTTGATCAGAAAGGTCAGCAAGCACGCCTCTCATTTTTTACATCTGCAGTTGCCACGCCTTGAAATTCCCCTTTCGATCATCCAAGCGGCGTTTTCCTCCTTCACGTCCAATACGAAGTCAACCTTTGATGGCAGCCCCAATGTGCCGGATAGCAGGTAAGTACGTCTAAATCAATTCGCGATGTGCATCGCCACACATACATGCCCGGAAGCCGCTCCTCACCTTTAAACCCAAATTATGCTACTCTTGGGGAAAAGGCAACTATCCTACTATTCGTCTGGTATCGGGCCGGAATTTTACTATTGGTCAGTGTCTACGATTGTGTGTGTTGAACAGTCTGAAATATTCTATCCATGCAAGAACGGTTTCTTGGCCTGCCACATTCACAGAACTGGTGCCCTCTTCCCTTCAAATACGCGAGTCAGGACCAGTATGTCTTGTATGAATGAAGACGTATCTTTCTACCTCAGATACCTATATCTGTCGCTTATTAGCACCATCCCCCGTCATTTAAAATTGGAGTGTCGTCCTCGGTTTTTCATCCAAAATTTGTTTTATTACTGCTTCTTGCTGGTGGATAAGGCTGTGACGTTGTATCTTCACCCTGCACACAGAGTAGAACATCTTAGCCATGGATCCTCATGCTGGGCAAGCCCCTACACCTCACACCTACCGTGCTGGTGGGGGCCAGCAAAACATACGACCCTTATGGAGAGAGTCTTGCCCAGTGGACTCTTTTTCGAGCGAACAATATCCCGTTGCTCAGGAGACAAAAGCGCTGAGATGCAGAGCTTATACAACACCTCGGGCAACTTTGTCCAAGCCAACACATGAGGACTCTCGTGCACACATGAAACTTCCCTGTGTCATCGATCGGAGGTCGGGTACACCTGTCCCTTCGCTGTCCAATACAGAAGCAAAGTCGCCACGATCTTCCAAAGCGCGATCTCCAATCACTCCGACATTCACCGACACTGGTACGAAGTCTGTGCAGCGAACGCGTCCATCCAAGGATAGAGTACACTCTCCGAGGGCTCACAAGGGCTTTGGCAAACAGGACATTAGTCATCCTATGACAAGCCTCATACCGTCTACTATGCCATTACCATTGGATATCAATGTTGACAGGGAGGCGTATGAACCTCACAGATTTCCACCAATACCAACTCCTCCGATGCCTAACAGCCTTGAGACTTCGTATATAGAATGGGACGACAACACCTCCAGATTAGACAAAATGAAGAAGACTATACGGCTGCCGGGCCAGAAGACGCAATTAGCGCTCATCCCTTCAGCAGGGTTAAAGCCGCGAAGGCTGGAGAGACATGTCAATGCCACGCCACGCGTACTAGGAACAACAAGAACCGCTGGCACCATAGCAGGTCGAGGCCAAAACGAAGAGGAGTCAACTCCACCGGCACATACCAAGTCCACAACCACTCCGGCTAGCCCTCCTCCTCCAGTCAAACCCGTCTCCTCCCAGTCTCATACTCAGTCCTCAAGCCCACCCTCCTCCTACACCTACCACGTTACCCGACCCCTTCACGCGCCTAGCACCCAACCTGCGCCTCAACTCTCATATACCTATCCCACTATCCAGGAGATCTACACCCATCCCCACCCCACCGTCCCTCACAACCATCAACCTCCACCAGGCCTCACTCCAAACCCCACTACATCAAACTCACCATCTCGACACACTCAAACCCTCGCAGACCCAAAAGTCAACCTCCTAAAAACCTGGATGCACGGCTTCGCGCAAAAGGCCTCGATCCCGACCCTGAAAAAAAGAACTCAATAACACCGACGCCGTTTGCAGCAGGGGAGGAGGTGGCATGATGTTTCTATACCAAAGACTTGGTTCTAGGTTACTTAGCAAGATATGTGAGATGGTCATCTTTTGTCTTGATTGATTGATTAATTTTGATTTTTTTTCTAAATGCATTGAATATATACAATGTGAATCAGTCATTTGGGTCATCCTGTCCTCGTGAAACCAGGGATATATCGTTTGAGGTTGAGCTTCCCGACCGAGGTTTTCACAGTGATGTAGTTGTAAGTAGACCGTCATGTGCTGCGGTGCAATGTCACGTGGTGCGGATGGTCAGGTAGATGCCATGCCGTATGCCTCGTTCCACGGCCTCGTTTCATGTCCCGTGTTCAGTTGATCCTACGGCCTTCGTGGACCCTTGCTCGTTACCTAGCTTCAGTATTCTAGCCACAGCCCCAGTAGGGATAGTTTGACAACGCTCGAACTCCCGTAATGCATAGTTTGAGTGCTGAGGCAAGAAAGAAGCGTAATGAGGCTCAACATAAGATGCTGAGATGTGAATCCGGGGGGTTTATGAATGGCACAATAAAATCTGAGTCGGTAGTGCCTTGCTCTAATTACAATGACAAATCCAGTCAACACTTCAAATCATCGGCCGCCAAACATCCTCTAAGACAACAGGCTCATCATCGTTACGCGCCACCTCCTCCTGTGCCTCGACACCACCCGCACCATACGGAACAACTCTCGTGCCAGAATGAATATCATAGTGATGTTTCGCCTTGATCAAGTGCTGAATCATGTAATTAAGGACACATTTAATACCCTGTTCCTCACCGCGTCTGACTATATATCCGTTTATATAGTCGATTTCAGGGTATCTCACGTTTCGCATGTCTTCACGCATACTGCTTGAGTTGCGCGCTGTCTTTTCACTGATGCCTCGGAACAGGGCTTCGAGACGGGTTGCTGAGAAGCGCAGGCGTACATTTGGGATGCCTTCGAGTTCTGGCATGCCGCGGATGACGAGAGAAATTTCTGCTATCAGGAGACGTTGGACACGTGTTAGAGAGGGATTGTCGAGCATGGAGCCGTTTGGGACGTCGAGGAGGGCGGTTAGAGGGTTGAGAACGCAGTTTGAGACGAGCTTTTCTAGTTGGAGTTGGAAGAGGTCGAGGGAGGGGTAGGCCGCACAGGCGAGTTCGGGAGAGCGTGTTAAGGTGCGAAGAAGGTAGCGGGAGGAGATGTTGGAATAGAGGTCTTTGTCGCTTGGGAACATGGATTCGCGTTCCATGCCGGAAATATTGGGGTCATCAATAGTGATGTCCGTGGATGGATGAGGGTACTTGTCTGTATCGCGGTGGATGCCGAGGGCTACTGCTCCAAAACCGGCGTGGACAACAGCGAAGGGGCCTTGCATATGTGCGCCATGAGAGATTATACCGAGCATGTATGTTGGACGAGTTGCTGGATCTGTGAAGACTTTCGAGTTGAGCTCATCGATTTGACCCATTCCATTCTGCATGAGGAGAATCGTAGTCCTTTGATCAACTCGATGTTTGATGCTTTGAAGAGCTTGGACAGTGGAAGGTCCCTTGACTGTGACAATGAGGGTGTATATGTAGATTTCGCCACTTGGAAGCAGTTCTTCTCCCTTAATCTCGTTCAATGGTGCTCGGTCTTTTCCTGCCTCGTGTGGTATGTGCTTCCAAAAGTCCTGACCTCCATTGTTTTCCTTGATATCGACATCATAACCCGTCTGCTCGTCGTTGATCTCTGTTATCTTGTTTACAAGACGGACAATTCGCTGACCAGCCTTGAAGTCATTGTAAATCTCACGTCGGTGCATGAGAATGGTAATCGGTGGTGGATTTGGCAGGATCATCAGCGAATGTGCTACGAGCGTCCCAATGCTGCCTGTGCCAAGAAGATGAATTCTTCTGGTTAACAGCTCAGAGTCCTGTGGTGTGACCTCTGGAATTTCTGGTGAAGCCATAGGCTTGGACTCGAAATCTCGAGACTTCTCACTCTCTAACGGAGGTGTCTGAGGCTCCTCCCACCAGGACTGAGATTGTGCCATAGTTGCAAATGAGTGTTTCAACGACCAGACGTTTCTTTTTTCGATGTCTGAGTCTCTCTGAGTCTGCATGCGCCGTGGGGTACCTGTTTGGAGGTTGTGAAGACATCTTATTCCGAACCGTGATAGAGTGTTTATCGAGCACGAGCTGGTGCGGAGATGCTTACTACGATCACCCCATGAGAATGATTGCACTCCGGTTCGGATTTGTCTGATCGACTTCATCCGAAGTACGCAACAACGAGCTCAGAACAGCACGTAGCATGAGTCGCAGTCAGAGTAGTGACTAAATTACCATATTGCATTGTTATCCTCGACGTCACTTCTTGTTGACGTTGCATGCGCTACGGCACGAGAAGAATGGAGACCGAGGTTTAACCGTTTCTGTTCAAACATTTTTGACCGTGAATCGCGTTACAGCGAGGATTAATCTTCTATACTTTCCAAGTCAGATCTCTCTGATAGCCACGGCGCGATTCGAACACGATGGAGAGCAAACAACTGCTCGAATTGATAGATCAGCTAGACGATAACCTCGAGAACCTGGAGGAGGCCTTGAAACCTATCCTTGATGATTCACTAGGTGCCGCTACCAAGAAATTACCTATCCTTGACCGAGCAAAGTTGAACATCACAGTCGTCTATGCGATCGAATCGTTGCTGTTCTGTAAGATCAATCAGATCCATGGACAATGATTATTTCTAATTGCGCAGCATATCTCAGGGTTAATGGCGTAGATGCCAGGGATCACCCAGTCTTCAAAGAGCTCGAGCGAGTCAAGCGATATTTCGGCAAGGTGAAAGATGCTGAAGAGGGTTCAGTTGTTTCAAAGCCAACAATCACATTGAATAAGCAAGCAGCTGCAAGAATAATACAGAGCTCCTTGGTACGAGAAAGAGGTAAGACACAAATCATTTTCTGACATTATCGTAGGCGGGCAATGGCACTTCTGATCCTGCTCAACGAGAACGCGAGCTGAGGGAGCGGCTACTGGCTAAGCGAAAGCTCAAAGCCGTATCTCTGACAGCAGAGCCTGTACCTACTCTTACACCTGAACCCTTTTCTGCCCCTCCATCTACCGTTGCAAGTGTATCTATCCCAGCCCTGCCTACACCGGAAGATCAGTCCAGTGCTGAAGAAGGCGAGATTGAAGAGACTGCCGACGTGTTAATGCAGGAAGCAAGTCCACAACAGATCAATAACCACCAGACCACTTTGCCGAACAGAAAACGCAAGCAAAAGCACAAGCAAGAAGTAGGTCAGTCCAGTAAGAAGGCCGATAAGAAGGCGAGAAAAAAGGCGAGGAAGCACGCAAAGGCTGTTACCTAAACCAACTCAGCGCGGAGAAAGTCGTGAGGTTCTTGCTTGTTTACTTGATTGTGCTATGCTGTTTTTGACAGATGTGGCGAAGGAGAATAGTTCCTCTACTTACACGAGCTTTTCATGCACACAGTATCGCACTAACAGTACCACAGGTCCGGTCTAACAGGTCAGTATACACCTTAAGGTACGACATTGAGCCTTTCATCGCCGGGCTCTAAGGCAATGATTCCCTGCTTGGTTCTTGCCTCCAAGCTAGTCTCATCAGGCATATCGAAACATTTTCTCTTTTTGGAAGACATCCTGCACTGTCTTTGTTGATGGCGGACGTTAATTCTAGGAAGCTCTTCCTACCATAATCTGGTTTGAAGCACTTCTCTTCGCTGAGAAATAAGATGCATTCATGCCAAATTTCTTTCGCTGATCTAACCTATCAATCCTTGCGTTGGTTTCTACTACCGTAATCTTCAAATTGACTTCCGTTTCTTCTTTTGTAAATGCACCCGCCCTACTACCCTAAAGAATCCAATGGTCCCCAAGAGTCAGGCCCAAGTCCTCGCAGCTGTCCCTCATCCATCCATCTCATGACTTTCATATCAATCACAGCCAATACAGCAGCTAATGGTCTAAAGACCAGAACACCTTTCCCTGTCCGGCTTCTCTGCTATCAAACACTGTCAAAACATCCCCTCCCCTTCTCTTCCTAACACAACAAAACATACAACCACAATAAATACATTCCCACCGAAAGCCCGTCCAATCACAACAAACGAGTCAACTCACTCCAGAATCACCACCTTGCGAGCGCAGTGCTAGCAATCAATTAAACTGTATCCTCAGGACGAGTGGTAGAATCATGCATAGGGAAGCTTGACATAGCGTTGATTCGAGATCTTGTAAGGGGCAATGGAGGATAAGGTTTAGTTTGAGGCCGCAGTACACAGCCAGCTACAGCTATCCAGTATGTAGCTTACTGTAGCTGTCATGTACATACACATACATAGTACAGTAAGTTACATGTAATGAACTACACGTACTACCTGTACCACAACTACCGGCATGCCTAGCGGCACTTCGTAGTACTGTAGCATATAACAAAGTCTGGCGTGGTTCGTACCGGAACATTGGCACATCGTAATACTACATGTACACTAGTTATGGACCGGAATGAACGACCTGCATCCGATCAGACCGAAGTCGTCACAAGCGAGGCCAACACTGCAGCCACGATCTGATGCAGAAACGGGAAGGGAAATCTGTAATATCTGCTTCATTGAGTAATACACAATTGGTATTCAATTGTCCGTTACAATATGTCAATCCCGACACTGATGATCGTTCTTCTATGGCATGTTTTCCACCACATGAGTTCTATCCAGTTACATAGTGATATACAGCTACCCAGAATCCCAGGTATACAGCAAATAACCAGGACTAAGCCTGCAGGTATCTTGGCAAAGGACCTCCCAAAATCGAAACAAAATCTGTAAGCAATACGTAGTGTCGTAACTTGTGGTGAGATGGTACTGTAGACCATTCCACAGTTATTGGCTGTCCAGCACAGAAGTCTGAACGCCTTGACCTCCTTGGTCATGAATATGCTAGCTGGCTTGCGCCATTGAAATAATTCTTTATGCAAAACTGAAATTCGTTAAACCTAATTGTGGTTGTTTTTCTGGTCGTAATCGTGTGCACATTGGAATGTATGTGCGTGAGGTTGTGTTATGCTTTGACGTCGAGATTGAGGTCAAGCTCGTCGATGCTGCTGAGGGGGTCGATTCTCATACCTGCTTCCTCGACGGTAGTGGTAAGAAGTGGCTCGCAGACTGCTTGTTCGTCGTCGGCCTGTGTGTGGCCGTCTTGGGAGGTATCGGTCTCCTTTATGCAGTAGGCTTCCAGCGCTCCGATCGCACAGACGACACCTCCGGCCCACCATGCAGGAGCATTATATCCTGCACTCAGGCCCGCTGAATGAATGAAACCAGTGACTGTAGGTCCAAAGGCTCGGCATAGGCATGCTGTGGATGCTGCCATTCCGTTGATAGTTCCAAGAACTGCTTTTGAAGGAGCTGCGTTGGCGAGCAGAACCGCATTTGAAGGAAATGCAACAACATGGAAAGTGATCTTGGTAAGCAATGCAGCATAGATACCTATGCTCTGGTACTGTGGTGGAAGAAGGACCAAGTACGGCACCAAGAAGTATAGTAGTGGCCATACTGAGAGGGTGAGTCTGAAAGCGTTCAATGTTCCCAGACGCTTAACGATAAAAGGGAAGAAGCAGAGCTGCGCGACCATTGAGTATATGCCTTGGACTGCCATCATGAATCCGATATTCTTAGGTGACATTCCGAAACCGCCAACTAATTTGAACGGCAGTACTGCTGGTACGGACGATCGATCTTCGTTGAGCATGACTGGCATTAACGAGTCGAAGGAGACCGAGTGGTAGGCTAGGATGCCGTATCCGATTATGATGTAGACGACTTGTCGTGTAAATGCTGAATTGATTCCTCGGTTCTCTTTACCAGCCCCCGACTCAGGGTCGACCACCGTTATCTTGGGAGCAAGAGTTGATGACATTTGAGGCGAGCCTTCGGTGCTCTTGTAGCCTGGAGGCGGGTCAAAGACGAGCTCATCTGCATCACTCGTAGAATAGATGGCTTTTTCGCTGGAGCTAGTACCTGATCGTCTCCCGCAGAACTTTTCCCAGAGGATTGCTCCAGTCTCTCGACCTCTGTCTCGTTTGTGCTTCAAATCTGGGTGTGTCTCTTCGATGAATAGGAGACCATTAACGATTCCAAGGACCAGTATGAAAACACACACCAAATTGGGTAACAGAAAAGGGTACTTGTCGAACAAGCCACCTCTTGCAAAGAATTGTGGATATGCCTCGCATGGCATTGCCAGGGCACCACCCATGGCCGGTCCTATGATGCTGCCCAAACACCACACAAAAGGCATTATCGAATACGCCCGTGGCTGATGCTCTTTCCGTGTGACTAACTCGGCCACAGTCGTTTGTAACACCCCCACATTGCCGTTGAGAAGGCCTCCTATCGCTCTTGCTATTATTGCAGACCACAAACTCTTCGAAAATCCAAACAGAATCATGCTAATTGCAGTACCGACGAGGCCCATGATAAGGACCGGTTTGCGACCAATCCTGTCACTGATCCGGCCCCACACCATACCGGTTGATGCTTCACAGAGAGCAAAAGCGGTTATCAGCATGCCCGCATACATCGAAATCTTTGCTTCATCTTGCGTGTTGTGGACCGATCGAATGAATTCGGCGCTGTATGGAAAAAGAGACATGAATGCGATAGGTTCGCACAACCTGCAAAGTGCTGTGTGACATAATTAGCGTGGAAACACTCGGAGAAATATGAGAGACGCAGGTGGAACGCGGCCCAACATCGCACATTGGCTGTATGCAGCAAGCTGTGGTGTATGACCTACCGAGGACGAATAACTGCCGCGCAGGAAAAGCATCTTGGTCCTGCGAGGTTGAAGGCCGGAGTCGTGTCAGAAAGCGTGACCAGAATGGTGACATTGTGTCGACAGCAACTCAGACTAAGAAGGTGTGTACGAGGGAGAGAGGAGAGAGTCACAGGAACCTCACGGTAAAAGAGCCATGAGGCAGTTATTAAAGCCAGGAGCAGCGGTGTAGAAATAACAAATCCGTGCTTTAGCCATGGTCTGGTCCAAATTGAGACACAGGGGCCGGAAGATATTGAGCATTGCCGGTCGCGGGTGAAGGTGCCGCGCTGCAATGGTGCGCAACGGCTGTGAAATCAAGTAGCAGCGTTAGAATTCTCACTGATGCTTTGCGGAAAGGAAAAAGTGGGCCAGCAACACGACAAGCAGTGAGGAAATAGATCATCAAGGTTCACCGCGGCTCAGCTGGAAGGCCGCGTCGAGTCCAACGCTCATCATCGTGTAGCCGACTGATGGAGGTTCGGGAGGATCCAACGGGCAGCAGCTTTGAAGTCGAGTGGAGTCGTAGTCGATCGGTTTGAGGTACAACGCTAGCTTCAAAGGCAAAGAAAGCAAGCGACCAGGGTGACGGTCAAGCATAACAAGGCAAATGGTTGTGCGTGCTGTATGTAGATTCGACGTAGCCGCTTTTTGGAGACGTCCCGCGATTTGTGGCACAGTTTGCAAGGAATGCGGAAGACAGGAAGGTGGTGATGAAAAGGCCAGTCAGAACGAGTTAGGAGAGCGTACAGGGGTGGAGTGAACCTGTAAATGCGAAGCTGGGTAAAGTGAAGTGGAACCAGAGTAGTGGGTGCGTGGGAAGAAAACAGTGTTCAGCGCGGGTGCGGGTGCAAGAGTTGGGCTGCCGGGCAAAGTACGGAACAAATAAACATTGACGCTGCCAAAGCTAAATTCGAAACAGTCGTGCCACGTTTGCAATGCCTGCAAGAGCGATACAAGTGAACGTGGGGTGGCAACGCTCAGTGGTACAGGCCTGTACAGTCACAGACTTGTTGGTTGCCAATTTTATCAAGATGCGACGAACAACGTAACACGTTTTGGTCGTTATTGAAGCCCAAGCTGCAATGAGTCACTGTCGCTGACGTGTTAGGCCAGAGGCAACGAATCATTGCCGGAGGTAGAGACTACGTGACAAATGAATGTCGAGTGGAAATCGCAATCACAAGATCATTTGCGTGCTAAGGCCGGTGTTCAGCTCAATTCCAAGGCGCAAGCGAGCGGCAGGAATACGATGCTCTAACCACCAAGAGCACTGGTACAGTTGGACTTTCGGTTGTGTATTGTACCAGCTGCATGGCACGCTCTAACGCATCGGCCAAAAGCACGCTTGAAGCCCATGATACGGGCCTTGCAGCTCGTATAATTTCAGCTAGCTTCGCGGGCCTTTCTTCGGAGTCGTCAGTGCGTCGACAACAGCAGCTATGGTCCTTTTTCATGTCAGGAACACGAAGACGAATGCCAAGGCATCCATGGGAAGCCTCAACAAAGTCGTCTAGCCAAGCTTGAAAAGGCTTAGCTTTGGCTTACTTGGTACCTTGGTTGGTCCCAGCCAACTGGCCCATGATCTTGTCCTTCCGTTAGTGGCGCGGGACTGTGGAAAGTGGTCCACCCCTCGCCGTTGGCTACTGCGATCAGCCAGGTTTGGGATGGGCTAACTCGCTTCCTCACTTCCGCTAAAGTATACCTTGCCACATCTCCACACGAGCCGGAGCAAAAGCTGGAAAAGCCGGTCCGAAACTGGTTAGCTCGTAGAACGTTCGCCACTCACTTTCGAAAGATCTCTGGCCCCTGACCGACGTGTGAAATCTTCGACTCTCGGAATTTCAACATGCCGAAGCGAGGCGGCACGATGAGGACAGTCTGCATGAAGTTATGCAGTATCCAAAACAGTTGTTAATAATCCCTGCATGCCACGCAGCACGATGCGAGCTTCAAGAACCACAAATAGCTTACTTGTGTTGTACGTGATTTTATTGCCTTGTGTCACTACTAAGACGGTCAACGCACTGTCTTCACCGTTCACGTATGTCCGAGGTTCTAGCCCTTCTAGTGCACTCCATCGAGCACCTCAAAGTTACTGCCACGAATGTCAATCTAATGTTGTGTAACACAACATGCACCTGGTAACGTGTCCTAAGTTTTTTATGGCGGGGTTGTAATTGGCGGTGATGCCTCACACAATGACACACGTCGGTCACGACTGCCAATGGAGATCGTAATGTGCTCTCTCGACTCGAACCCACCTGGCGGTCAAGCCATGCCAGTGTGTGAAGTGTCTGATGCACGAATTCCACCGAGGTTTATATGGTCAGATGAGCACATTGTAGCCTCACAAATAGTTGCTAGGATTGAGCACCTGCCTGTCAAGAGCTGTTGCAGATGTTGACCTCATCATGCAAAAGTCGCAAGTCATCGAGAGGAACGTCGACCATTCACGTTGCTCCTCTTCATGGCCTGAATAGTACACTGTCAGCCGCTATGTTGCATCATCGAGTGTCAATGCTTCGACCTTGTCGTATGTATGGTGCTTTTGGAAAATTTCTCCGCCATCTGTCTACAGCCTTGTCTATACCTGAAGCTAAGGCAGGGATGATGATGGAATGGAAGCTGCGCAGCCTCGCAACGCATTTGAGTCAATCATATCCACATAAAATTCCAGGTACAGTATTGACTATAGCTGAGTCGCGTGTCAGCAAGAGCAGGCAAAGATCCACCACTATCTTCCTTGAGTGGTCACTCAAATTGTGTTTAGCAACTTTCAGATGTGAGTAGGTACAGATGGAGGTATCAACACGACCAAGCCTTTGTGATACGCGCCCAGCTTCAATAGTGCGTGCAGCCACATAACTGCACAACATCTGAGCACGGACGTCAATATCTGACACAGCAGCAAAACACTACAGGATACAACCGTTATGTTTGTTTTTTTTGGTTGATGGATGTATTGTCCATGTTGTACATTCAATGCTTCTCGGGCACATCCCCGGTGCAACAACGGTTCTGATGGTCAAAAGATTTGTCAGCAAACCAGAACACGGTACAACATATGCATGCATACATTCTTCATACAGTTTCCAACGTCTCAGATGTGCAGGGCATGTTATTGCAACGAAAAATCAACGCACGTGCATCTGACCTTTTGGAACCTCTACAGGACGGCTGAGCCATTGGCTATGCGAGTACGAAAGACGTTACAATCTGCTTAGAGCATTTCGTATGAGCTCGGTACAAGTGAGGAACGATTGAACAGCTTTTATCTTATACAGAACAGATAGCACATACAGCAAACTGTATCAAAGTTTGCTACAGGTAGCGCTCTCACAGACTTGCCCAGAAAGTCAAACTCGAAGAGCCACTGCATGCTACAGCAAAGATCAACGGGCAGGGTTACCTTGGCTGGGATTTAGACTTTTGAATCTGAGCAACATCAGTGTGTTTTTATTGCCCGTTGCACGAATCTAACTTCGAAAGTTTGTTTCGATAGCCCTCGGTACCGATGAAGAGTTCCACGCGAACGTTGTTCTCAACAAGGAATATAGCCCCGCATTTGGGTCACATGAACGTTTTTTCATGCGTGGTGGAAAACTGTTTGCGTCCCCATCAGGTCCACTCGTCGCCAAGCCTTTCATCACCAATGAATTCCACCACTCTGGACCTAATCCAGGAGGAGAGAAAGGCGCCACAGCACGTCATAAGTGTTTCAGACATGGTAAATGCTGGTTCATGGTGGTAGAAGAGAACCAGGCAAGCAAGGCAAGGAGGAATATCGCAGATTTCCTCCACTCACCGCTACTTGACCTGCCGAGCTATCCACAGTTTGCATTGTCCAGGAAGGATGTCATTTTCTCCGAGTGAGTGCTGATCTCTTTCTGGTTGGTGTTGATTGCATTGAGCGCCAAATCATACTTTGTGACAATGTGCATGCAAATCGTGCATGAACACTGGTGCTCTGCTCTCCAGACTACCGGTAAATACCATGTTATCTTGGCCAACTTTGGGCAACAATCAATACACTGCGTACAATACATACACTGCGTAGAGCACCAGAAGTAGTGGTGAGAATGCGGAACGTCTGAATCCTCGATCTCGATCTATATATACTCCGAGTTGCGGTTTTGCAGACCTGCGCCACGGCGCCATTTGATTCTAGAGGTACAGAAACTGCTGACGATGTGCCTTAGTGTATTGTAGCTCGCTTACCACGTACGAGCAGTGCAGAGCATGTGGTAACGTGCCTCCAAGGTACTGAGGATACCTATTATTCAGGTCATGTCCAGTGACGATGAGATCAATTGTCACTACTTACTGACATTGACAAATCAAACAATCCAGAACAACCAAAATTATTCCTAATAATCCCATGTTTACTGCCAAGCTGCTATGCTTGGCCAGGGTGCTACTCGGATCCGCTCAAACACTATCTGCCAACAGGGGCCGGTAACAGAGTATGTCTGGCAGCCATTGATGGAAGTGAATTAGACCACCAGCGCCAACACCTACTGGCGTACAGCATCGACCCTGCACAGTGATATATCATCTCACTGACAACTGAAACTAGGTTGACCGCAAGTTATTCCAAATGTCAATGGTACTCATCTTGCAACTCGGGTCAAGGTCGCTCACGTGCCAGGAACCATGATTCGCTAACATCGTGGATGCTGGTCCATGCCGGCGCTGTATTTCCAGACAGCGATCAAAGGGCAGACTTGACAGTCAAGTTTCCACGCGTTTCTACAGTATAATATCCTAGATCTGTGACCAACCCCCGAAGAACAGTGTAACCAAGATCCGAACAACGGCCAACTAACTCAGCTCAACTCATATCCCATACATGCTTAAACACCACTCCACCGGCAAACATGGCAGCCATTGTCACAAAGCTGCTTACGCTTAGCGTGCTCATGCCGCTGATTCCGTGACCGCTTGTACAGCCTCCAGCCAGTCTTGCACCGAAAATGGTGCAGACTCCTCCGAGCAATGCAGTAGGCACACTGATATCGACATCGGCTTCACTCACAAGAGATGTTCTTTGGCTTGTAACCCATGCGCCTGTTGTGATACCGACAGCAAACACAATGTTGCTGTATGGTACAGATATCTCCCTGCTTCTGAAGCTCTGATAGAAGAGTGTCGCAATTTCTACATACGCGGTCGAAATTCCGAGTGTCCTCCTCGACAACAACACACTGACAGCTTGGGCAACACCAATCATGAGCCCTCCGGCAACAGGACCGACCTGAAAAGCTTTCTGGTTTTGTGACGAGCCAAGACCACCAACGACACCAATTACTCCAACCAACATGATCTCGTACCCTAGCACTGCCATTTCATCCTTGATCTCCAACAGCTGCTGCACAGTATGATGTGCCACAGTCTTTCCATCAACCATGTTCCCAGATCTTCGGATTTTGTTTCCGAACAAGACAAATGCCAGTGCGCCCAGTATTCCACCCATAACCACCCACCACGCCATCCTCATGCCAAGAGCAAGTTGTACAAGCGCAATCCCAGGAGAGGCACCAGTCAACGCCATACCGATGCCCTGCAACAGCCCTCCTACAATATTGGCATCATACGTACTGAACCATCCGTAGCTTGTGTTCGTCCGAGGTGGAAGTCTAACCTCCGTAAAGTGGTTGGTGAAATAGACGATGACTGTACTACACGCGGATGCTGTGAGAAAACATCGAAGCACATATGTGCTCGTGAGTGACAGCTGAGACAGGATCACCGAAGGTAGATAAATGGAGGAAGCAGTCAGTGCGGCGCCGAAAAAGCATCCGTTGAAGAAGGACGGTACAATTGTAGCCATTGCGGCAGACCCTGCTCGAAACCGTGAGCCCAGGTCTGTAGTAACCACTGTGAGCCGTGATCGTGGAGTGAATGTTCTCTCTTGTGAGGGTGTAAGTGAAGTCCGAGCAATTTTTATTCTAGCCAAGCAGCATTAGCTCTACGAAGTGGCTCCCGAGGGAGTCCTCGAAAAACCACTGCCAGCTTCTAATTTGCTTAGCAAAACGATGCCGACTACCCCATCTCAAACATCACGCAAGACCTCCTCATAAACTTCCTATCAAGTTATTCACCCACGAAGACGTTGCTGCAGAGTCAAAAGTCCAGATCTTGGCAAATCAAAAACTTTACCCGGATCGTGTCTTCCACTAACACGTGGTTCCGCGTCCAGTCACGGCACAACGCGTTCACTGTTTCCTTGACGTCACGGAACATTCCCCCAAGAAGGGACTTAACAAGCATTCCACCGCTAACGAAGTCTGGTCGTCCTGCGTCCACCACCAACAAGCCCTCTACTCTGCCCTATTCAACCACCCCGCCATGTCCCCCAACAGAACTCAAACATTCATGACCCCCGCCGCCCAAAAATCCCGCATCTATTTCCTGTGGGACTTTGTCGGCCGAACGCTGCAGTATTTGTACATGGTTGACTACGCCAAGGATTTGAGCGAAATGAGGGGCCAGGAGGAGGAGGTGATGAGGGATGCGATTGGGAGGGAGGCGTTGTCTGTTGTGCTTGTTAATGATCGGGTGGGGAAGACGGATTGGATGGTGGATGCGAATTGTGATGTTAAGGTACAGTGGGGAGAGGAGGTAGCCAGGGCTGCTGGGCCGTTGAGGACATCGGGGACGTGATTCTTTTTCTTTTCGTAAGGGGGTGTGATTTTTGTGAATACGTATGTGTGCCTTGTACTGTACTTATGAAGGTGAGTCAGTTGCCCCTTGGAGTCTTTTGGGTATAGGAGCACACGCGAATGGGCACTGGTAGGTATGATTTGCTTGGTGTCTTAGGTAATGTCTGAATACACAAAACTTGGCAACAAAGTCCTTGGAATAATCATCAAAGGATGCCCAGATATCAGTCTCCCCTATTCACCTCCCCTTCGTTCAAAAACCCCAGCAATACCTCGTTCGTCAAACCCAAAGACCACCACCCTCCCATACACCAGGAAATTTAAGTTGGCGTATTGCTTAGCCTCACATACGTTACATGTATCCTAAGATCTACGGAAAAACATGTCGCTTTCTTTCGATCACCTTGTCCAAGGCCGCTTTGTATACTAATAAAGCCGTACCATTGAAAATCTCATGGACGTACCCATACCTATTGGCAGAACTGTGGGATTGACCCAAGAACTACTTGGTACAGTACGTACAATATGATGCAGACATGCAGGGAGGTAGTTAGAAGTTTCGGTGCCTCTTCGTGAGGTTTGTTCAGCTCGTACTTTCACGCGAGATCGAAGCATCAAGACTTGGTTGTAAATTTCCTGCCTGACATGCGCATATATACAGTGCTACCTACGTACGTACGTACACAATCATTCTATTCCATTTTACATGTCCAACTCCCTTTCAGACATTGCCATACACAATCCAATACGTATGTGCGTGCGTATTAAGCAACAACACCCTGACTCCTCAACTCCCGAATCTTCTCCTCCTGCATCCCCAACACCTCCCTCAACACCCAATCCGTATGCTCGCCCAGCACAGGCGGCGCACTCCTAATCCCAACATTCGCGCTCCCATATTTCACGGGCGGACTAACAAGCTTCAGTGGCCCGCAGTCCGCATGGTCGACTTGCGTCACCATCTTCCGTGCATGCGTGTGTTCGTGCTCGAGCGTTGTTTTCACATCGTTGACCGCGGCGTACGGCATGCCGCTTCCTTCGAAGACGGCGAGCCATTCCGTTGTCGTTTTCGTTTTCGTGATGCTGGTGATCATATCCTCCAAGGTGTCGCGGTTTTTGACGCGGTCGCCGTTCGTGATGAAGCGTGGATCTTGTGCCCATTCGGGTTTGCCGAGGCGTGAGGGGACTATGCTTGGGTGGGCGGTGCCCCAGCGGCCGGTGTCGGGCTTGCCGCTGACGAGCACGGAGCTGGCGATGTTGGCTAGGGTTGCGGTTTGGCAGTCACTGAGCGCGATGTCGAGCCATTGACCCTGTCTTTCGGGTTCGGCGCCGCGTTGGATTAGGGCTGCCATGCAGGCGTTTGCGGTGTAGAGGCCTGTTGTTAGGTCGGTGACGGCGACGCCGACTTTTACGGGTGGGCCGTCGCGTTCGCCGGTGATGTGCATGAGGCCGAATTCAGCTTCGACCATGACGTCGTAGCCGGCGCGTTTGCTGAAGGGCCCAGTTTGGCCGTAGCCCGTTATCGAGGCGTAGATTAGGGATGGGTTGATGGCGCGGAGGCTATCGTAGTCCATTTTGTATTTGGAGAGGGCACCGGGGATATAGTTCTCGACTAGGATGTCGGAGGTTCGTACGAGGTCGTGTAGGATGGATTGACCGTGTGGATGTTGGAAGGAGAGAGCTAGAGAGTGTTTGTTTCGGTTGACCTGGAAGAAGGGGTTTAGTGCGGGAACCGGGGTTTTGGACTTGATATCATGGAGGGAGGAAGCTTACGCCAATGAAGTAGGCACTTTCGCCGGGGCCTTTGCGGTCGCTCTCAGCGTTGTACTTTGCGTAGGGTGGTCCCCATGCTCGAGTATCATCACCCCTTGTAGGGTGTTCAACTTTGATAATTTCTGCTCTGATATCGAAAATGTCAGTCTATGTGAGCAGCAGCTTTCATGAAGGCAGGTACAAATGCCAAGCATCTTGGCGCCATCCATTCAACGTCTGGGGCGTGACTGCGGAAGGAAGCTGGCAGGTCCACAGCCTTTCATACTTGAACGTAAGAGGTCGTTGCTGCCTAGAATCCCTACCTATGGTTGGGTAAAAGTCAAATACGTACGTACCCAAGATCTCCTAGAATTTGTGTAGAATATGGCTAAGCTTGAGTTAGTGGTTGAGTGTATAAAAAGAGTATTTCGTGGCAGTGGTGATGCAGGAGCTTTTGTAAGGTATACTTACTCCAGCCAGCACTCTCGTCATATCAAGTACTCGTATGCCGCTTAATGGTCCCTTTGCATCCGTGTCTGTCTTTCGAGGTGGGTTTCGTAGTGACTGAGAAGCTGCAGCTTGAAGCCATCTTTGTTGCTGCCGCGGGAGGACAAAATCGGCCTGACACCTGTGACAGACTGATGGGATACTACCCGAGAATCTTTTAAACAGTGCCCTAGAAGGTGCCATGCTATGTTAGTGGATGGAATGGGTTCGAAATTACAAGCTGGAAAATGAGCAAAATGCTCCTAAGAATACCAATGTGATATGAAGCTATGGACAGCGGACTTCTCCTACTGACGTTGCTGGTGCTACGCAAATCTACGTCCCGAGGTATCTGAGCCAAGCATAATCCACCAATTTCGCTCCCTAAACTTCAACTGTACTCGAGTAGATAACTTCACAAGCACGCATTTTCAGTCAAGCTGCGTAATTAAGACATCCAAAAAGTTGACGCTCTTACCAAAGCTGTGATACTACGCTATCTGGCAGGCGATCATGCATCAGCGTGCTACACGCTCTTGTGTTTAGCTGTGGCGACCACATTATGAGTACTTGTTTTCATCCTGCATGCATTGTGAACTAGATCACAGTGGGTGAATTTGTTAAAGGTCATGAGTACCTACTGTAAGTACTGCCTGTCAGGGTATGTCGAGAGACTTCGTCATCGTTAGTCTTGAGAAACACTTGACTGATGGTGTTATAAATTGATTGATTCAATGATAGTAAAGGTCGAGGATCACGGCTATAGGCACTAATGTCTAGTCTGGCAAGTGCGTGCCCCGCACTCTGTGGTAACAGGTACAACAGACGACGGTGAACTACGAACTGAAAATGATCGTTGACCACGGCAGCAACACTTGATTATTCTAGCGAACAGGAGGAACAGTTCCAACATGAGCCACGAAGACAACCCCAGCCGTTGCGAGGACATGACCAATGGGAATGATGCCACCCCCAATCTCGGTCATGAGAACATTGAGATGATACCAATAACAGCACCAGCACCAGCACCCCAACAGCCAATAGAGCAGTTAGAAGTGCAGACCAGTCCGACAGAAGACGACACAGTCTATCCGAACGGGCTAAAGCTGTGGCTAGCTTTTATTTCGCTATGCATCGTATCACTGCTATACGGTCTCAACCTGGCTATCGTTGCCGCAACAATACCCACTCTGACTGACCACTTCAAAAGCATCAACGACATTGGCTGGTACTCGTCGGCATATTCACTCATGATTGCTAGTTTCACCATCACCTACGGTAAGCTTTATAGTCAGATTTCCGCCAAGAGAGTATACCTCATCAGTATCGCCATATTCCAGCTCGGGTCTCTGCTGTGCACAATAGCTCAGAGCTCATCAATGTTCATCTTTGGCCGTGCTGTGCTAGGTATTGGGGCTGCCGGTGTCGATTCGGGATCATACGTGATCTTGTCGCGACTGTTCCCGCCCAACAAGCGACATTTGTGGATCACAGTCATGGGATCTGCACTAACGGTTGGCCTCGTTAGTGCACCTCTTTTAGGCGGTGTTCTGATTGATTGGATTGGCTGGAGAGGATGTTTCGGCTTCAGTATACCCTTGGGTGTGGTGGCCATGGCCTTTGTGTGGTATGCCTACAACGAAACTACTGGTACCTCACGTGAAGACCATACGCTCTCGCTGTGGAACAAGGTACAACGCTTTGACTGGCTCAGTACACTCCTTATGCTACCATCATTTACTTGCCTACTATTGGCACTACAATGGGGCGGTATTCGATATGCGTGGAGAGACGCTCGCGTCCTAGTGCCACTTTTCGTTTTCGCCATCCTGATATTGGCCTTTGGCTATCGCCAGTACCGAATGAAGGAGAGTGCGAGTCTGCCACTACGCATTATCAAAATGAGGACCGTGTTGGCCGCTTGTTGGTTCGGCTCCTGTGCCAACACCACTCTCGCTATCACGGAATACTACATGTCCATCTTTTTTCAAGGCGCAATGGGTTACTCTGCGTTCCAATCGGGCATTCGTATGACACCTCTTTTGGCTGGCATCACAATTGGAAGTTTGGGTGGTGGATTCGGTGTCAAGTGGTTAGGCTATTATAACCGTGAGAGACTCATCTTTTCTTTTCCCTGGTGGTTCTCAGAAGGATGATTGAGCGCAGCCGTCATTTCAATTTCTGGTGTTTATGCTAAGCTGAACTAGCATTCATGATTGCAACCACAGTACTGGCCCCTGTGGCTTCCGGTCTATTGACTACGATAAAATTCGACGACAGTGAGGTCAAGGTACTTTGCCTACTCGGCTTCCTCGGATTAGCAGTCGGTATTGGACTTCAGGTGAGAAAATACAGTTCCACATGCACCACTTCTCCACGAAGACCGCAATTACTAACTCTTGTACGTGCGTGCCACAGGGTCCCCTCATGGCGTTACAAAGCACCATGAACAAGCGTGATCTGCCCATCGCCATATCTGCTTTCGCATTGACTAGCACTCTAGCCAGCTCCGTATGGGTCGTCGCATCAGCCTCGTTGTTCACGAGCCGTCTGAGGCACGAGATGGCGATTTACAGTCCATCTACCAATGTCACGCAGGTCGTCGACGCGGGGTTGTCGGACATACGAAGCATGGTTGGTCCAGCGCGTTTGCGTGATGTGTTGCTGGGATATGACAAGGCAATTACGCAGACATTATATCTACCACTGGGATTGACGGCGGCAACAATCATCGGTTCTGCCTTGATCGAGTGGCGCTCAGTTAAACAGAAGCAAGTCTGAGGAGTCTCATGACTGACTGTAGAGTAAAATATCGCAGAATAGGTAAGTAGGATTATTGTATTTATATACTTACTGTACTGCACGCTGACTACTATCAACATCGAGTGGATCTCTTTCGACACACCTTATGGTGATTGCCATCCTGCGGCTAATAATCGTGTCTGTTCAGTAAAGGGCCTCTTCTATACATCCCATAAAAGGACTAACCATTCCCTAATTTCATCCACCATCCTTCCCATCCTGCTTCACAGGCTCATTCTCTTTCGCTTGTTCGTTTCTTCTTTGCTCTATTTTGAAAGCAGTCTGTTCGGATTTAGATTTCGCTAGTTCATGTTCAATCAACTCTTTATCGGCCGCGTTGTCAGGTGGTGGTATGATGTCCCTGCTAATATGGCCTAGCAAATCCGTTTCTCTCTTGCCGCTGGGAGGACTCGGTGCACGGTGATTATTAGCGCTGGTATGATTAGCGTCGTGCGATCCGGGTTTTGGTATTGATGGTGTTATGCTATCGTCTGATGGGGGCTTGTTTCTAGCACTGCCTCTCAGAGGGATTCGTTTCTTCTTTGGTTTGGAAGGCGTCTCCGCCGCCTCAGTTCCATCGCTGCCTGGTTTCTCAGTAGAGGACGTCCTGGGTGTGCCGCTGGAAATTCTGGTTGTTTCGGATTCTTCTGGTGACGTCGGTTTTGCATCCTCGTTTGGTGGTTCATCAGGAATGTCAACAGCCTGGTTATCGTGTTTGTGTGTTTCGTCATTGGAGGTTGTAGTGGTTGCTGGTTCGGCAGCGGCCACAGGCTGCGCAATTTTCTTCCTGGTAAGATAGTCATCAAGCATCGCCTTCAAAGCGGTTTGTCGCACAGGCTTAGCGAGATAGTCGTTCATGCCACTTTCGAGACATTTCTCTCGATCACCACGAATGGCTGATGCAGTCATGGCAATGACAAGCACATCTCTGACATGAGGGTCTTCATCTTTGCGGATTGCGATAGTTGCGTTGTAGCCGTCCAGGACTGGCATCTGGACGTCCATCAAAGTGATGTGGAATGGTTTCCCTTCCTTGCTTGCTCTTTGCAGGGCCTCGTAGGCCTGTTTACCATCTTCATATGCCTCACATTTAAAGCCGAGCTTCGTGACGAATGAGACTGCAATCTTTCTGTTGATCACATTGTCTTCGGCTATACAAACTCTAATCTCTTCGCGTGGGACATTGCTGAGATCGCCAAAAGTCGCCGTCGACTCTGATCTTGGCTCTGCAGATCGGGACCAGTTCGCCATAGGGTCAGGGTCCTTCGTCGCAATGTTCATGTCTGTGGGTACACTGCTGTGTTTGGGTGCCTTCTGGAATGTCAATTGGAAAAACACTGTTGTGCCTACGTTAGGTTTAGATTCAATCCAGATCTTACCGCCCAGCACGTTCTCGATCATGGCTTTGCATATGCTGAGCCCAAGCCCACTCCCACCGTATGATCGTGCTGTTGAAGAATCTGCTTGCGAGAATGGCTGGAAGAGTCGAGACAACTGCTCTGCGGTAATACCAATTCCGGTGTCTGCGACCGAAAATAGAAACTTCAACTTCTCCTGTGTCTCTGAGACCTTCTTGGATCTGACAGTGACTGAACCTTTTGGTGTAAATTTGTAGGCATTATTGAGCAAATTCATGAGCAATTGATGTAATCGTACTGGATCGCCTAGCACCAAAGTATCGTCGTTGTCAAGATCGACAATGGTTTCCAGGCCGTGCTCTTGGTTGGTGTATGACAGTGCTCTAACAACTTCGGTGATGGTCTCCTTCAGATCCAGCGGTACAGCGAACATCTGCATTTTGCCAGCCTCAAGCTTGGAGAAATCGAGAATATCATTAATGACAGTGAGAAGTGTATCTGCACAAACACGAATGGAGTCAGCAAAGCCCTCTTGATCTTCTGTAAGTTCTGTGCCTTTGAGCAGCTCCGACATGCCGATCACACCGTTCAATGGTGTTCTTAACTCATGGCTGACATTAGCCAGGAAGATGGACTTGGCTTTAGCCGCCTCCTCCTTCAGCTTGAGGTTATGTTTCGCTTCTGCTTCGGCTGCCTTCGCTTTGACCTCCGCTTCTCGAGCCGCTGCGAGTGCTCTCTTTTGCGACTCAACCATCGCAGCATTCGCGGCGCTTACCTTTCTGACCTTTCTATAGAGCAGAGCATTGCCCAGAGAGATAGCAATTTGGTTGGTGAGAAGTGTAAGAACGAGCATATTCCTAGACGTGAAGGCGCCTGAACGCCCTTCTAGGTGTATCATTCCCATCAAATGGTCGGACTGAATTATGGGGATACAAACAATGGATCGGCCTTTAGGATTTCTCTCCAAATATGCCTCTGAAACATTGCCGAAGCGCTCATCCTCAAGCACGTTGTGCACAAAAACCGTCTCTCTCGTGCGAAGAACGTAGTGTGTAATCTGCTGGGCAGCGACATCGTCCACATCGGAGAACGGAATGCCATCGGGATAAGTTCTAACTCCTCTTTCAGGATCACCACTTGCTGCCACACACCAACCATGATC
>Ga0115846_100268_pt1 | contig 27769 bp, 28 predicted proteins | sample InSIn5gowninarea_2_FD_83860 | JGI IMG/M metagenome (GOLD analysis project Ga0115846, IMG submission 83860) | reverse complement strand
GTGATGGCCTCGGTGCATGAATGTTGTCAGTAGATATAAACGGGTTTTCTGCATCATTCATGTTGTTACGGAAGACTGGAGCAGTCATCAGGAATTGCAGAAACTGTTCGTTATTGCCAGTACTGCCGTTGGATGGTGTCGGCGGAACTGCTTTGTTGGTGAAAGCCCAGGTGCATCGCGATGGTGCTATGTTTCCGCCTTTCGCATTCTACCATCTAATCGAGACCGAGGGTTTCGCAAAGATGGCACACAGACTAGGATACGAGAGTTGGGGATTGCCAAACTATTTCGTGAGTATTTGTGGATTTGTTGCCTTGATTGCCAGATTGCTAATGTGGTTGCGAAGGTGTATCACTACAACGAGTAGCCGAGATATGATGGGAAATACGAAATAATGTCAGCACATATTTGGGCGTCAAGGACTAAAAATGATGGATCAAAATAGATATGGTATGGCGAACAATGTCTGGCCAACCACCATTGGCATGAGCGTTTGAAATTTTACGTGGCAGGACATTGAGTCACAGCCAGATTCAAGCATCCATAACATATGTAGGGAACACTATACGAATATTACTTATTAGCCTTGGCTAAACAACAAAGAATCACCACAGCATGGCTGTCAGTACTAATCCGCATCACTAATGGGTTTCTGGAGGCAGTAGCCCGATCTGCGGAATGAGTTTCCTGGATCTGCCGTAGCGCCCAGTCTTGGCACTATTTCTCGCATCGCTTTCTTCTGACATCAGTCGTGCAGCTGATCTGGTTGATGCATCACTCAAGTCTCTATCTGCACCATGCAATCGAAATAACACATACCATATGATGATCGTTCTAACAAGGCGGACAGGAATGTAATCAGATTAGCTAGGAGCTTGCTCATATCTTCAACAAGTCAAGCCGTATCACAATGCCAGACAAAAACAAGGAGCAGCTTGCAGTTGCTCATCAAGTTGGGTTGTTTGATGCCCACTGCCACCCTACCGACATAATGTCGGCCGTCACCAGCATCGAGGATATGAAAGCCAAGGTGCTCACGATCATGTCAACACGAGCACAAGACCAAGATCTTGTCTTTGAGGTGGCAAAGCAGTACCTAGTCAAGGACAAAGAGGATTTGTCAAAGGGGCGGAAAAAAGGATGTGTTATCCCTTCCTTTGGCTGGCATCCTTGGTTTGCACATCAGATCTACGATGATCGAGACAGCGACTCAGTGTTCGATCGGAGAGAACACTACCGAAGTGTCCTCTCACCTTCACCCGATGATGATGCATTCTTGTCCTCGCTACCCGAGCCTCGACCCCTTACAGGCTATCTCGAGGAGTGTGAGCAGAAATTGACTGAATTTCCTGTTGCGCTCGTTGGCGAAGTCGGTCTTGATCGAACGTTTCGTGTACCATTGGGATCGCAAACTAAGTCTGCCGATATATCCAAAAAGACTGGCGGTCACAAGCCCAGTGAATATACTGCGGGATCGAGGGAAGGTAGGCCACTATCCCCACATCACGTCTCGTTAGATCATCAGAAGATGATACTGAAAGCTCAACTCGAGCTTGCCGCAAAAATGAAACGTGCTGTCTCCGTCCACAGTGTTGCTACTCACGGCCTTGTCTTTGACCTGCTGCAAAGTTTGTGGAAAGGGCATGAGAAACCATCGAAGGCCGCGTTGAAGAAACAAAAGAAAGATGCGCCAAACACCGGCGACTCAGATGAAACCGAAGACGAACCTCGGCATTTGCCTTACCCTCCACGAATCTGCATGCATTCCTACTCTGGGCCAGCTGATGCTTTGAAACAGTTCCTCAACCCTCGAATTCCAGCCCAAATCTTTTTCTCATTCTCTGAATGCATTAATTTCAGTCCACCTGCTTCGAACAAAGCTGCAGATGTGATCAAAGCTGTGCCAGATGACAAGATTTTGATTGAGAGTGATTTGCATTGTGCTGGTGATACAATGGATGGATTGTTGGAAGATATTCTACTACGTGTCTGCCAGATTAAAGGCTGGTCTCTTGAGAAAGGTGCACAACAACTTCGGGATAATTGGATGCGCTTCATTTTTGGTCCTTGAATCTTCCTTATTGGAGTCATTGCGTGCTTTCGACATTGTGCAGCTGTCGTACTTGAGCCTCTAATCGTGGCTGACATGCGATCAATCGAAATGGCTTGTGCTCTAGGATGAACTTCGCCTCATTCAACGATATGTCAGGACACAACGCGTCATGGCCAATATCCAGGACAAGGACCACACGGTGGTCTCACGTTATGACTACAGCTGGTAGCGTTGCCGTGCATCGGCAGGTGAAACCATTGTTGTGCCTTTGTTTTGCGAGGCGTGGCAGGTGAAACGGAGTACGTGACTATCACCCGTGTCGTGCCTGATACGCCACTTCTTGAGTCGCGACCTGGGCAGATAACCAGACCTTGATTATTCCTGGTTGCATTACGTGTCTCTACTTGTTTCATATCCATGCGAAACAGGCTCAGTCCTTCCAGATTATCATATCTCTCTGGTCTTACTAGCCCACCAAAACGACTCGTTCAACACCGACCATAACCATGGACCAAGGCTACGACGATCTCTTCGAAGGGAAACCAGACTTGAGGAGTATAGAAGATCAACCACAAGGTCACTCTGAGTCAAATGAAACACCCCAAGTTGCAACAACCAACAAAGACACCAACGACAGTACTGGCAATAACGAACAGTTTCTGCAATTCCTGATGACTGCTCCAGTCTTCCGTAACAACATGAATGATGCAGAAAACCCGTTTATATCTACTGACAACATTCATGCACCGAGGCCATCACCATGCCTACCAATTCCTACCACCCAGCATAGGAGCCTCGATGTCTTGAGAAGTCCTGGTATGACCACCAAGCAGGATCCGTTTCATGATCTCTTGAAGAAGTGGTCGAGCAGTGGCCGAGCACAAAACCAGGTGTTACATGGTGTTGAAGAGTTGAGCCACATTCGTCAAACGTCCCCGATATCGCCCACCCCACTAGCTCGACACCCAAACGTCTCAAATATGCCAGTTGCCGACGCTGCTCACCACCCAGGTCACATATCGAGCTTCACGGACATACTGAGTCTTTACCAGGATCAGGGACTGGAGACGGACAAAGGCACAACAATGGTTTCACCTGCCGATGCACGGCAACGCTACCAGCTGTAGTCATAACGTGAGACCACCGTGTGGTCCTTGTCCTGGATATTGGCCATGACGCGTTGTGTCCTGACATATCAAGCAGTTCCCGAACTTCATAACTGCAATAGCGATGTTTACCCAGCCATTCCTCCTAGCTATTCTATGTCTGGTACTCTGGATGTAGCTGCACCAGTGGAAGGATCTCAGCAAGGCTCAACTCCACGCCCACCAGCGACAACTGTTCACAATTCAACTGTGTTCACCCTTGACCCAACAACCAAGGCTCTTCTTGCGCATCTACCAAAATTGGGGATCACTAGAGGGATGGTAGAAAACAAATGCCGTGCCATCAAGTTCGACTTGTTTGCACACAACACCGCTCGAATGAAGTTTGATCAAGAGTACTTTCCTGCAATGAATGACCAATTGTTCAAACTCCGACGAGTCATTTTCGACAATGTCCCTGGTATCAAGCCAAGTGATGGTCAAGCTATGATAGCAGCTGTCGAGCTAGAGCTATACCTAAGATGCTATGTCGAGCTTCAAGCAATTGTTCCGCGGCCACTGATATTGCAAAATGATAATGCAGTCAAGTGCCCAGCTCAATGGCACCAAAAGAACTTCCTGATCAGAGCACTCATATTCGTTGACAGCACCATCAGAAAGACGCCCGAGAATGATATGCCGATCTGGCATGCATGTTGCTGGTTGGAAGCCATGCAGTGGCAGGCGGAAATACACGACTTATGGATTCATGCTATCTCCGAACATGGCACACAGAAAGGTCTGGAGCGAGGAGACTTGGTGAATGCAATTTATGAACCTCAACAAAGCACGTCTCAAGTTCCCACCATGCCGATCATGCCCCTCACACGCCGACCCGGCAGACCACCAGGCTCTCTCAACCGAACAACCTTAGTCAGAAATGCAGTGAAGACACAGAAAAAGCATCAACCCCAATTCTCTCAACCACACACAACAACACCAAGCTTTTACCAACAGCCATACCCACCATCACAACTCCAATTGCCAGCCTTCAGCCCAGAAATCATGCCATCGTTACCAAGACTCCAACTCCAATTTCCAGTCATGCAGACTTACGGTGGTGACGCGACTAATGAAACACAAAACGATGCTAATCAGGGTTATCAGAGCTTTGAGACGTTGCAATCCAACCTGCAGGATTTGCAAGACTTCACATTCGATTTATCTTAAGTTGAGGAGGACTTGTGCACAACACGAGGAGACTTTTGGATGGAGAGATTTCGAGATTAGCAATTGGTATTCAATAGCTACAACAGGTTAAAGCTGAAATGAGACTCAAGCTTGGTCCTTAGAAATGCGTGGAAGGCCTGTTGGAATTGCTCAAGACAGTTTTAACAGCATAGCATGTATGAATACCAGGTTTTGGGGATCGTTGAGATTGGAGAATTCATTGTCAGCTAGCATATCTACTTTACAGTACCTAAGTCTTCTCAGAAAGAATTCACAACACAGACATACTTTATGTCCTACATGCGCGGACAACCATCCGAGCTGTATTCGCTATACCAGGCAGGATGGATGCATGACGTGATCAAAGCGAAACAAAAGACAGAATACACGAAGTCAATGAATGTATGTACTGTATGTGTGTGTATATCAGACACACCCAGCATCATCATTTGTTTCCAAGTCAATTCATTGCGATCTTACGTGGTACAATACGTTCTCAAACATGGTATTTGTACCCTGTTAGGTTATATGTATGTACAGTAGCAAGGTACAGAGATGATTCATCACACGGGCATGATATATCTGATACGGACACCAGCTGTATCTGTACCTGCCTCACCAAACATACCTGTCTTCCGCCCTTTCGATGACAAAGTTCAGTATCGTATCCTGTTTAGATACTCCTCGTAGCTCTCTCCATATCCAGGTTCAGCGATGCCGTGCTCGTCATCATATCCATTGCCATTCTGGTTCTGGCTCTGATTCAGATCCATTAGATACCCATCATCAAGCAACTCCGCATGCCCGAACGGCAACATCTCCTCCATATACGGCTGCTCTTCCATACCAGTAGCTCCTCTCAAAGCTCCCTGCTCGATCTCCCTCATCTTAACCCTGATGTCCTCCTCCTCATCAACATCTCTATGTCCTTGACCTTGTAGCCCGAAGACTCGTTCCCTACCAAGCCAGTATCGTTTCTCCTGACTTCTCCATTCCTTGTCGAATGGCACGACCCGTCTTGTACTTCCACCCTCGATTTTGGTTTCGGTTTCGGTTTCGAGTCCGCCAACATGTCCTACCACGACTAGACCCGGAACATCACCGTGTACATCTGCAACTAGTGCGTGGACTTGCTCGAACCAGCATCTCAGTACGCATGACGTGTTCACGAGGGCTTTGCGTCCAGCTTGGATTTGTACTTGTGTCAGCTCAACTCTCTCTCCTGCTCCACTGACTGCTTCCTCCTGTTGTTGTTCTTGTCGTGGTACGCCAACAGTCACGTCTCCAGGGAAACACGCTTCAAACGCTACAACCACAACATCAGCACCCTGCGTGTTGATACCCACTGATCTCCCTGCGTCAGTAATAACGGGATCATTTAGAATGAGCCGCGCTAGGTAGACTGGATCCGAGAAAGTCTTGACGGACAGGGTGAATATACGGAGTGGTGTGAATGGAGCAGTAGGTGTCAGAGTGGCGGTGTGAAAGGTGAGGGCGAACCAGATGTTCAATCTGCGCATAACATTATTGGAAGTGATTGAGGTGGTTGTGCCTGTGGTCGTTGTGGTTTGGGCATCGTGGATATTGATTATGGAATGGGAGTATGGTAGGGAGATGGAGGAGAGTAGTGAGAGACGTTTGGTGATTTGGTTGTTGATCTGATTGATCTTCAGGGCTGTAGTGTTGAAAGTACGGAGGTGGGTTTTATATGTTGCTGACTTGGATGGTGATCGTTTTGAGCGGAAGGAACGAGCAGGGTTTTTGCCTGAATTGATGATCGTCTTGTTTTTGGTGTTGGCTTTGGCGTTCGAGTTTGAAGTGTTCTGCACCTGGTGTGCTGAGATTGGCTCGGGGAGAGTAAAGCTGGTTTCTTGAAACGCTTGCTGAACATTGCTTGTAGTATCGTTGTTATACCCGGACCAATATGCGTCCATCTCTGCATTCAGCTCGTCTACAGTCTTCTTTTGTCTCGCCAACGGTCGGGGGTCAGGTTGTGATGACCGTCCTCTTCCTTCACGCGATCCTTCCTTCTTCCTGGGAAAAGCTGGTGTCGATTCATGGAAGTTGTCTGCGAAGAGTTCTTTCCCAGCGTTCCTTTTGCCTCGACCACCCTCATCGATCTTCGTTCTGACTTGACCAACTCTACCATCTTTGACTTTGTTCAAGAATTTCGATTTTTGTGCAGGCTTCTTCGACAGCTTGTCAAAAGATGCATAGTCTTTTCGAGTAGGAGCCATTTCGTATTGGGTGTGACAAACGGCGAGTTGATATGTGTTATGTCGAACTTGTGACGTCAGTTGTGTTGGTAACAGATCCTAACAGGTAGTAGCTATTGCTCATATATTCATTCAGTGAAGTTTTGATTGTCATGTGCCTGTTGAGCGGCGCAGCGTTGGCGGATACTCAGAGTGAAGGTGTTGAGTGCGAGGCTACCACAAGACAATGGGTGGACAAAGCGCGTAATAGATGAGACAAGGACTGACAATGGAAGTGGATTGGCTAAGGCTGCATCAATTTTCACTCAACGACACACGGTCGGTAGCTGACGATTACAATGTATGACCACAGTCAATCCCATTGGTCCGCAAGGCTAGAAACGCATTCGCGAAAAGGCGGTGTCATAACACGAAACGATGACCTTGGCACAGACAGCGGGTAACGAGCAGCGCTCCTTGCGCCATGAGGCCCTGGCATCTTTTAGGAGACTCAGTCATCAGCCAATGGCTATGGGCACCACGTGAAATCGTGCACACAACACACTTACCATCCCGTTGAGGTTGGGGACTGGCTGATAGCATAACTTGGCCGCATGGAGATTTTATCTCCAAATGCTGAAGAGCGTCAAGACCGAGAAGTGATAGAGAAGCAGGTAGAGCAGCACAAAATGAGTGAGAATGGAATGGGAAAATGTGGACAAGAAAAGAGGTCGAGCAATACATGGTCGACTGAGTCGAACAGGTCAGGTAGATCATTAGTCCTGTGAGAAGAAACGTTCGTGAAATCATATTTCCATGAAACAGGAGCATCAAAGTGACGTACCATGAACTAAGCTTCCAACACGCCCGTCTCAAGGCCCAATCCCCATGCCAATCTCTTCTTCACCAGCCACTTCCTCCTAAACTCCTCCCTAGCACATTCCCTTGTCTTACGTTCCCACACTTTGCTGCCTATCCGTCCTCTTACGAAGGCTTCGGTAAGAGCAAAAATTGCCGCTTCATAACCTCTCTGTTCTGCAACAGCATCGTAAAGTTGTCTTGCTACTACGGTAGGAGGAATGACACATTCATCCACGCTAGGCACACCGTTACCATCCTTCTCCTTTTTCGCAGTCGAAATGACGCGATCAGCTGAAGACAACGTGGTGTTCAATGAGGAAATATTGGATGCCAATTGCGATTGCAGGGTTTTCAGTTGAGTCAGCTCAGATTGTAGAGTTTGCTGAGCTGCCAATAAAGCAGAATGCTGTGAGGATAGAGCAGGAAGTGCGGAAGACGATTGAGTGATTTGTTGATGAAGGTTTTGAAGAAGACTGGAAGAGAGAGTGTCTAACAGATGCTGCTTCTCCGGATTAGGCGGAATTCTTGGCGTAGGAAGATTCGTAGAGGGAGAGGCCAGGGAAATTTCAAATGGAGATTCATCCATAAGATTCGGTTCTTGGGCTTTTGGTTTGACTATTCGTGGTTGCTCAATCGCAGGACGAAATTGTGACTGAGAGTGCTGGGCTGGAGGATAAGATTGTCGATTTGGTTGAGGAAGGTATTGTTGTTGCAGGTACGGTGCTTGCTGCTGCTGGGGCGCTCTCGCTTGTGGAGGTATTTGGTTTTGCTGATTGTATTGAGGTGCTGGGAAGCTTATTGGAGGCTGTCCTGGTTGCTGGAATTCTGAGGATGGCTGTTGTTGTTGAGCAAAATGGCTCGGCCGTGTATCAATTTGCCTTTGCGGCTGAGGTTGAGGTCCATAATTAGTCGGTGGCAGTGACACAATCGAAGTCGGTCGTGAAGGAGGTCTATAACCTGGTAATGGAGGCGGTGCATCATACCTGCTATGCCGTCTTATGTCAGGCGAAGCAGTAGACGGCAATCCAATTCCGTTCGTCCCATCAGTACCTTTGGGGGGAGGAGGTGGCGGGACCGAAATGGGTGCCATAGCAGAAGGCGGTCTTGCCGAAGTCGATCTCTGCTCATTGGGTGGTGGAGGTCTGGGTGGCAATTGTTGTGGCTGCTGGGTCTGCTGTGAGCCTTGTGGAGGTTGTAGCGGCATATTTTGCCTCGACATGACAGGCGGCTCGCGCGCGAATATGTCTCCTAGCAATTTCAACAGGTCCGCTACGGTCGAACGCTTGACAAGTCAGCCCGAATCCTCGTTTCTCTTTGCGTAACACACCTCCCGTGCTTCTTGCCATCTTGCCAGATATGGGTGATATATCCTGCCGTCAGATCCGCTTACGTGCTGGCCGGGGCGGACGACCATGTCTCCTGTAGGTGTGACATAAACTATCGGCGGCTGGTGAGGATATGCGTGTGGCATCCATATTATTATCGGAAACTGATATTGCGTGCCTCGAAAATTGACAGGGACAGTTCCATTGAGGTGAAGTAGTAAGGCCGGGGCGCCGATCTCAGATGCTGATACAGCGTGTAAGTTTCTTTACATTCAGCACAACCTTGGAATCGTTTAACGCACTGTATACATCTGTTCGCGGCGCAAAGCCTGGGTAGAGCGACAGTGCCTGGACGACATCGGAATATGCTCGCTGTGGGTCACGGTATTCCTACTAATGCATCAGTACGAACGCAAAGGTTCATCAAGCCAACATACTCTTCGGAGGACGTCCCACAGCCAATTCAAAGTCTTCTGGGGAACCGCAGCCATTACTCGAGGGTTGTGGTTGTTATTGGATTGGGTTAGATGGATCGCAGGAACCGCATGATTCAAACGTGAATCGGAGTGGCATGGAAATGACTCGTGTACTCGAACAGCATTAGACCGCCGCACTTAAGTACAAACACGTCTAGGTATGGTAAAATACATTGAACGATGGAGAGACTACTACGCAATGCGCAAAGGCATGATGTCTGCAAAGTAATCATAATTCATTGGGTATCATGTTAACTATACGCTATGCAAACCAGTTCTGCTGGTCGACTAATTCGTCCACCCTGTGTACTGTCTACACCTTACAGTACGTACCGGTATTAAGGTCAGTAATTCTTATGCTCAGCATCGGCTTGCTTCTGGAGATCAAGTTCCACACCACGCTGTCGAGTCTTCCCTTCATCCTGTGAATTGTTAGTCTGTATTTTCTATGTTGCAATTGGAAAAAGACTCACGTGTTGGTCACGGTAAGCCTGCTCAGCAGTCTTGTTTCCGGTCAAGTTTGCGTAAGCACCTCCAACCGCACCACCAACTCGATCAGAAATACCCTGACCGAGATCACTCATTTGTCCCTTAGCCTCCTGACCTTGGCCTTGTAGGTTCTGTTCTCGTCCTTGTTGCCTCAAGTTGTCGCTACCAATGAGGTTGCCAGTGGCCTCCTTGACGCTACCCATTGTCTGATCCCACTGCCCTTGAGTTCGGTCGGCATTGTCTTGAGCTGGTGCACCAGTGGATGAGATAGTGAATGGACCCGCCTTAGCAGCGGAGTGGGAGAGATCGCGTTCGGCATCGGCCTTTGCCTTGGTCTGATTAGCGTTGGCTTGGTCGCCCGCGCTTCCAGTAAGAGAAGCAATGCCGGACTGGATGGCACCAGTGGCAGAGTCAACATAGGACTGGAAAGTGGAGGTGTTGTTGTTGTTGGAAGACATATTGGATGATCTGAATTGTATGAGTTCGATGAGATAGTTGATTCAGTGACTTGGAAATGTGCCTTTCGTATCGTAGGGATGATTGAGTGGCTGAAGAATTGCAGGGATGCGTTGCAGTAATAAATGCAACGACAACAAACAAAAGAAACTGCGACGCGCAGCACAAGGGATGAAAATGACGTAGGGTGACATCACTCGTCACTAGGCAGAGAAACAAAAAGGCACTCCAAGGTTCCTTCACATGGCAAAAAGCTGAACACGAGGTGAGAAACCGTTGAACCTTGTGGTCCATGTTTTACGCACAGAAAGCATGTGACATTGTTCTATGCTCGCAAGCCGGTTTCGTTGTCCAGATCGAACGGCCAGGAGCTCGATCTGGCGAGATCAACAAACTCAATCGTTCTGAGCCTCGTCAGAGCGTTGACAATGCTCATGCGAAAAGTTAGCGAACACACAGCTGATATGCGTTTATCAGAATCTTGGTCGTTACACTTTGTAATGGACGTGGCTGTGAATCTGGTTTGTGACCCATGTTACCAAGTACTCATGCGTGCACAATCCATCGTCAGCCTCCAATCCCTCCAGCCCTTTGCAGTACCTCGTTCCCGAATTGTAGATCAGTCTTGCAGCATTTCGGTGCCGAACGTTGCTTTTTCTCGCATCTGCACCAGTACTCGAGGTGCACACAGGCGAGCTTGTCACAGCAAACCCAGTTGAGACTGATACAAGCTAAAGAGGGAAAGACTGCGATGAGACGAAATCCTTGGTGGTGGTGGTGATGAGTGCTGTAATATGTGTTCCGAACAGCAAAACCGTCTTAAACCTGGATTGGTCAAACAGAATTGGGGTATGTCAACATCTATTTCTGCCCATGGCCAAAATCTCTCCTCGTAATAAATAGACGAGCAGAACATCAGAACCGCAGTTTCGGGCCGGCAAACACAAGTAATACTGCGACCAACCACATACCACCTATCATGAGCTGCAGCTTAAGACGTCCCCAGAAGCCTTGTTCTTCACTCATACGCTGCAGAGTCTTCATGCCCTTGCTTGCCACACCCATAGCTGAAACGTTCTGATCAAGACCTTCAAGGGCACGATCCAGCAGTCCTTTATCTTGCTCCAGAGTAAATTGAAATTGCCGCGCTTGCTGTTTAAGCTGAGCTGCCATGCTCAATAACGAGGTCGTGATATTCTCATGTTCTCGAGAGGAGTCGAGCAAGGACTGTTCCGTTTCCCGCAGATTTGAAAACTCTGATGTCTTGCTTTGATGTGGCTGATCTCCATCGTCAGGCTTGCCCTGTCTCCGTCGTATATTCGAGCTAGAGAAGAGCTGATTTCGCTCCTCCTCTCCCGTCTGCAATCCAGGCTCTACTTGCTGAGAAGCACCCGACATGATTTCGTCCGTCGTGATGGTAGTATCATCGGGCTGCCCTGTTTTTTGCCTCTTACTCACACGTAGCTGCTGAAGCACATCATACATTGTTTCCAACCCAACATCCTCTTCAATATATCGTGGTTCGTAGTTGTTCCTCCCTGTGCTTTCCACTTCTCTTCCGATTTCCTCCACTCTGCTGCGTAAGGTCTTGATGATCATACGCTTCTCTGCCAGATCTTTGACGGCTTCTCGTTTGGTTCGCTGTACCTTGATGGCTTGGACGTTCTGCTCCAGCTTGAGCAGAAGTGTCCGAGCACCTTCAATACTACGCAGCCACTTGGTGCGATGGAAAGGTAACGGAGACCATAGTTCCGCTTGTATTCTCTTCTGCAAGGATGCTAACCTCCGGTTGAGTGACTCGTCTGATGTCGGTATCAATAGTATCAGATTCTGGTATCGGACTAACATGCGGGACAATGTTAAGTAGTTTGGGTCATGTTGCAATGGCACAGATGCCTGCGGTGTGTTTCGAGTCGTGGTTTCCATTGCGACCTATCAAACAAACACACCAATTTTATGGGAGCAGGCAGATGCTATGGTCGTGTTGATATGTGTTTCGCATCAGTATGCAAATCGAATTACGAATGTTCGCGATATAGATCCTCAAGGCTGTAGTGACATAGATGCAGTGATTAGTCCTGCGGTCAACCGTATTATATAGACCTTCGTGCGGCACCGCAAAACGACCATACTGGCTGTGCTAGATTTCATCACTCCACGATTCCGCCTCGTTTCCACAACTTCAGCAAGTTTCATTCAACTTCCAGCTAAAATTATGAGGTCAACCAGTCTGTGAATGAGAGCTCAACTAGCTGCTACAGCACCATCAAACCAAATCTTTGTCATTAACATCGATTTTTCTCCTAATTGAGCCCTTTCACTAGCTGAATCATCTCCAACTATAGCAAGCCGAAGGAACCTGTGCCACCTTCCAAATGTCAATGAGCCGGCGATGTCACTTTTCAGCTCACGATGTATCGTACATCGACAAGCCGCCTTAGCACTTGACTACATGTCTTCCTGGCAAGTAGACGATGCGTACACAGCACTCTCGTGACGAGGTTTTCGATAGTCGGTATTTAGGGTTCAAGCCGCCAACGCGTACCTTTCCTTCCATGAAGTGCTCCGGTGCTTCCTCCTGTGCTGCTGCATGGTCGTTTCGGAAAGGCAGGCTGTATAGGGTAAAGGCGTATGGACCTGATGCATCGATCTGGAGGACATTGATGGGCCAGAACTGCAAGCACCGTGTGGCATGCGAATACAAACGTTGCAAATCCAGGACCAGCTTGAGGCAACCAGCGAAAAGGGCTCCATGGCATGTTCTTGTATCGAGTGACATAATTGTGAACCAGATGGAAAGATCAGGGACGGCCGTAACCTCTTGAAGGGGATGGATCAATGTCTTTGCGAGGATGACTTACATGAGCACTGGAACACGTCTTTTCTGACAGATGTCTGACCCTTCCATCAGTTGTGCAGTATTCTCCATGCATCAAGAAACACAAACGGAGTAATGAGAGCACGCGAAACCGGGTAAATCACCCCGCTGTTGGCCGGCAGTGCTAAGACCAAGTGAAGGGTTATATGTTTATCGACCAACATTTCAACCAAAAAAGAGCCACACGCAGAGCTTGCTATCCCGTGCATAGGGCGATCTGGTGTAACGGTTGGACGATGAGTTATCCGCAAATGTAAGATAACGATTGAAGAAGCTAAATTTATACAATCCGCAGCCGAAGCTGTAGCGCATACTCGAAGAAGGCACTTTTCTCAAGGACACATTGTCCAATTGAGTCTTTGTCCCTGGTTCGAACCTGGTCCGGGAAATTTCTGTTCTCTATTTTTGGGCTACTGTTCGAGATGCCATGGGGTTTCCGATCCTGAGTACTCTTTGAAGGCTGCAGAACTAACAGAAGGCGAATCTGTCTAAGCTGGACGCTGTATAAGTAATGAACCTACAAACCAGCAAATATGAGATTCGACATGCAATGCGTGAATGCAACATGCACCTGTTTCTCTAAAAGAGATATGGACTGGGTATCATCTCGCCTATGTATAAAAGAGAGGAACTTCAATAGACAGACACCCGTCTCCTGGGAGACGTTCCTTTGACGAGCTTACATGTGAGAGCTTCCTAAATGTGCGAGCGTTTGATACGAATCACGAGATGGCTCTGATATTCCGATATCATTATCCGGCATTGCGCTAATCGATATACTTGAGAAGGACACATCACAATGACGGTAGTGGTCAAGACTAAGGTGAGGCTTCCTCTCAGAAGGACTCGTTCATCATCAGGGACTTCTCAGCAATATGAGCAATGATCCGGACGGTTATTGCAGTGCCAATCCTAAGATCATCGAAGAGGAGAGATACGCCATGGTCTAAACTCTCATGATGAGTACGCGATGCGATGGGACATGGACAGTACCCGAAGAAGGCCTGGACGAGGTGCACCAACATCAATCTTCACGAAATTCTCATTCGGTGGTTGTGCTATGGTTTTCAATTCGCGAAGTTCTCAAGTAAATCGTCCTTACTTGTGGCGTGAGTGTTTGATTACCACAACCTTGCTCCAGTACCGAAAATGTGTGTATAGGATCAAGAGGAAAGTAACACATTTCTGAGCGTGTAGAACAGACATCGAAGCGAATTACAGAGCGGAACTTCATATTCGAGGGAGCAAATGCAATTGTATTACGCCACTGAAGGACAACCTCAGGTAGGAATCTACTTTACCTTCTTAATACTGGATCAACAGCCTGCCTCTTCCCCTATGTCAACGGCTTTCGTACACACACCCACAGATTCATCTCCGCGTTGACAGTGAGCAGATCTCCCCAGATCTGCTTCCACTCCCACCTCTCACTCCCCCCAGGCAGGCTGTTGATCCACCCCCTCATATCCACCAGATACTCCCCCGACCCCCTCTCCGTCCACAAATCCCTCCTCCAACTCACCTCCCCCGTCTTCCTCATATACAACCAACTCTCCCCCTCTGTCCCCCTCACCTCGTACTCCCCACCCCTCCCGTGCACATCCAGCACCATCTCCCCTCCCCTCTCAACCATTCTCGGCCGCTCATAATATAGCACACCTGTTGCACAGGTGGCGTCGTCATATTGGAAGTAAGACTGATATTGTGTCTTCTTCTCTTCGTTCGAGACAATCTGCCCCAGAAGAGGAGATTGCTCGAGGCCAGCGAATCCCATGAGCTGGATATTGGAGGGACCGTTGTGAATGCCATGGTTCATTCTTAGGTCTGCTGGAAAGACACCTCTTGCTGGGTGTTGTGGGGAGTCGGGGAGGGTTTCACCCGTGATTGGGTGTCTTGTCATGAATGATCGGCGGTTGTCGATCGGGTAGAATACTGGTTGTGGTGGTGGCGGTGGGATAGTGGAGGAAACTCTTGTAGTGAGACCTAATGGTCCTGAAGCAACGACAGCTGGTTGCGGTGGTGATGGAGGGGTTTCTTCTTCCTCGCTGTCTTCTTCGATATCTAGAAGACACATATTAGCAGGTGTGAAGGTGAGTGAAAGGGCATTAAACTTACTAGTAGCATTCTGCTCACTCTCTTCATCATCGTTGTCGTCGCCATCTGGTTGATAATCAGCAGCGCAGATAATCAAAGACAAAATTACCTACCTTGATCACTATCCTCAGTGTCCACGAATTCACTGTCGTTCATCACAAGCTCATCGTCCTGCGTACTCGCCATTGCAGCTTCGACAAAGAACAGTCGTCAGTCGGAGGAAGAAACAGTGAGCAATAACAACAAAAGACCGTAAAGGAAGATCGATCACTCTGACAGATGCAAGAGTGATAGTAATAACACAACAGCGCAGTGCAGTGCAGTGCAGGTGTCGCACATAGTATACCACCATAGAAAAACAAATGCAGCAAACGGGGGAAAATTCAAACGGGCAGGACAGGCAGATACAAATACAATTAACATACCTCTCGCCTGCGCCTCCTGCGCATGCCCTCTCCCCTGCCGTCCGACCGGGGGAAGTCATGGTCGCACATAGTGCAATGGTAGACCATTTTTGTGATCTGTGGAGGTCACCTGTTGGCTTTTTTGCACTTCTGACTCTACCTAGCTGAGGATGCTCGGGGTTATTGGGACAGGGGTCTGTGGTGATGCTGTCTTCTCATAGAGGGGGATGTTGCTTGAAGGTTGAAGGGGGTGTCAGGGAGGGGGTTGTGTCAAGTCAGTCAGTCAGTCAATCAGTCGTTGGTGATGCAATACAGTTGCACTCATCTCTCTGCTTATCTGTGATGGATATGGTAGCGAATCACGCAAAGTAACAACAGCGAAGCATAATATTTCGAGGGCTGACAGTCCTCTCAGGTGGATATCAAAGACTTAGGAAGCCGCTTGGGCATGTGGTGGACGGTGAATATACACCAGCACGAACGGGGAAGCGGCCAAGGTTCTTTGACGCGGACTCGTCAGACTTCAAGCTGTATGGAGAATGTTTGCGAGCACCCCAAGTCTTGTCACAACATGACTCGAGACACGGTCAATCAAGATTCTTCCTGTCGACGGCCATAAGGCAGGACATTCTTCTTGGAGGGCTCGAAGCAACCAATAACGTGTGGGACTTCCTTCATGGTTGAGTCTTGCATGGCTGGCTGCAAATCATGATTCCCACTACGAAGCTGGACTTTGGTGGCAGAAACTTTCATGGTCATGAGGTCAACAATCTTCACAGAGCCTGACGTGTCAAGAGAAGTGTTTGCCTTTCCAACGACTTGATCCTTTTGTGGCTGTGTGGACCGGCACTTGGGTCGTAGCAAGGACGACAATGCCGAAGTTGTGCCGATGGAGAAGGAAGATAGGGGTATGACAGTGCGGAGTTTTTCTGTCCTGGTCGTTACTGTTCATGTTATGTTGCTCCCTTCTCTTTCTTATCCGTGGGATTACCTTGCATCATGGAGAGGGAGGGACACAATTTTCTTCGACGAGCAAAAGATAGGGGAGGGTGTCCAAAACGAGACAGCATGGAAGCTTAGCTCGTTTGGTGGGCTAAATCACAGGGGTCAATGTGTTCACAAGCACTGGAGGTTAGTATTTACCTCCGGCGACTTTGAGTCAGAATTACCGGAGGTCTCTGCACTCAGTTGCACATGAATCCAATGGTTCATGTCCATCATGGGCTTTGGGAGTGGTTGTCACACTTGTCACAGCAATTCCGAGAGCCATTGAAGATGTGGCTGATGAGGTTGAACATACCTTTGTGTGATTGTGTTGTTGAAGAAAGAGAAGAAAGAGATTGAGAGTGCAGGTACAAGAGAGGACTAACGTATTGTGTGGGAGGCTCGGCGGACGACAATATGATACGATGGTATTAATCAGATTACGCGGTATGATCACGCTGGTGTTGTCGTGTACTGTCATCGTCGCGGGGAGGCATTAGTGACGCGAGGGGTATAAGGCGAATTTGCGAGAGACGAGCCTAGCATTCTTACACGGTGCTGATCTGAGCTGAGCTGAGCTGGAGTCACGAGTTACGGGTGTTGAAAGTCCCTGTCCACAACGATGGTACGATTCTGAATACACAAGACCGTACTCACTTTCAAGCCTATATCGTGGACGATCTTGTGTGGGGGACACGTTTTGAATGCATTCGCCCGATCAGACGGGATGTACCAACCACCATAATGGTCCGGGAGAAAAATCACAGATATCATTTCCAGGCTAATAGAATACATTTCCGCTCCTGTGAGGGCGATCTCAGAAGTGTGTTTAAATGTTGATGTGAATGGATATGTGAGAGTGCTCCATGAATCCCATTGATTGGAAAGGCTACATAGACTGTGATGCTATGGCTACGTAGCGAATATTCTGTTGCGTCAATAGCAAATTGCAAGGCTTCAAATGACACGTATCTATCACCAGCCAAATCAGTCAGATTCCATGTCTAGAGCAGTGTCTGCAGCACGTAAGCAGGACTGAGAACATCATTGAGCAGTACGTTTCTACAGTACATACATATACACGTCCGTATCGCCTTCAAAAAATCTCCATAGATACCTTCACATACGTAGGTCGTACAGCGCACCTCTATCACTATGTATTACTACTCTCGGGCAATGACCCGAAACCGAACGAGACCAGGCATGAGCAGCCGGTTCGGAAGGCACCTACCACCTACATGCCTGCGAACATACTTGTATTCCATGCCAAAATATTTCGTCCAGAAGAGTAGCGGCTAATATATATACGAACTTCGGTTCGAACCAAACCTTGACCTCCCACCTTAGTGGTTGAGGGCAGGTTTACTCTTCTTTTATTTTTGCCTTTTCTGTGTGTTATGTAAGTTGTTTCGAATTTGAGTTGTGCTGTTGACAGAAAGATTTTGTGTTCAAGGTGGTTGCCGATTTTTACCAGTGTGGATAAGTTGGGACGTACCTGCCTGTGGGTCATCCGTGGTGCGTGGGGTTTGTGTATTGATGCACGAGGTCGAGATTGTGATAATCGTTGGTCTTGTCGTGGTATTCGTAGAATGTATTTGCCAATACTTTCTTTTCGCTCAAACTTCGTTCTATGACAATATCCTGATCTAAAGAGCGAGCAAATAGCGTGCTAACTCAAAGACTACCTTACGTCCCTACCTTACTCCGCCCCTCCCAATCCAGTCCCATTCATACTCTTGCCAATATTCACCTCACTAACTTCTCCTCCGTCTCCACTCCTCACACGTTCTCCTTCCTCTCCCAGAATCTCATCAACCTTCTCCACCTCCTCCGCCTCCTCCTCTTCCTCAACAACAACAAGCCCATACCTCGCCGCAACACGCCTCGCAACACCCTCCCCACTCCACCACGCTCCCGTCGTCGTCCCCAACGCAACAAAAGGAGCCGTATGTTCGCCCGCCAGCCACAGCCCCTGACCATTGTCCCCTAGCTCGGCTGTATTCCGCATAACTTCGATATCTTTATCGCCTTCGGCCAGACCGGTTTGGAAGCAGGAGTATGAGCCGTGGCCCGCGAAGGGGTCGGTTTGCCAGGATGTTAGGTAGAATGAGGTTGGTTTACATGTTTCGCTGTTGAGGTTGTAGTTCGGCAGGCGGGAGTAGAAGGGTTCGGCGAAGGATTGGAGGTGGTGGTCATAGGGTTTGGAGTGTGGAGTGTGAGGGGCAAGGAGCGTGGTGAGGTGTTTGCCGCAGTCGCCGTGCATGTAGAATAGGAGGGTTGGTTGGGCTGTAGGGGATGGGAGGTGGGCTAGGGATACGACTGATTGGTTCCATGTGGCGGATGATTTTGAGGCTGGGTCAGGGTGGTATTGTGGACTGTAAAAACGGATGAAGCATGGCGTGTCTGGATTTTTGGTGTTGTTTGCCGATGGGGATTGAGTGCCGAGCCAGAAAGGCTGGGGGAATGTGATGTAGAGTTTTTCTAGTGCACCGTAGCCTATATTGTCAATGGCGCTTGAGAGACGAGCGGGTATTGGTGGTGTGAAGGCAGAGGACTTGTTCTTCTTGAGCCAGCCAAGAGGGCAGGTAACAATGACCTCGTCGAATTCGTGTTCAGCACCGTCTGCTAGTCTTACCTTGACGCGTTCTCCTCCAGCTCGCTGGCGATATTGTATGTGCTTGACTTCATGGCCGAGGCGGACATCGGCTCTCTTCAGAGCAGGTTTCGCCACCTCGTGCAATATCTTTTGGTAGGTATCTGCCACGAAAACGTTTTCACCTTCGAGACACTCCTCAAGAAAGAAGAACTTGAGGGACTGTCGATCAATGGGACTACCAACAAACTGTCCCCACATCCTGGAATCGTCCTTTAAATCCTGTGTTCTGTCGTTATCACCACCGAGTTTCGATGACCACACTTGTGATAAATAGTCGAATAGGCTTGTCTCTACGTTGATAGTCGCAGAGTTTTCGTCACTGTATTTGAAAGCTTCCACGATTGTAGCCCAGAACTCAGCATCCAGCTCACTAGATTCTTCCACTGTCCTCCTCTTCCCTATCGTATCGACAACTATTGATCCTTCTTCAGGTTCCATGATGGCTGTTCGTGTCCTTTCAGCGAGCCTAGACATTGGATTACCCTTTGTGCCGTGAATCCAGTTGGAGCCAGCGTCAACTAGGTAGCCTCCGTTCTCAACTTGGTGGACTCTCCCTCCAATACGATTTCGCGCCTCAAATATTGTAATTTGTGCCCCAGCTCGACTTAAGATATCTGCACATCGCAGACCTGAGACGCCAGCACCCACAATTGCCACTTTCGGCCGTCTGTCAATGCAGAGTCGCTTCATAGTGGATTCCGAGTCACCGTTCTGGTGCTCAGTTGTCGAAGCATGATGTGGGCTTGACGCCAGATCAGATGCTATTCGAGACATTGCTATCAATCCAACGAGGCAACAAAGGGTGCAACACAACCATGCAAATCGTCATATGCAGGCCCGAAATATAGAGACCAGACAGAACTGATGTTTTCCTCCAAGTCCCTGGGTATCACAATAGCTGCTGTGCAAGGAGTAACTCGCTTCGAGTTGAAGATTCGATGACTACCAATGTACTTTATTTTTCCCGTTCGGCCGTCGATTCGACAATTGATCCAGGCCATGCAGCATGTTGAGAGCAAATAGTTAAATCACTGCCGTGCTAAGACAGGCAAAAGCATAACAAGCATCATCTGGGTGATTGATGAACGAAGTTGTTCGGCCGTTATCTAGGTACAGAATTACACATTCATTACACGTCCAATTGGAGGTTTGATATCCACATCGTGGCAAAACACCGGCCGGGTAATCGTCGGCGTCTTGCTCCAAGTTCAAGTTGGGCATTTTGTTTACCTCTCACAAAGGTTGACCCATGCTGTGGTAAATGCTAGTGCCCGTGACTAGATGATGCTTCAACTGCCCCGGACTTCTCTTCGATATTTCTCTCAAAGTCTTGATATTACCACTTTCGTTATCGCCATGCACCTTGGCTGAGTGATAGTAACCCTTGTACACAATCCATATCCGTCCCTTTACCTTCTCCACCTACTGGTACCGATCGTGGTTCCTGTCCCTTTGTCTTTTGCGACGTGCCCTCAAGTCGACTTGGATCTCCTCCAGCGGTGTCAAGCTCGTGCAAGACGGTGCTGCGTGGAGCAGTTGCACGCGTGCGTCGGAGATCGTGCACTGCATCACGCGTGCCGGGAAGCCAATTCTCCTTTTCTGAGTCACTCCCCGAGTGCTGTCGGTGATGACCAGTTTTCTTAGCGATCGGACTTGATATATCGTATGGCCCATCCGACCTCTGGAGGCGTGCCACGGAAGATTGTATTCGTGCAAGTCCTGGTTTAGTCCTGGGCACTGAAAATGTCCTGCGGAGGTTGTGTTTAGAAATATTTGGACTGAGTGCTTGTGACTTCTTCTGACTAGCTGATCTCATCAAGCCAAGAGCACCGACAGCTGAACCGGTTGCTGCCTCCTCAGCGCGTGCTGCAAGAGAGCTCCGAGAGCCACGATCGCAATAAAACTCCCATGTCCTTGCATCGCGCGACCGACCGGGAGCACCTTTAACAGCAGCACTTGTATCCTTGAACTGGAACGCGCTCGCTACGTCACTCTGCGCTCGCGTCAAGCCTGGACTCTTCTTGCTCAGGCCATCTGGCGGAGGTGCCCGTTCTTTTGGGGGTGACGGGGTCGCCTCGTTATTCACACGGACTTTTACAGATCCGTCCGCGTTAACAGCTAGGCGTACGAAGGATGAGGTGCGGCGCAATGACTTAGGATCTTTCGGCGAGCCATCTTTGTCCATTGCGTCAATATTCTTACCGCTCATCTGTTCGTGGCTTCGCTTTTTCGTTATTTGGGTAGCGGATTGAGGTTTGGCCGAAAGCGGGCTCGTATCAGTGGGTGCAACCTGGCTGGTCTGCGCGGGACTTTCAAAGCTCGAAGGGGGAGTTGAAATGGACGGACTTGTTTTGGGTGCTGCACTCTCCAGCGCAGGGTCAGTTGGGGTAGACACGGAATCAGAGTCGTTGAGAATGGCTTTCAAGTCTGATGTCCGTGGAGAAGGGTTGTCCTGCTTTTTCTGTGTTTGTCCATCGGGACTAGGTAGCGCTTGTTCACGCAGTGCCTCTTGACTGTTTTGCGGACTGGGTAGTTGGGAGGTAGCCTCAGTGGGTATACCATTTCTAAAGTGTGGAATCAACTCATGTGGAAGAAGTGGCTTCGACTTTCTGCGATCGTTTTGCCGGCGGTTCTGAAACCATATCTATGATCACCTTAGCTTGAACTTCGCGACATATTTCCAGGACGCCTACCTGAACCTCTTTCTCACCCAGGTCTACCTGCTTTACAAGGTTAAGACGCTCCTCTTTATCTGGCTTTGAATTTTTCTGGTACGCCGATTCGAGTATTGCATGATCGCGTGGACTACATAATCCGTCAATCAACCACAACCACCAAGACTGTCAAGCACAAACCTAGTCCTTCTTCTCTTCTGCTTCGATCCACCAGCAAAGTCAAGCTGGGACGACTCGTTCTCGGAACTTGGATGTGCATGGGTAGAGGCATATAACTCGTCGTGGGTATTGGCGTTCAGCGAAGGCATAGAGGGATCGGACATGTTTCAGACAAACAGCACAGACGACATGTAAGCGTGCACACGGTGAAAGCTCATGAATGAGATAGAGGGCAAGGATGAGGAGCACAGTTCCAAGGTCAGCACTTTGCCGATGCGCGCGAGAAACGCGTGACTGAGCGTGACGTTGACCGACTTAGCGTGCCAAGACTTGGGTTAGTGGTCAATACTGGCACTACACTAAACTGCATGTCAATTTGCCCATATCCCTATCTTGCATTATGATTGTCGACTTCCCGTCTCGATTGCCAAAGCGACTCGATAGATCTGAATGAAGGACACCATGTTGTCCTGCGTTCTTCTACCTGTGCGTTCTGCCTGAGTCTTGGCTTACCAATCATCTATCTGCTTGGTCATTATGAAGAATACTCAGATTGGGCTTGTCAACCATGGCATGGCTATTCTAGTTGGTTTGCGATCGAAACATTCGTCGCAATCACAAGACAAAGACTCTCTAAGTGGTTGGTCTTCATCACCAATTTCTCCGGATACCGTGTGGCGAAAACCGATCAGAGCCCCAACCCCAGCTTTATTTTGGTAATGGGTGGCCTTAAACGATTCGCAACTCGTCGTCAGATGTTGCCCTGTGCCCTGCTAGGTGTTACTGCTTTCAATTGCAAACGGCACAATTATAGCTTGTCGAACGCTATGATGATGGGACATCAAAAGTACGTTTCATCTTGGTACGACGTTCATCAAGGTCCAATCACCCTGGGGCACCGGCTTGGCATAGGACATATCTCCTCTATTTGCCACGACCCCAATCACTACTAGTCCAGGCCTTTCCCTAAGGTAAGAATAGCTATAGCCGCCACCGGATACTACCTTGCCGATATCCTATCCATTTCTGTTATGCTGCCGCCGTTGCACGGCGCTCTAGGTTCCGCTCCCGACCTCGGCATTTCTCCCACGGACTCGGAATCACTACGAACACTTTGATACTCCCTCACGATCTAACCAGCCAAAGCTTAGTCAATCGTCATCAACAACGTCTTTAGCCGATCTAAGGAATCATTGCAGAATACGTCTTTTCCCATTGTACGGTTACAAGCTTGTCGGACGATCATTTATGGTACCGGAAATCTGTTGTATGCTCGACTCTATTGAAAGTCAGGCCTTTACGAAACTTAGATTTCATACGTGGTGAGTTCTTCAGAAGCAGAAAACCGCTACACCCAATGAGATCAGCTGCACAGAGAATATGGGTAGCCACAACATTTCCTCTTCGGGTTCGTTGGCTCAGACACCTTACTCTCGAAAGCTAGGCTACCATCCTCAGTGTGGCCTCTATCATTTCCTATTTTCTTTTTGGACCCAGTGTTATGCCTGGTTCTACTTCTGCAGCACTTTAGGGGGAATTCGTCAGAAGTGTGGTGGATTGCCTCGATTTACATTCTGTTCTCGAACTGTCCAATCCCTTCCCATTAACGAACACATACACACAAAATCTTTTTTTAACATTCTTTCCACCTCCGTCGAATATTCGCCTCCATGGGATGGGAATGATAGCTTGACGGCACAACATTCTATGTACACATAAGCTACATAATGATCAACTCATGGAAAACCTTACTGTGTATCCAACTCTCGAAAACGACTAACTACGATGATGAAAATTGCTATTGCAGGAACTAACGGCCTTGCGCAGTTTGTTGCCTTCTATCTAAGTCAGATCACGTCTCACAGTTTTGTCTTTCTCTCTAGAACGGTTCGATAACATCTCTCTCAGCATTCTGTGATTGAGATATACTGACTTTATTCAGACAAATCCTGGTCTCAAAGAACGTGACTGGCAAGTACTTGTTGTTTCCTACGAGAATCAACCAGCTCTTTCCTACACACTCAAAGGCATTGACGTGGTTATTTCGACAATCAGTGGGGAGGCTCAACTTGCGCTTGCTGACGCTGCCGCTATAGCACAAGTTCGCCATTTTATTCCTTCCGGCTTTTCTGGACCTCAACAGTGTGCACCACGAACCATAAGAGCACCCACAAATGAATGGCACACTCTTATCTCACGCCTCGATTATCACGAGTTGCAGTCAGCCATGCGCTACACCATGTTTACATGCGGAGTCTTTTACGAGCAATTTGGTCCAGGTGGTTTGAACGGCATGCAGATCAGCACCGTCCTCAGCCAGAACGCTGGTATCGGCGACGAAGGAGCCTTCATTGTTGACCTGCGAGCGGGAAAGACGACCGTACCGATTGTTCCTGGCGGTCACCAAGAAGCCGTCATATGCATGACCAGTGCTCGTGATGTCGCACGTTATATCGTTGCTGCCATGCAAACTTATGAAGACACGACGATGTGGCCCAACGAATTCAAATTCTGTACCGAGCGCTTAACAATGTCAGAACTACTCAACATATGCTCCAGGGTTCGAGGTACGTACTACGTCCGCTTTTGGTATCCTCGTGTTCTTTGGTGGAATGTGCCTCACATCGTTTCTCCTACCTATGGGATCAAGAGTCAATCTACTTAACGCGCAGACTCTGATTGTAATGATCATCTAGGAACGCTATTTCCACCCACGTTTGTTTCTCCCCAAGCACTACAGAAAACTATTGTTCAAGCCCAATCTTCGAGAGATGGCCGCCTCTATTCGAGCACATCCCAGCTGCTTGCCTGCGCAGAAGGTGCATTCGATATTGCTCCTGCCAGCATCAACCTTCCGGCTACAATCTTGGCACTGGCGCGTACGGAAGAGCCTGCAGAGCGCTTTGAAGAGTGGCTCGGTAGTGTCTGGACTGCTCCTTCGAGTGCATCAACGAGCACTGCAGCGAGTGCCAGTCTCAGTGTTATTTCTCACGACACAAGTCGAAGTTCAAGCGCGAAGTCCGGTACGAAGTCACGCTAATTACGACGATCTACGTGGCGAATTGAACGAAAAGGTCAGCAGTCCAGGCAACGATCGCGAGATGGCTGGCCTTGTAGGGCTGCGGGAGAGCTACAGCCGGCTGGTCCGAAAGAGCAGGCCCAAGCGCGATATTTAATCTGCCAATCGGCGCTTGGAGCTTTGACAACCCCACACGATGCATGTCAGGCACAGCCTCGTGTATCCATTGGTTGTGATTGGTTATTGGCAAATGACCTCACCTGGCTTTAAATGATCTGCAGATCTTCATACTACCACGCGACATGATGATCGTGGTCATCTTAACTTGAGGCGGCAACTCCATGCTGATTAGGGCGTTTTCATGAATTTGGGATTTCAGTTTGTAGCGTTGATGGACGGCTGGAAAGGGTCATGGCCATGTTAGGGATATCTGGCATAGGCGGCGTCCCTTCGACTGGGTCAATAGATCCGCTGGCGTTCAATAGCATGGATCTCTTCTGAATTGCAGTCGGGTATGGGATTGTCAGAGATCGTTCTCGCAAATTCTGTCGAGACAAGTGGTGATTGGCAGTACTTATGAATGTGGAACCTTTCACACCTTCTACTTCCCTTCTCGTTGCCGCACGAACCATGAGGGACAAACGAAAGTGGCTCCTGATCATCATCCCCAGAGCTTCCAGAACAGCAACCCGTCTCGCTGTCTTGTTGACAGTCCAAAGTCCTGCCGCTTCGCTATACCCACATAGTCAACGCTGGCAAGAAGAACCGGAGTGGCAATCTCGTAGGGCTTGGTGTGTTCAACCAACCACGTCTCATCCCTACTCTTCAATGACAACAGAACACATTAAGCTTTCGCATTACTTGTGGTCACTCTCACACACCTAGTCTACAAACAGCTGGAACGCTAGGATGTTGGATTGGAAGAAGACCAACAGTTAGATGCGGAGTACACACCAAATCACCAGCAGCGTTATTCAGAGCCGAATTTTGCTACCAGTTCCTCCAATCAGTCGACACTGCTTCAATGCTTCACTACGCTCAACCCTTTGGTTCAATAACAGGTCACGCAGTATATTACCATGCAGATATTGGTACGGTGTAAAGCCAGGCCCCCAATCACTCCTTTGAATTCACAATTTCAGTATTCTACTCAAGTCTAAGATAGCATCGTCGTCTTTGTCTCTAGCACTGGTCGCGACTCTAACCACGATCGATATTGTTGGTTGATCCTCCTTTTCAGCCTAAGGCAGGAAATGAGCACTGATACCACCCTAACCCAGCCTCACAGCCATGTTCTCAAATCGATGTCGAATGACAAGTACATGTCCCACACCGCTGTTTCGATGTTATAAGAGTCTGCCTTCTGTTCGCCACCGCACCGCTATACAGCCGGCTCTCAAAGCCCCTGCCTGTATCGGCTGCCTGGACCATCGGCAGCGGTATTACGAATACATACGTGAGTTGTGACCAAAGGCATTCCAGACCCCAAGCTTCGTAAGTGATGCAGTACTCACCCTGACTAGCACGAGAAGCCTTCATTGCCATTTCCTGACGTCCACCAGTAGCATTCCTGCAACCAAAGGAGCCGACATCTCCTTCATTCATCAATGCTACTACACCCTGGGTAACCTCCCACATCGGTCCGATTCACAGCCATACCAATATTCCAAAGCCACCAGTCCACAGATGCCTGCTACGTTGCGCGCCCCGTCCTTCCATACGTGTACCGTCCTTCCATACGTGTACCCTAAATATATCATGCACTAGTGATGAGCGCTCCTTCCATAGCCAATACATCACACGTACATCTGTCCCGGTATGTCTCTACGTCCAACCTCTACCTACCACACTCTTGTCAATCCCAAATCACAGCCGAACTCTCCATGAGCAAATCATTCTCTATTCATTAAAAGCATAGTCTACCGCCACCCAGGCAACCTAAATCTAATCTTGGAAATCACAACCAGCACCGAGTATGCAAGCAAACACGGCTCAGCCTTCGACTTCAATTTCCTTGCCCTGTCTGCGACCAAGTTTCGTCTCATCCATCCAAGATTCTCACTCCTAGCCCTACATCCAGCGTCTTCACTCAAACTCAGCCCCATATCCGTAACCAACCCAGCCACTTAGCTCAAAATATCACACAATACCAGTAACAAATCATTCTCTGAGATGAGCATCCTCCATGACCAAGCCAACCGACTTCCCAAGCCACGACACACAGCAACGTCAGCGTATCATCATCATTTCATCCAAACATTGACAAACTCAGCACCCGCACCCATGTCAACACTTTCATCAAACAACGCAATACTCATCACTATCGACATCGCCATTGCCAGACCTGGCTATGAGCCTACCTATCTACCCACCTCATGTCCCTCTACCCAGAAGACTCCCATCCTCAACTACCAACACGTGCGTGCATCCACATAACCCTCCCTCCCTCCGGCCATACAAGCAAATACCACACCATACCTACCTACATCCCTACCTTCCTCACGTCGCCTTCGCACCCTCATTCATCTTAGCCCAGCCCCGTCAGCACTATGTACTTACAATTCACCTCCATCATCGCCACCGTCTCTGTCCCTGCCACATAACCATTAACAATGTCTCAGGAGCCCAGCGTCCCACAACTCGTCACCACCATCACAGTTTCAGAACTCCAATCGATCGGAAACCGTCTTTGCTTCAAACCTCATCTCCTGCAGTCAGTCTCCTCAGGTG
>Ga0115846_100267_pt1 | contig 27776 bp, 25 predicted proteins | sample InSIn5gowninarea_2_FD_83860 | JGI IMG/M metagenome (GOLD analysis project Ga0115846, IMG submission 83860) | reverse complement strand
ACCTGCACAGCATCCTCGATACGATGATCGATCACCGTCACCAGGTCGACCCCTTCAGCCCTACACCCTCGATGACATTCACTCCTATAGCTCACATTCCAATCTCACACCACAGCAACCACGCGAACAACATGTTGATCGACTGGTAGATGTTCTCAATCAAAAACATGAACTTTCGTATGGCAGAATGATCACTCCTCCACAGCTGGAAGAAGTGGACAATCGCATAAACAGCTGCGAAAAATGAACCATTCAACCATCTTCGTCTCTGCAGTATGAACTCTGCAATACCATCGGGTACGTCTGTCTCACCCGATGCAGACTTTACGTATTGCAAAATCCAGCGACAATTCCTTTTCGATACCAGCTCGAAACACAATATACGATCCTCGGCTAGGTACATATTTGCGGTGAATACGCCTGCATCACCGCCATGTAATGTCTCGCCTTTGAAGTACTTCTCCAGCGGACCTTCACCGTTTTTGTCGTTCTGGAGAGCGACATATCTGTACGCACTGAATGCGCCAGGCAAGACACTAATGAAACCGAACGCGGATTCGAGAGGTTTGTCGAGGATGTTGCTCATCTTGTATTCGAAGTTCTGAGTCGCCACTAGTGGGTTGTACAATTTCTTGCCGTACTCGAGCATGACTTTAATTTCGCCGCAAGCACCTCCGCACATAGGCTCAAGATCGAAGGCTTTCCAGAGTTGGTATATGGAGTCTTTCCCCGGTTTCGTCCCTGCGTCAACAAGCACGCAAATGTTGGGGTCGAGTACCCTTCCAAAGGCTTGAAAGAACCAGCGGTGGCTGTTGATCTTTTTCTGGTTCTTCTCTTTCAAACAGAATAATAGTTGCACAGGTGTGTTGGAACGCGGTTTGAGAGAGACTTGCGTACCTTTAATCTCGAGACCGATCTGGGTGGTATATTCGTATATGTGGGCAGTAACATCCTTATCATTGACCTGCTGTTTTGCTATTCCGTCTTGATAAACTCCCAACCCTGCTAGGACAGCTTTGGTTCGATCGTTGATTTTTGCGCGGCCATCACTCACAATACAGACGACAATTTTCTTCCATGCATCCTTTCCCCACGTCTTACTGTTGGTCCGGTTGCACATGAACTCGATGTTTTTGAAGACACCAATCATGGTTCGAGCAAAGAGAAATTCGTCCTCATTGTACATCGTAACCACGATGAAAAGCTCGGTTTGGCGGGGTTTGGCAAATAGTCGTTGTCGCAAAGTGAATCGTTCTGCGTAAAAGTCTTTCGGGTCACACGTGGCGGCAGAATATCTCATATGTGTGAATTCATCTCTTCCTGGTGCTTCAGCATGAGGGACTTGGTTCAAGAGTTGAGGAGGAATAGGACAATCGAGGACTAGATTGCCGTCGACAAGCTGGACTTCTTTGACTGTTTTCCACCTTCTGACACCGCCGCCAGGAGGAGCCATTATTTCTTCGCTTGGTTCGTCGTGAAACGGATCTTGCGGATCGGGGCCGTAGGGGCCTGTTGCCTCCCCTTGGAGGATGGGTTGATGATCCTCACCTGGGGTGTATTGATCAGGTTGCATAGTATAGGGATCCAGGGCGTAGGAGTTATCCTGCGGATGTGGAGAATAAGGCTGATTAAAGTAGGCATCGTGATGTTCTTCTGGCGATATGGCATAGTCACCAGATGCGTAAGGTTGGGCAAGAGGCCGTTGCTCGTTGTAGCGTTCGTTGTGACCATAACTGTTATGCATGTTCTCTACGGAGTAAGTAGGTTGCGGTTGTAACCTGTCAGACGAGGCCATAGGCATTTGCAGGCGTGGTTGCTGTGGTGTGAGATTGGAATGTGAGCTATAGGAGTGAATGTCATCGAGGGTGTAGGGCTGAAGGGGTCGACCTGGTGACGGTGATCGATCATCGTATCGAGGATGCTGTGCAGGTGAGTATGGATCGCCATATGTATTATCTGGTAGTCGTCAGCATCGTCTGGTACAGAGGAAAAGCAGTGCTTACTTGGATTGTAGGCCATGACGAGCACGGGCTGTGGTCAAAGACCAGCCGAAATGAAAGAGCGTGAATCGGTTCAGCAGTACGAGCGTGGTACTTTGTCTATATCGTAGAGTTTGTCGAGAAAGGTATTGGACTGAGTGCGACAGCGCAGTTGTGTGAGTAATGGATTACGCTGTTAAGTTCTGTTTGTGCTTTTGTTTACACGAATGGCTTTAAATGCGGAACCAGATGGTAGAGGAGTCTCTTGCGCAAGCACTGCTATTCAAATGTTGGAATAGATGGCGACAGCGTAGTGGTACTCTCATCACAGCCTTCAGTGTCGTCCAGGATCTTTCTTATTGACACGACTCTACCATGGCTGCGCAAGCACTTTCTCTGTTCGAGCTGACAGCCTGCGAGGTGGCTGACGGCATGTGATTGGTGACTTGGGAGTTTGGCATGGTTACGAACTGGCCTAGGCTCGAACTGGCTCGCTAGAGCCCCCGTAAGCTTGGCGTTGTAAGTCCAAGACTGCCTCATCCTGCCTTATAAGGATTAGTGCTCTGGCTTGCATCGCCGCACTAAACTACGTAATGCTCTGGCTCAATTTCTATATTTGGCGTCCGAGTGCAATGTACTCGAATATCTCTTTAATGCCTGGCGGCGTCTTTGCACAATTGTTATAACGAGTTTATGTTTCGCCTACTCGAATAGGTTGTGATTGACGGTACCAGATATCAGCAAGAAATTCGAGTTTCGTTGCGATCGCGCGTCAATCTCCTGCCGTGTGGACCATTGCCCTATTGGCACATCTGCTCAGGCTGAAACTGAGATGTGCTTGGCCTCGCGCCTGAACTCGTGTTCATGTACCAGGTAGAGCTTGAATGCGTAACGCGGACCCCTATCCTTAAGCACAATTAATGACTCACACCCTCGATGGTGGGTTGAACGGCACGACCGAGCATCGAAGCCTCCTAGACACTAACAACTCACGCTCCTTAACCGCATTACATATATCTGTGGTGCTTTTCCTCCTTCTCCACAAAACTCAATATCGCACTGCCGATTGATACGCAGACAAAGCTGTATTGGACTATGCTGACTTGTAAGGCTAGCTTACAGCATCGAAAAGATACCAACATGGGCTAGGCCGTCTCAGCGCACAGCAGTCTTCACGGATTTCTACCTTAGCTCTTCATCTTGAGCTATCACATCCCAGCACACCCAACATACCCTTCACGGTTGCCGCTGCTTTTGTCGGTTCGTCCCCATGGCTGGTGTCAAGTTGATCGATACTCTCGAGAACCGTGTTCCAGACGTCGTCCCTAATCTGCTCATTCACTGACATAACATTCCAATTTGGACTATGTTCAGCTCGAAGCCATTTGAAGTCATCCACTTGGTCAAACATATTCTTTGCTTCACCAAAACTGGCTCTCGCAAATTGCACGGGTATAGGAGCAAAGCGTATACCAGTACAGTCTTCAATGATTGGTCTTGACATACATTGCAGATACACAGCCACGTTGTGCGAGTCGTGCATCCGAAACTGTCGGCAGCCAATGATCATCATACTGTCACGAACGCCTGTAACGTGTGCTGGCCCTCCGATGCTAGGGATAATCAGAAGACTGGATTTAGCTGAGGTAATCGTCAGGGAAGAAATGTCTGGTTGAGCAATATTCGATAGTGGATTGAGGTTGACGATGGATTCAGAGAGTTATAAGCAAATCTGAGAAGCAAGAAGATTACTACAAGAGTTTCCGAAGTACAGTAGTGACAGTCTGGATGTTGACAAATTTCATACTGTGCGCTGCTGTGCTTAACGTCGGCGGATTTCAAAATGTGGATACGAACGCGGATGCAGGTGCCAGTAATGGTACGATATACATGGGCGTGGTGTTGTGGTCTGTGGCAGGTTTGTCACTGTTTAGGTTCATCGGAGCTTGTTGGTTCTTGGTTGTTAGAATTGTAAGTCAAATCCCTTTTGTTGAGATGATGCATTTACTAATGAGTTACAGTTCCGCGGTGTATAATCTACAGAATATTGCATTGGGGGGGGGGGATAGCACAAAAGGAAATGGTTCTGGTGTGACAATTAGCGATATGAAATTGATCGAATTGTGCATGGCGTGTGGCGTTGTGTTGTTTTCATATCTACATGGGGCTTGAATGGAAGCTTGTTTTGTCAGTACAACACGATTGATACCCTAGCTAGCAACAAGTAACCAAGCAAACATAGATACATTTCGTCTTATCTGATCTTGTTGCATCTCATCAATATCAAGACCTAACCCCGGATATTAACTCACATCCACATACCTCCCAATGCCTAAACCCAAGATTCCATCCATCCATCTACCCACCAGCCCATCTATTCCATCTATCTATCTGAATATCCGGTTTATATCTTCGACCAAACACAAAGTCCAATCCCCGCACAAACAAGCGTCATACCAATCCACGTATCTCGGGTAATTATCTTGCCTTCTGCGCACCATTCGCCTAGCACGGTGAACAGGAATGCTAGGGAGTTTACGACGGGGACTGTTAGGGACAGCTCTGGTGGGTTTGTTAGTGCGTTGTGGTTCAGTTGGCTTTGGGGTGGGGTGATGGGAGGAGGGCGGAGATGATGATGAAGATGGTTGGGAAGAGGGGGTGTTGGAGGTGATGTTTCTGGGGATAACGGTGTTGAAGAGCTGATGGCTAGAAGGGAGTGCCTTGGGGGCAACAGTGAGGTATGCGTAGGGCGCTGGTAGCGTAGACTGTAAAATAGGGTCGGTGCAGGGTATGTCAAAGCAAAACAGTCACCAATGTCACCGAGCATGTCAAGTGAATGCTGGTGAAATAGGACTTTGTAACTGGGAGAGCTCAAACGTACCAGCCTGTCCAATAAGCAGGAAGAACCATATACTTCCAGTCAAGTTCAGTACGAGCGGTACCGCATAGCCCGGCTTCCGTAGTAGTGCAAGGACAGTGAAGAAAACCAAATTGATCTTTCGAGCGATGAAGGACTTCGACATATCTTCCGTTGGAGCTGTGTAAGACATGGCTGCGCGTCTGATGAATGGCGTTGTGAAGCCCCATGCTAGACTGACTAGGAGGAAAGAGAGGATGTAGTTGAAGGGCGATGGTGTTGAGATTGTGTCATCGGCGGTTGAAGACGACATGTTTGCGTAGAGTTGTTCAAGGTTGGCTTGTGGGGAGTGATCAAGCTCTGTTGAATGCTTCTGGTGTCCGGGGGTCCAAGATATTGCACTGTAATCGAGGATGGCTTGCTGGTTGGAATACCGGTCGTATTCAACCGGAGTAGTGAGCGACTGTATTCAATGCTGATTCAGTCTGACAGAGCACAGTGATTAAGCGAAGAAGTAGATGGTTTTGAACTGGAAATACTCCGTACCAAGGAAGAGATATCAGGAACAAGTTCTAGCCAAGGCGCTAAGCTGTAATGGCTTAAAGTTGGTCTTCTGCCGCGTTATTATCCCGTAGAGATTGAAATGATGTTTCCTCCAACCACCCAGCATAGCAAATGAATGAACTCTACTATCCTCCTTGTATCGAGCTTCACTTTGGCACCTTTGTACCTACATCTTTGGTTGCATCAAAATCTCAAGCTTTCCATTTCGTTTCATACCTCCTTGAGCTGAACGTCCACAAAATCACGGCAGTTGGACTTCGTAGGCTGTGAGAAGCTCTACAAGTTGCCCTTCAAAGTTATGGCCATTCAAGACTGCGGGACGACCTTATGCATTTGAGATCATCGTCTCCTGATGAGGACAGGCACAGAATCTGCAGCAATTTTCTCAATATCCCGTAAAGCCTGGGCTGACTTTAGCTGTGACTCGCAGTGTTGGATGGCCACCAATCTGAGGGACCTTTGTAAATCGCAATGCCATCCGGGCCCACCTCCCTCGATATCCACCTAAGACTTCGTTGCTGCCATCTGCTTGATTTGTACAATATCAGCTATCTCATTCGCGATGTTAGCTTACCAACTCTTGTGCTCTAACTAGCTCCGCTGTGTTCGTGCTCGTGGTGTTTAGCCACCAAAGCAAACTTCAATCGTGTTAGGAATTCCAGAAAGGAATTTACAAACAGAAAGAAGAACCTGGAGCTGATGATCAAGCATTTAGTCGAGTATTTGAGCCTTCGATCTGGGACTACACGTTATCATGATTACGGCTGGCAGCGAAGAAGAGAAGCTGTGGGTTCATCAGTGCTAACATCGTAGCCAATTATACGGCACAGCACAGAAGTATCGGTAACAAGTCGATTAAGTTCGCACATGTATTTCCTCGTCATGAGTTCGCCATCCGCTCATCTACCTCCTCTACCCTCCAGCTTCCTTCGCCAAAAGCAATAACGCAGACACTCCGCTCCTTGGTAGCCCATGTTGCAGCGCCGGTAGGGTCGTTCGCTCGTAATGACCACACGGCTAATCTCTTGTATACATGCGCCAGCTCCATGCCTAGCAATCCTTCTTTGACTAGTAGATGTGCTAGTTTCTCTAGTGCGGGTAATAGGGTGGATAGCATCTCATCTTTGGTGATCGGTACTAAATCCAGAACTGGAGTGATGGTGCCAGGTTCGTTTTCGCTGAATGGGTGATTTGTGTCCCCTGATGTAGGCTGCTGCTCATCGTTTTTGTCATCTAGCGATACAACGTGACTCTTCCCTTCAAAACGCCTCCACCTCCTTTCAGCCTTGTCAACCTGAGCCTTCAGCCGTATCATTTCTATCCTCCTCTCATCACTCTTGGCCCAGAAATCTGTTTCGCCTGTACATGCTTCACAAACGCATCGGAAGCCGTAGTACATCTGCTGCTTGACCTGTCTCTGTGCAGTTGTGAGATAGATACTCTCGTAGTTCGATGACAGCTCACGATTGGCTGGTAGAGTACGCAGAGTGTGGAAAAGCATGAGTCCTGGTCTCGGTCCATTGCTTGCATCGCGTTGATCAATGTCTGACACGAGATGTGAGAGATGGGAGGGGACTGTGTCTGCAAAGCTAAACTGTACGTTCGGTATACAGGAGTGGTTGATCCGGCTTGCGAGAAGACCGATAGCTGACCCGCCGTAGGCACTGCCAGTGTCTAGTTTTCCAAGGTCATAACAGTTCGAGAAGTAGATGCTTTTGATCCTACTAAACGACGCTTTCTCCGAGTCGTGGAGTTTGAGGTATGTCTTTTGACATGACTTTGGGAGTGCTTGGAAGCGTTGAGCGAGGATGTCTTCTACCGATATGCTTGGTGAGGATTCTTCGGCGGCTGTAAGACGGATGATCGGTGCTTCAGCCAGGATTAGTGTGCCTGCAGGAATACGCCGGCTGGTGAACAGTGCGTAGCCTTTATCAGGCGTGTGGCGGACCTCAATGAGCGATGCATCATATATTTGAGTGATAGGTGGACTTGAGCTTGACGTCGTCGAAGTTGTCGAATTAATTGAATGCAGTGTGCGTAGGCTCCAGTTGGAGGTTTTGGTCGAGGGATTGGGGACAGAGAGGCGCTTGCTTATAGATGAAGACGCCGCAACCGATGTGACTTGGGCAGAAGCAACCGTAGAGTCTGTGAATGTGCAATCCTCAAGCTGAGTGATAGCTATTGACACCTCTGCTCCGGCTTTCCCTGCCTTCAAGGCTCGCTTGGTGGATTTCCTTTCGCGCGTCGGACCCATGACGCCCAACACTTGGCTAGTCCAGTTATCCAAGTTCACTTCGCTCATCAACTTATTCGTCCTATGATAGAGCCTGTAGCTCACGGGTAATGGGACAGGTGAGCAGCAAACTTGAATCAATGAATTGTGGTGAAAGAGGATGGCAAGGACCATTATTGGCTAATATTAGAGCTTGCCACTGTCCATGCATATACGAAAATCGACCATGGAAGGCATCTTGGACAGCTCGGCTTGTCAACGAGAAGATACTAGTACTGACAAAGTGCTTGATGAAAGAGTATGTTTGATATGATGACGACTAACAATGAGTGGCTAATAGCGGAAGAGGCGGTCAGGCTGAAAGTTTGGTCTCGGCAACACTACCGATATCGAAGAGTCGTGTATCAATTATGAGGGTGTTCAACGACACCAAAGTTTGCCCTCTTTTTCACTATCCTTCAAGCAAAGTAGAACTTTGACAGCAACTACTGCGATGGAGACTATATCTCGAATCCATTTAGAAGTGTATAGCCGCATTGTAGCCAATCATCTCCACACCAACTTGCAGATTAGCGAAGCACCTGCATAACTGCTTCCCCAATCACCATCTCAACGGGCTGTATTCTGTACTCCATGGTCGTGGCAGTTTACTCCCATGGCATCTTGTGTTTTACTTTCAACGGCAAAGATCAACAACGTATACTTTGGAACCGATATTTGAGGCAGGACATATGGAGAGGGAAAGAGGCCCCTCTAACACTAAGGACAAGCCCGAAGCTTGTTCAGCACAGGGTGACATGTTCCTATGTACTTTCGCAATGTCACGATGATGCGGTCCTCAACGAGCATCAACGTTCAAAAAAATCCGCCAAGACTGCACATCTCGTGGAGTGTGAGCCACAGTCAACGGTGAGCTGGAGTATCTCGATTCTCGAAGTGGTCTCGTTGTAAGGGATGGTAGCGTTAAATTGAGCATGAAAATGAATTTCCATGGCTTTCAAGTCGATGAAGATCATAACGACTCAACTTCAAGGCAAGATAGGCCGCTATATGTGCAATTCCGCTAGCATACAACATGTTGTCAGGCCATATGAATATATTCTGTTCAGTCAACTCAGGATACCATCACTTAAGGGACCCCATAACTCGCTCTGAAAGCTTAACTCAACATTGATGTCCACAAGTCCAGAGACGAATAGGTAGATCGGGTTAATGTGTTGTTGTCCGACCACGATTCGAGCTTTTCGTGCTACGCATGATTGTTGCGCAGTTTTCTGAAAAGCACGATTTACTGAACACATTACTTTCGGCATGGAACCTCTCTCGTTGATCGTAATTGAAATTTTGCGCTTGACGCTCCTCAGGCAGGCTGCAAGCGTCCCAGAGATTTCTTCCAAACGATAGCTGCTAGAGCTCTGACAGACGATGGACTGCTTCCCTGAGAATTGAATGCACCTCTCTGTTGTTTGAGCCATCGTTGGGCGAGTGATTGCGAAGTCCACCTATTCTGTTATGTTCCTGAGCCTCCAGCCACGACGTGAATCCCACGAACAATAGAGAAACAATAGACAATTGTTGAGACGTGGTAGGCTGAAATAGCGTATCCTCGCTGGTATCGTCGTGACCTTCTTGCTTTGATAGGCGATCCTCGTGGTTTTGAACCTCAGATGCTGTACTTGTCGGAATACACGTAGTGTATGTCTTATGCCGTGGTACAGTAAGCGCTGACACAATTCCAACACATATCCCCAATAACAGGCTGGTGTCCCTGACATTTGTCGAGTCACTGAGCCAATTAACAACATCTGTCATGGCCATTGGTAGCATCGATGCAGGTATTTGCGGTCCACCGTCATTGAGCATCCAGAAGTAGACCTATGCAGTCTATCTCGTTCATCCTGTTCAATCCATAGCAGTCTGCATTCACCGATTGTTCCTGATAGCAGCTTCTTCCAGTTTCAGCCTCTCTATTAGCTTCGCTCTGAGATAATCAGGCAAATCCAGCACACCATCCCTTGTGCACATTCGATATGTTCCACTCTCTTGATAGTGTCCATGACCATCTGTGAAATTTCCCTGGCCATCGACTTCCACACTGCCGAAAATATCCTCAGGTTCAGCTATTCGACCGAAATCGGGTGGGTGTCTGTTATCACTGATATGAATCCAACCTCCTTGCCCACCTGAACCATAACCTCCTTGATCAGAAGCCCCAGACGAACCAGTAGTCGTCCTTCTATTGACTTGCATAAAGGTAGCTCCGGAAGAAGAGGCCATGGCAGCTGCTTGCGATTTGACTTGAGGATCGTTATATGCATGCTCGGCGATAACGCTATGTAGGATTCGAACGAAACGAGGATTCTCTTTAAAGCTTCGAGGTACCGGTGGCAGCTCGTCTCCTTCACCTAACGCTAGTTCTGTGGTAGGTGGGCTTGTCGATAGTAGACTAAATATGTGAGATTGTGAGTTCCTTGGATTTGGAAAGACGTACTACTCGAATCAGCGCTGTAGATTGAGCGGTACTTGGAATACGTACGATATTTCTATTGGACTCGAGCGTGCTCAACCCTCTTCGAACGTCTCTCGTCAATATTCTGCTCTTAGCAGCAAATCGACGGGAAGCGAAACCCAGCATTGTGAGTTGGACTTATGTGTGTATTGAGCCAAGTTGAATGATCGGTGGTTGCGTAACTAAAGATGTCAAAGACACTTCACGTTCATGCCGAGCAGTTGTTGTAAACACGGGAACGGTCCGAGCATACCTAGGTAAAGAGTGATGTCAGAGGAATGGTAGTTAGAAACTTTGAATGGAGCAAAAGGACATGTCAATAAACAAAGTAGTGCGGCGGCGCTGTTCTACGGCATCTTTTATCGTATTCTACATTTCTGCAGTTGTTCTCCAGCTTACAATTTCCTTGCTCAAGTAAGTATGCCTACTGTACCTAGCTTTCCGACTGCCACTTGGTCGGACCAACAAGGTTTAGGGGTTGACGACCTGCAACATCTTGTCCGTTCAATCGCCATGGGGAAGATTAGTCATATGTGCTAGCAGCCATGGATCACAAACACCCACTTAATTGAATTCAACGTTGATGTCTTCTCTAATACCTCCAGCCAATGTTGACTACCATGTCGCGTTACCTTGTCGCTAGCCTCGACTTGTTTGCATGTGGTGGCGCGTCGTCCACAGGCTTTCCCCGCCAACCCGCATTACTTTAGTCTCAGAATGGTTACGAAGTGTGAATGGTCAAATGCCCAAAGTCTGCCTTGCCGGGGTTGTTCATGCAACGCAAAAACAGGCTCCTAGAGACTGCTCAACACTGCCCATTTGATGTCCTTCGCAGGCTTCCTACGCGTCACAAGCTCATCCGCATTCTAAATGGTACTATCACCCACCGCTCGATTTTCATGTCGCTGTCCGATGCGTGTCTAAGCTCTTAGATGTGAAGAGCACGTCAGGCTGATGATGGCATCGACTGACAGCGACGCAGACGAATGTGACAGGCGACCTGTGAAGCGAAGCAGGACATCATATGATGTGGATACTTTAGGCCCAAGCGGTAGCCACATCTACGGCAGCACAACCATCAGATCGGACATGGTGCTTATGGGTAACGTCCAACAATCGAGCCAACATCCTCGACACCGTTCAGTGATTACCGATGAAGACAAATACAACATTCTTCTCAAGTCCCTGTTGTTCGATCGCATTGACTTCCGGGTCAATAACGTGAAGAAGGCGCTGTTGTCAACATGCGAGTGGCTGTTCCATCAGCCGGACTTTAAAACGTGGTACGAGGGCTGTAGCGTGGACGAACACAGTGGCTTCTTATGGATCAAAGGCAAGCCTGGCTGTGGTAAGTCTACACTCATGAAGGCTGCTCTCGAGTGGGTTCGAAAGAGGAAGAACAAGAAACATATCAAGAAGACTGTCGTGCCGTATTTCTTCAATGCCCGAGCCTCAGCCTCTCTCGAGAAATCAGCCCTGGGCTTGTATCGCACACTTGTGCACCACTTGCTGTCTTCGTGTAGTTTCCTTGCGAACTCATTCATGGACAGATTCTCCTTCAAAGACGCCGGACAGTCGGGGGAGAATTGGACTGTGGAAGAACTGCAGGAATTCCTGTATGACACTGTTGAGTCCAGCGAGCCATTTGAGTTGTGCTTGTTCATCGACGCACTTGACGAGGCCGAGTACGAGGACGACGTTCGACACATGATCGGGTTTTTGGTCCACCTTGCGGATCGAGCACTGGCTATCAATAGCTCATGTAGACTGCAGGTCTGTCTGTCGAGTCGTCACTACCCCCATATCAGCATCGGTAGGGGTTTGTCCTTTGTGGTCGAGGAACAGCCCGAGCATGGTCAGGACATCGAGATCTACATCACAAAGCAACTAACGTGTTCCGATGGTCTCGAGAAGGATGAGCTTCAAGTCGACATACTCAACAAATCAGCTCGCATCTTTCTGTGGGTTGTGCTTGTTGTCAACATGCTGAATAAACTTGATGACCACGGAGCACCTCTGTCAGACATGAAAGCCCGGCTAAAAACAATTCCGGCCGGTCTCAACGAGCTGTTTCAGGAGATTTTGATGAAAAGCGATCACGGAATCGAAACAAGCGTATTGTTCTTCCAATGGTCGGTCTTCAGTTCACGTGCACTTGAGCCGGCAGAATTGTTTATCGCGATGGAGTACAGCAGATCTCCGAGCGACCTGGCATGGATTCCGCCACCAACTATATTCCCACCTTCTGCTGATCGCTTAGCCAAGTACATTCTCAACTGTTCACGTGGCCTCGTTGAGGTTGTCCAAGTTGCGTCGGGGCAACCAGCAGTAGTGCAGTTTATACACGAGACAGTTCGTGAGTTCTTACTCAAAGACAATGGCCTAGCGTCGATTGTCCCAGCTTTAGCCACCAATCTCGTAGGTATTAGTCATGAAATTCTGCGCATCGCATGTTATCGTTGCATCTCGACGAACAGTATTCCTCAAGAGTATCGTCACTACTGTAACAACTCTCACAGGACTAAGAGCTTACTGGAAGTGTTCAGATCTGACCTGCGTTTAAAGCTACCATTTCTTGATTATGCTATTTCATATCTCTTCAGTCACGCTGAGCAGGCGGAGGAACACGATATCTCTCAACAGACGTTTCTAAAGACCCAGACCAACGAAGACGGTGTGTGGTTAGATCCATATCGACTCTGGTGGAATGTCTTGGAACGTTATAAAACCAGAAAAATCAGGCCTGCTCGTCCCTTACTTTTTTTCTTGTTAGAACGACAGTTTTTGGCTTTAGTACGAGCATTACTTGATTCGCCGGGCATAGGTGAAAAGTATGAGACTACGCTACAGCTTGCGGCGGACATAAGAAATCTACATCTGGCGCAGATAATGCTTGATAGGGGTGCAGCTGTTTGTGTCCATCTGAAAGGACCAGGGAGTTCTATTCTCATCCAAGCATCACAGACAGGTCATTTGGAACTGGTACAGACCATACTGAATAGGGACACGTGTACCGATGCTCGAGGGGTGCACTACACCGCGGCATTGCAGGAGGCATCAAGAGAAGGTCACTTGGAGATAGTACGGTTACTGCTCGAGAAGGGCGCCGACGTTAGTGCTAAAGGAGGGCGCTACGGTGATGCGCTACAGACGGCGTCAGCGACCGGTCACTTGGAGGTAGTACGGTTACTGCTCGAGAAGGGCGCCGACGTTAGTGCTGAAGGAGCTTACCACGGTAACGCACTGCAAGAGGCATCGAGAAGAGGTTTCTTTAAGGTAGTACAGTTACTGATCGAGAACGGTGCCGACGTTAACGCTCAAGGAGGAGTATTTGGTAATGCACTACAGGCGGCATCAGTAACTGGTCACTCAGGAGTAGTACAGATGCTAATAAAGGAGCGCGCCGATGTTAATGCTCAAGGAGGACGCTTCGGTAATGCGTTACAAGTGGCATCATACTGTAGTCGTACACAGGCAGTACACTTACTGCTCGCTAACGGAGCTGATGCCAATGCTCATGGAGGACGCTTTGGTAGCGCACTACAGGCGGCATCAGACATGGGTAACGCAGAGATAGTACGAACACTGATCGAGAACGGCGCCGATGTCAATGCTTCTGGAGGAGAGCATGGCACTGCACTGAAGGCGGCGTTAAAAAGAGGGGACGAGGAGATAGTGGAGATACTACGCGAGGCTGGTGCAAATGAATGATCAGGTTTCTACTCATGATGTAGTTCACATTCTACAAGGTGGCCATTGCCAGCTCACTCTTCTCTACTCTCAGTATTCTGTGCAAGCAGTCTGCACACTTTCTTACTCGTGATCACAAAAGACTCGGCTGCTAGTCTTCGAGGCAGAGCAGCTGCAGTCGCACTGGCTACGTGTACAGCGTATTCTTATCAGGAGGAATTCTTCATCACTCCAGCAAGAACTTCGTTTCATCACGTTTCATTGAGACGTACATGACCTCGTAGTATCCAACTTACCCGACGGACAATACACATCAGCCCAGAAGACCTCAACGAAAGAGTCGAGCGAGACTACAGTTAAGAGTCCAAGTAGACAGGAACATCTCAATTAACCATGAAACTTTTCGTTCATTGACTGATTACTCTTCATGAAAACTGGAGTCTATCAACATCGATGCCAAACTACCTAAAACACCACAGAAACGCCACCCATAACTCGCATCATACCATCATTACAACCCATTCATACACTGTGTCTAACAAGTTCACGCACATGCCTCCTCAAATGATCACGCCTCCTACCACTCCACGGCTGCGCAGCCTTATCATCAACTCCACGCCTCCTCAATCCAGAATCAATCTGATCCACACTCCTTGAACTCGTAAACGCATCCCACGACGTACACAGCGCACTTACATCCGACGGCGTCTTAACAAGCGACGGGATATCCGCCGGTCGCTCCAGCACATTCATGTACAATCCGCCCGACACATGCCACGCGATATGGCAGTGGAACGGCCACACACCGGGGTTATCAGCGCTGATTTGCATCGCGATGTAGCCGTTTGGCTGGAGGATTTGGACGTCTCGTCGTGCTGGATTCGATGCGCTGCCTTGAATTTTGCCGTCCCATGAGCCTGTGCCTTCGGAGAGGACGAACATGTTATGCCCGTGGATGTGCATTGGGTGGGCGATGGCGTTTTGGTTGTTGACGACGATGATGAAGGATTTGTTGCTGCCGAAGTTGTAGACGTTCCATTCTGATGGGAAGGAGGCGATGCTGGCGGAGGAGTTGTCTGCTTCGAGTTGCGGGAGGATGGGGTTGTTGTAGTCTGTGCGGAAGGAGGAGCCGTCTAGGGTCCAGAGGAAGTTGCCTGTGGAGTTTACTTCGAAGGAGAGGGAGACGTCGATTGTTGTGTTTGAGGATGGGGGCTGGATGGGGAAGAGTGGCACGGTGGAGGTTAGGGCGTCGTTGGCGCAGACGCTGTCGTTGATGGGCCAGCATTTGGTTGTTGGTTCGGCGGTGGTGTTGGCGTTTTCGTAGTAGATTATTGCCAGAGCGTCGGGCTGGTTGGAGAGGGAGCATAGCGAGCTGATGCTGCTGCGCATCCAGTATGAGGATGTGGAGCTGCCGTTTGCTTTGATGAGGACGTCGGCTCGTTGACCGACGGCTAGGGTTACTTGGTTGGTGGTGTATGGGACGATTGGAACCTGTATCAGTTAGTCTTGCGTCAGTGTTAGTGTGATGTGAGAACTTACGAAGTCGTATGCGATGACCTCCATCAGATGGTCGTCCACCGAGAATCGTTGAATACCTTCGGCACCACCATTGATCAGTCTGAGTCGATGTGTCTCACCAGAGGTGAACTTGAATTTCGAAAGACCGGCATTCGGAGTGCATTTAGTACCGTTCGTGACCAGAGAACAGTTGAAGTTGCCTTTACCGTTAATCAGGTTGTTCTGCGATGAAGGCGCAATTTTTGACAAGTCTGTACCCATGATCTCTTCGACAATGGTGTAATAGTCTTGATGGAAGTAATCCGTCAGAAGTATAGGACCAAGATCCTGGTCGTAGCCGGCACTGTCAGGTCCGTGAACGATGAGGGCACCCATGACACCACCAGCATATTGGGCGGAGAAATGAGAGTGCCACCATGAAGAACCGTACAGGTCAGCTTGGAAAGTGTATGTGAATGTTTGGCCTGGAGCGATTGGACATTGCGTGATGCCAGGAATGCCATCCTCAAATCCCGTGTTGCTTTGTAGCATACCATGCCAGTGCAATGCTGTACCCTCTTCAGGGCCGGTGATGCTGTTGGTGAGAGTGACTTGAATCATATCTCCCCAGTTTGCTTCGATGGTAGGACCAGGGAATTGATTGTTGACAAGAAGCATCTCACGCTCTACTCCATCAGGTGCCAATACACCTCGTGCTACGTTGAAGGTGTAGTAGCGTGTCACGCCTGTGTTTGGCGCAGAAGTGTATGGATTGGAAGACTCTGCGGTCAGGTTGCCCCATGGCGCACCTGAAGTATCGGAGCCTGATGACGAGCTCCCAATGAAAGGAGAAAGTATGGGGGCATCCGAAGTACCCAGCGGGGAATCACCATTGGAGCTAGCTTGCGGCAAGTTATTTTGACCTAGTCGTCCACTACCGAAGCCGGGGAATGATGGGAGTACAGAATTGGTAGGGAACAGCACTGTAGATAGTGAAGCTGGAACTTGAGCTGTTCCAGTAAAGCCTGAACCAGTGTAGTACACAGGGCTCTTGGTGGGCGTTACCTGTCCTCTGTGGGACCAGCTACCAGACCATGCACCCGCTGAGTGAGAATGAGCACCTGATGAGTGAGAATGAGCACCCGATGAGTAAGACTGATGATCCGATGAGTAAGAATAATGATGTTCCCCGGAGCTGCTTGGATTGCTCTGACCGTTAGCAAAAGAATTTGTAGCTACTGGGCCCGCGGATGTATGAAGTGTTTTGCCGTCTGGCGAATTGCTCCAAGCACCCCATATGTTCGAGCTTGTAGGAACTGGGCCTGTCGATGTACGAACGGTGTTGCCGTCGGCCGAATTACTCCAAGCGCCCCATGTCTGTTGCTGCTGTTGTGAAGTCTCAGAATCTTTAGAGGATGACTCTGATTGTGCTAGTGCTGTGGACGAAAACAACACTAGTGGTATCGTATAGCAAAATGAGTGTATACGCATGATGTGGTTATGTCTAGCAAGAACCTCAAAAGCTGAAAAGAATGGACAGACACGATGTCAGATTTTTGCCAAAGAATGAAAGAGGAAGCACGAAATATTGAACAAATTGATTGAAAGCTGGGGCGTGTGCCTTGATATGATGGAAAAGTGCGGCCAACATGGTGGTCCTCGTATGAGTTGCATAATGCCTAGCCTGCGACATGAATTTGCCACAATATTGGCCTTGTCCAGAACATGTGTGACAGGCAGGAAAACAAACTAGAGACAAGCTGTTTCCTAGTAGGGTCAGAAATCGAAAAGACGGCGAGACGCTGTTCGGGCGGGTAAGTTGTTGCATGCAGAAACTGGGGTATCAGCATCGGCGGCGTCCTGGAACGTGGCCTAAACCGGGCAGAGGCCACGAGAGAGTAGGTATCCATGCATGCAAACAAACAACAAAATCGCTAGGATGGAAGCGTTCAGGAGATTTGCTTACAAGGCCAAACTGACATAGGAGTGAAACCAAAAGATTGAGGTGGAGTCGACGCCTCTGTCGATCTGAAACCGCGCCATGGCTATTTTTGCTGCTCCAACAGTCTCGCCGGGTCGAGATGCAGGAAAAGACACTCCTAGTCAGGGGTAATGACGTAGAGCTGGAGAAGAAAATCCCTTGGCCGCCAAGCCTAGTCACGTGATTAGATCTCACAACCCCCCTCTGAAACACATTCTAGATATCCTTCACAAGCACTGGCAGATTACTTATCATGTACCATCCGCGATTGTGCAAACATGCATTCAACAGTGCTAGCTTTACATGGGTTGACATCTACCAATGTTAAATCAGATGATAAATCACTTGGCGGTCCGCAACATTCATTCCCCAGGGTCGACACGGATTCGTGTCACGTGCCTTCGAATCCTCCACCTGGGAGCGTTAAGCTTGCCCAAAATGATAGACCGGTGACAACTTCAGCTGGCTCCCGAAGACGCCGGCATCCACTTTGACTGACTGCACGCTAGGGTGATGACCTGTTGAATGTATCCAATCATACAGTAGATTGCTCGGTAGAGCTAACAGGTCAAAACACGTCTTTCGAGGTACAGTACAAGTATAACAAAGAAAGATTCAGTTGACACCACACTGAATTAGTGGCTTCAATCCCGACAATCAGGGAGAGTGGATCTGATCCATCCCGCACGCCTTCTACCCTGCTTCCATCCTGGAGTCGTCTAACTGTTGTTGTCGCCAGAATCAACACTTGCTCTGATAGTACCAAGTACTTCCACATCAGTCTCGCCGCCAGGCGAGGCCAGAAGATTTCGAGATCGTTCGGCTCAGACTGACGCGTCACCACAGCCTCGTCATCCGGTATGACCGGATACGTAAGCTGAGAATGCTTCGTCGGCTCAATCTCAAGAAGCCGCGTTACTAGATCAGCTTCGATCTTAACAGCCATAGCGATCTAGATTTGAAGTCAACTAAACAATGGCGAAGCAAGATCACCAAATCTGCGCTTACCGAATAGTACTTCCAAGTTGAGTCTAGACAAACCGGGTTTACCTGTCATGCGAGTTTGATTGCGGTGACAAGCATAAGACGTTGACATCACGTCTCTCCGCAAAAGAGTGGAATTACGAGCCAATATTCCATATGTGTTTTCCCACAAAAAGACGTTCGTTGCTCATCGTTTTCCAGCTACTAGCTAACAATGAAATTCGACCGAAAGTAAGTTTTCTACCGTATATTCGTTGATGAAGATGCAAACAAGCATCAATGCTCTTCGTTTTGACAAGCTGTAGCAGAGTTGGAGAACAGAGCTTCTCCTTACACAGGTGCCATAACCAACCATCCCAAGCACTTGCGGCAAGTCGTTGATGCGACAAGATACGATGCATTCTGCTTAGCTGGCCCTTTTGTCAACAGGACTATCTGCTTGCATATTTGACGGTGCGATTTGTTGCCAGACGAAGCACCAACACGGTTTCAGATCCGTACAATGTCGAGTTCGCTCTCATTTGCTGCACAACTCCCTTGGTTACGGCTCCCTATCGTTTCCACCATAACTTCACATCGCCCTCATTCTTGTTGTTCAGGCTCGTGTTGTCTGATTGTTTTGAAATCACATTGCCATCTCCTGCACCTTGAGCACTGATAGCACCACGGCGAGGGATATATGGTGGTGGCGTCATACCAGTATCGTCTTCTGGAACAGACCTGCTACTCTGAAGACCTGTGGTCGTGTGTGTTTTGGCGTTCATATTGTGTCGGGTAATGTTCTGTTTCGTGAGGTCGAATATCGGTGAGAATGTTTAGTTTTTGAGGAATGGATTATGATCGATTATTGTGTTAACAGTCAGGATAACAAGATGGGATTGAGTTACAAATATAGGCCTTCGGAAGTGATATGGGTGGCGTAGGAGCAGTGGTGACATGGCGGCTGTATGGCGTGGACAATGCGTTTTTTGATTCATGAAACGCGAGTTTGACCACGATTTTTCCATGAATGTTTCAAAAGCTGCATTACTTGACAAAGAGAGCTTGCGCATGGTGAGTCTGATCGTTGAATGTGGTTGTTGGGGAAGGTTCTGTTGACCAAAATTGGCAGCACTTTCGACCGACACAACCGGTAGGTATCATTGATTGAGTGCTTCTAAATTGATGATTACAACGATATCATCACGAGCAGGATTCTGTTATCATCATACACGACGGGCGAGTACTTGCGGATGGCACAATTTGACATGTTCAAATTGGTGAGCGACTTGGAAGCGATACCTTAGGTCAAGTATTTGCTGTCCTGGCTGTTTTGACGTTGGAGGTTTACCCAAAGATGTTGTTCACTACGGCACCACTTGCAATTATGAAGGGTTGCAGCCAATGCACCTGCCCAAGTTCATAATGAATCAACAACAGATTGTTCTTTCATATGATGGGCATGTTTATGCCACAGCATCCACAGCACACGCAGTATCATTTATCACTCCCGTAGGCTCATTCGCCAGTGGACAAAGACATCGTTATTCACTTCTCTCATCGTTATGAGTCCTCTCACCCCTGCCACTATGCTTCAACCTCAAGCGATACACACTTTCGTTGTACAGCCCTTGATCGACCAGAAAGAAGCAGCGCCGAATTCAATCGAAGCTTCGTCGTTCCTTCATCATACTGATCAATGCTTCGTTACATCATTCGCGAATCCAACACCAACTCGCGTGGAGCCTCTTACATTCGCTACTCGCTCAAAGTCGAGCACTTCCGACATCATACTCGCCACAGCCATCGAACCCGTACCGCACAATCACTTGAGCAAGAAGGGACATCAGCTGGCTCTGATATTCACCATGCTTGGAATTGTCTTAGGAACAATACCTTTGCTTGTGGTGGCAATCTGTATGTTTTGGTACCGAAGAAAGCACAATAAATTACAATACGATTCAAGCAATGAAGACTCTGCGGCGTACACCGACAAACCAAGCTCAACATCCCACTCGTCCTCCCGTGTAGGTGTGGATATTGAGAGGGGGACAGACATTCAGGATGCCTCCGGCGTGGATGAAAAGGACCAGCAATCACAGACACTCGAATTGGGCGGAGCAGATAAGAAAGCTTGTCAATCATCAGTCTCCAGCGTGTCATCTAAAACGCTTGCGGTGGAAGAGAGGAACAGCGACTAGGCTATGCTTCTTGGTAGATTAGCTAATCGGGCATGTATTCATCATTGCCATTGATGGTTATTGTTAGTCATCACTCTTTTGAGCACTCATACGAACAACACCAATCCTGCTCAACCCACCGTTACCTCCCATCCATTCTCTCTGGCACAGGATAATCCCTCTTTCCCTCCGTACTCAAGACAATAACCACACTATCCTCATCCAACTCCAACGCCTTTCTAGCTTCACCATCCTCCAGAACCTTCTTCAACCCAACCAAACAACCCGCCCCACAAGGCCCAACCTCAACCCTCCATCCCTTATCATCCCCATCCTTCAACCCCAAACCCTCCACCTCGCGTACCATCTCATGACACTCCCAGTCCCCAACTGTAACACCAACATCCACACCCTGCTTCAAATCCTCCCACGCCGTCGGCGATACAGTCCCACAACACATCCCACTCATAATCGTATCCTCCGTCTCAACCGTCACACTCTTGCCGGCACGTAAACTAACTTGCAAACACGCTGCTGTCTCCGGTTCCACGGCGATAACTTTTACTCCTCCGGAGCCCTGGTTATGCCAGCCTCGCGCCCACTTGACGACTGCGTGACCAAGACTGCCCACACCAATCGGCGTGACGACATGCGTAATCTTCTTCCCTCTCCCATCCAAGCCCTCCGTTTTCAAAGACGTGTTCAATTGATCATCAACCTCCCCCAACAAAGTCCCATACCCATCCGAAATCCACCCCGGCACAACCTCATACCCCTTAAACGCATTATCCTGCACCATGACACCCCCTTCCGTCCGTCCACATACGTTCCAAGCTTCCGCAACAGCCCCATCATAATCCAACTCCGTCGTCACAACCTCCACACTCCCATCCGTACCTTCATCGCGAATAAATGCGCTGGTCCAAGTGTACATTCCCCTCGGCGCATAGATCCGTGCCTTCACGCCAAGGAGCGCAGCCATACGCGCCACTGCACGGCCGTGGTTCCCGTCCGTCGCGGCGAAGAGCGTTATGCCTGCTTCCTGAGCGCGGGACGCGATTTCAGAGAGTGGAATGAGGGGTGTGGGGTCGAGAGAGAAGTGTGTGCATAAAGAGCGGTAGACGCCCCATGATGCGCCGAGGATTTTGAACGCGGGGAGATTGAGGCGGGATGATTCGGCTTTTAGTAGCGTCGTTGGCACCGTGTGGTGGTGGGGTTTGGATAAGGAGGTGGATGTGGGAAGGGGGATGAGAGGTGTTATGTTGAAGTTTGGGAGGGAGTGGTGGAATGATTTTATTGTTTCGTGGTCTGTTGCTGTGGTGGTTGGGGTGTTGGATGGGGTTCTTGAGGGGGGGAGGACGTGTGGGTTTATGAATATTGAGGTGTTATTGGACATCGTGGGTGGGTGGATGAGGTAGAATGGTCGTGTGTATGTGCTGTTTTTCGTGCTCCTGTTGTTGCTGCTGTGGTCTGGTGTTGACTATCGCGTAATCTGAAGATGTGGTGGGTAGAAGTTTGATCTATGTATCTATGGGGCGGACTGTTTCGTGCTGCAGGTATCGTGTTGTACGTTGTTCAATGGACAGACCTGATGGGTAGAGGTCGTGCTTCACTGCTAGCAATGGAGAATGAAATGCATGAAATTTATTCCGTAGTCGTACACAGCATCAACCACAATTCACGAACAAGGACGGAAAGCAACCGGCTACTAGACTCGGATTATTGGCTAAGGAACGACATGTATTAATACAATCCCACGAAGACGAAAATATTGGTGGTTGTCAAGTGATTTGGAAGGTGGTAACAGAGCGTGCTCACTGCTAACTTGAAAGTCGGAAATCGTTTCCTTGCTATCGGCGTTACCCGCTCTCAAGTCATTACACCTCGAATGCACAGCTGTACCTACGTAGGGACCTTACATGTATTTTTTCGACAGGCAATCATGAAATGCCAACCGGGTACGTACCCGGGATCACAACCTACAGTACATGTGCATAATTCAGCATCATACCTAAACCTTGAGCGGTGTGGTTTGGTGTAGCATCAACTGCACGAACGCTTCCATCAATTTCGTATGGTCCTTGGTTTTGTGGGGGCCAAGGACGAGCGGACTTCAAGTTGTCAGCAAGCTCCAATTGCGCTTAGTTTTTGTGGAGGTCACTCACTGATCCAAGGGATTTACGAGTATATCGATAGCCGCGGCGGCTTCATCCTACCTTTACCCCAGATGTGGTTTTTGCGCGACTGGTCACACTTGGGGCTTTGTTCCGTGACTTCGACGTCAATAGCGTTGCCAACTTCGTGTACAAAATCCCGCATTTTGCTCCCCAGTTTCCACTCAAAAGTGTCGCACTCCTCACCAAAAGAAATCATCGCCTGTGAACGGCCCAAACCTATTCAAGGCGTTATTTCTCAGATCCAGCTATGCCTCTTACCACCTACTACCACGTATCATCAGAAACAGGTCTTTCCTCCGTTACCAGCTTGATAGCCGGCTCGAGTCAGAATGTGCTAATCGACCCGCCCTTCCTGATCAAAGACGCTGAATCCGTTGTCGCCTTCGTGAAGTCCAAAAACTCCAACCCCGTCGCCGCCGTCTTCGTTACACACCATCATCCAGACCACTACTTCTCTGCCAATCCCATTCTTGATGCTTTCCCGGAGGCTAAGTTCTTCGCGGCACCATACGTCCGTGCGGGTATCGATCGAGAGTACGACGAAAAGGTTGTGTTTTGGCCAACTGTTTTCGGAAAAGAAAACGTGCCCGCATCCCCGAGGAAGCCGGAACCTTACCCTTACACCTTCTTCTTGCTCAAAGGGGATGAGCAGAGTCCCATTTGCCTTTTAGGACCAGTACAGGGCGATTCGGTTGATCACACGCTCTTCTGGTTGCCCACAGAGCGAACCATCATCACTGGAGATGCTGTCTATGCAAGAAGCACACATGCTTGGTGAGTGGACTATGTCTGCTTTTGTGCCTTTCTAGGGTCAATGTTGATGTTTGTGCCTTACTTCAGGGTTGAAGAAATCGAGACGCCGGCCATTTTACATGCCTGGTATTTAACTCTAGACTTCATTGAAGCTCTCCAACCAACGAAAATCATCGCCGGCCATATCGAGTCTGGATGGGAACTGGATCCAAAAGAAGACTTGGCATACATGCGCAAATATCTCGATCTCTTCAGCTCCAAAATAACGAATGCGCCGAAGAAGCCGACAGTGGACGATCTGTACCAAACTTTCAAGACTGCCTTCCCACAAGTAAGCTCATTCTCGAGTGTTCTCACCGTCCGCCGTAGGTTACCTGCTGACACATAGCTAGTGTGAGAAAAACTTGGATTTCTTCCTGGGGCATATGAGCAACCAGTTCGGCGAAGGGGGCAAAATCTGGGAGGAGAATAGACATCACAATGTTGGTGCTCGCACGCAAAATGACCTCGAAGGTTTCGTTTTTGGTGTTGGGAAATAGACAGATAAGTTGGATCAATCTGTCGAGATACGTAGATAGATGGCGTACTCGACACCTCTGCAGTATCTCGCATTCCTGGAGCCAAGAAGGTGCAAGTGTCCTCCTTACTGCGCTTCTTGCACATGCTATAGGGATGGACGTCATCGCACCTCTCCTTACCTGCGCTTCGTGCAAGTGTCACGGCCTTGGCTCAACCTCTAGACAAACGGCTCTAAACAGAATCCTGAACTCAATTCATCTGTTGTAGAATTTCATTACGATTTCACGATCAATCAGTAGATACAGTTTCCAGCTGACACAACCGACAGTTGCCCACAGAGTAGCTCCAGATGTGACAATCGACTTTAGTCTGCTCATGTACTCAGGTACCTCCAGTTCTAGATCAAGAGTTGCCACGAAGTCCCTAGATGATCCGTTGCTCCTGTTTCCGATACTAGGATGACTACCATTGTCAGCTGCTGAGTTACGAGAAAGGCCTCTTATGTACGTACCTGAGTAGCATACAATCACTTCGTCCAGTTACTGCCCTCGCCCAGCACCTGCTGACCCTCGACGAGTCTCCCACAAGGTCCCTTCCCAAGCCAGAAACTCTGCGTATATGCAAGACCCTCCTCGATATCCCATCCCTTCCCACCTTCAACATAGATAGCACGACCATTTGCACCATGCTCGTGCAACTCATCATCCCATTGACATCCACTTGCATTGAACGCACCGTCCAAACCCTTCCCACTTTGTCCTTCACTTACCTCCGTCTCGAACATTCCTTTCGCCATCCCTGGTCCTGCACTAACCAGTCCACCAACAATCTCCGCAACATCTTCCGGCGTATTGGTAGGTAACCCAGCATCAAGCCAGCCTTTAGATATCCCCGAAACCATCCCAGTCAACGTCATCCACGGACACACAGCATTTACCCTGACACCAAAAGCCCGTGGCGCGTACAACCTCAAGGCTCTCATCAGACCTAAGACGCCGTGTTTGCTAGCCTGATACACGAACAGTCCAGGACTCTCTTCGAATCCAGCCACAGAACTCAGCAGCGTTAGACTGCGGTCTCGTGAAGGCCCACTGTTCGCAAGATACACGCAAGCTATGCGAGCGAAGTACAGTACGCCTTTCAGATTGACATCCAGAACCACCGTGTCAGGCTCCTTCTCAACGTCATCAAGCGTCAGACTTGTCTCAAACCAGCCCGGTCTCTCCTGGACACCCGCATTCGCAACAGCATGATCGATACGTCCGTACTTCTGAAAAGCCGTCTTGACAAGTACCAGGTTGTCATCATATTTCGTGACGTCGCACCGCACATATATCGGAGTAGTCGTGGTACATTTCGATGATGATGTCACCGCCGCCGCTGTTGATGTTGTTGAGAGACCAGCGACAAGAGCCTCAGCAGCTGTGTCGTTCACGTCGCCGAATACAACTTTTGCACCAGCGCCGTGGAGAAGGCGGACTGTAGCTGCACCGATTCCGGTTGCTCCACCCGTTAGCACAACCACGGCGTCTTCGAGCTTCTCGAGCGCTTGTGGGTCAGGTTCGAAGCGTGTCATGATTTTCGCCCGTAGATAAGAGTTTTTGTTTATGCAGGATTATACACAGAGACCGGAGTTGGTGGTTTTCAGAACTATGTAAGTAGTACCAACATGAATGCTGGGGTTATAAAATGGTAGTGTACTCTGCAGTACCCTCCGACTTTAGTGGAATAAAGAAGCGACCGGGTCATTACCCGATCCGTTCTCCCTCCACTTCAACCCACTTTGGGGTACTTCCTGTAGCAATATCAGAGGATCTCTCTAAAAATTGTGCTATAGCATCCCTCGCAATGCTCGATATTGCTAGATGACGGTTTCTATCTCAGACAACTCAAATTATGTACTTCAGTAACGATAGTTATCGTGTGGACCAGGCTAGAGTAGTAAGACGTTGGCCCCACAAATGCGTACTAACACTACCTACCCACTCAGGTACCTAGGTATATAGTGGATATACACTGTAACTGATCTAGAAGATGGTAACAGGGCGTGCTCACTCCTAGTTTCAAAGCCGGAAAAGGTTTCCCATCCATCGTCGTTGTCCGCTTACATGTCATTACGTTGGGCACTGAGTTTCTGCTGTACATCGTAGTAGTTTACCGCCTCCAATGCGTACGAAGCCATTACCATAATAACTCAATTATGATCAATCACAACGAAGCACAATGTGTCTGCATGAGCAACGGATATTATGGGTTTGGAGGAAGGCGGACAGCAACTGAGATGAAGGTACATGAAATATTATAGTATGGATGTACATCGTTTAGGACTTTTGTGTACATTACAGCCTGAAGGTTCATACCTCACTCTAATACCAGTTACATATATGGCTTGATGGCATTTGACCTTATTGGCGAGGGAACCATGTATTGTCTCACGTTATGATTTGTCGAATCGAATGTCTGTCAAAGTCAAGGGAGGAATTCGAGCTCGACCAACCTCAGTGGCTGTTAATTGGTGCTCAGTTCATGAAGTTGCGTATTAGCTGAGCAGCATCCGTAGTGATGGAAGCTTGTTCTTCTCCCATGCCAGCAGCAGCATTAGCACCATCCATGACTTCAACCACATCTTCGTCTTCGATTCAAATCTGCTCGACGGTTAGCTGGTCCTCTAGCTTGTCACTTTTGAAGACCAGGTAGATCTGTCGAGATGTGTTGATGCCTACTTTCTTCTTGTAGCCACTGGCAATACGCTGGACTGTTGTATCCGGACACAAACGCAAACTTAAGGGGGGAAGAACGCTTTTGTTCTTTGAGTATAGGTGTATTACCAGCCCAGGATCTGCCTGCTTGTTAGATAGCTTACCTGTGATTGCGGCGGCAGCGTTTGGACGTTGAGCAACGCTAATGGCTTCCTAAACCGGTTGATTCATTGGTCTCACTCGCTGTTGCTGCTGAGGTTGAGCAGGTCTAGCATCACCAGCATTTACTCCTACACTAACTCTACCATAGCCGTTGACAACAGGCATGTTAGACTTGATGGGTACACCATTAGCTGCAGCAGCAGTAGCATTTGTACCCTGTGGCGTGGCTGCTAGCGCTCGTCTTTCCTGTTCTGCTGCCATTTTCCGTTCTTTCTGCCGTCTCTGGCCAACAAGTTCTGCTCGAATCCCTCGAAGATATCTAACAGCCTCGTCGATAAGCTGTCGACTCTCAGTAGACTCTTTCAGCGTCAAGAGCAATGTCTCAACCTGCTTCTCGTCGTTGAGATGTGGACATGTTCGTCCATGACCCATATGAGCTAACCCGCATAAGCCACAGTGTTCCACACCTGCTATTTTGAGTCTGCACCAACCCATAGGATGCTCTTCGTTGCATGCGCTACATTTGTGGTTTGGAGGAACGGGAATGGCTGTGTAGTCAGTGTAGTTGTTCGCAGCACTTGGTGTTGCCAGACTAACTGGTATGTCACCGTTAAAATGAGGTGCTTGTCCTGTGGGCACTTTTGCACGCTTGTATGGTCGAGCAGTGATAGTCTGCATTTCAGGTTCTGTCTCTTCACCTACAGTAGTTGGATCAACGTCCGTCTCAACTTCAACAGCTTGGAAATCTTCGTCGCCAGATATACTGCTTTCGTCGTCACCACTACCTTTTGGTCCTTTCTGTACAGGCGAGGAATCAATACCGAGCACGGCATTAATGTCTCGGTCTGGTTTCCCACCATAATCCACTTGTCCACGACGACGTTTACCTCGCCCAAGTTCTTCAGCTTTTCGTGCGGCTTCCTCTTGGTAGGCACGTTCACGTTCTTTAAGAATCTTGTCCCAAGTATCAGGGTTGGGAGTGTTTGTCCCCGAATCCTCGCTTTCCTTGAGAC
>Ga0115846_100266_pt1 | contig 27809 bp, 20 predicted proteins | sample InSIn5gowninarea_2_FD_83860 | JGI IMG/M metagenome (GOLD analysis project Ga0115846, IMG submission 83860) | reverse complement strand
GCGGGGAAGGAGGAATGAGTAGAGGATTCCAGACGTGGGGTCGATGAGGGACAAGCAGCAAACAGCGTCTACGGTTGCGTCACCCACTGCCTATGTATACGGCAGGCGTGTGCTTGGAGTCAGGAATGAGGTGCAGGCCACAACAAGCCTTTTTGCCACGGCCCATGCCATGCCATGCTATGTCCACCGCAGTGCTAGAGGGCGGGGTCATTCCGGATGTAGTCGCCAGTGCGCAAAAGAAGACGAGGAGGAGCAAGAACAAGAGGCACCGGCATATGACGACATTCCCGCAAGCAGAGACGGCCTGCTGGAGCGAGTCTTACTATTCTGCGGTGACGCGAAAAAGAAAAGAAAAGAACAGGATTGAGATGGCCATGTCGCAGTGCGGCGGCGGTGGCCATCCAAGGGCCCGGGCGAACGAGATGGAGCTTCAGCGCCCCGCGGTGACGGCAGACTATGAATTTGACTCACGTGAACGATGCCTCTTCGCGCCTCAGCTTCAATCGCGCCCTTTCTTCGCAATTTTCACGGCAGACCAACTCAGCCAACACAGGCACGACTCAGCCAGCGCCTCTTCTTGTCGACACGCTTGCCAATTCCCCGCTCCTTGCCTGCAACGACCCCCTCTACTAGCTTTGCGGCCGACTTCTTTACCCCACTACAGCCGCTTGCTCTCAACTTGAACTTTTTCAACACAACATCTCCTCAACTACGCACCATGGCCACCCTCGACGAGACTGTCGTCGCCTTCCTCAAGAAGCACGCGCCCAACAACGCCGCCGACGAGACCGATGCCGTCAAGGCTTCCCAGGCCCTCTTCCCCACCGTCACCTACACCGATGCTGAGAAGACTGAGCTGAGCCAGTGGCTCATCACTGCCTCTCACGTGGCCTCTCCCTCTGAGGACGCTGCAAAGGCCTCGGAGCGCCTGTCGTCACTGAACACACACCTCTCCAGCCGGACCACCCTCCTTGGCGCAAAGCCCTCCGTCGCCGACATTGCCATCTACCAGAAGCTCGCACCCGTCGTCTCAAAGTGGAGTGCAGAAGAGAGGACAGGAGAGCAGGGATACCACCACATTGTCCGCCACATCGACTTTGTTCAGAATTCGCCAGTCTTTGGCCTTAAGCTGGATGACAAGGTCAACATCGACCCAGACAATGTCGTCTTCAAGATCAAGCCAGTAGATGCCAAGGCTGAGAAGGAGCGCAAGAAGAAGGAAAAGGAGGCTGCGGCGGCAGGTGCAGCAGCCTCGGGTGCCACAGCTACCACTTTGACTGGAGCCCAGGGTCAGAACGCACAGGGGGGCCAGGGAGGCAAGAGCAAGGCAGACAAGGCAAAGGCAAAGGCAGACGCAGCTGGATCTGCCGTCGCATCAGCAGTCGCCGGCAACCCGACGAGCGGCGTTCCTGAGGGTGCACCGACCGAGAAGAAGAAGAAGGAAAAGAAGGAGAAGCAGCCCAAACCTCAGAAGGCGTACGTCCGCTTCCGTCAAAGCCTTTCATTGCCTTTGAAAGTCCACTAACAACCTATAGTGCACCCGTCGAGAAGCCCCTCTCCCCCGCCCTCATCGACCTCCGTGTAGGCCATATTCTCAAGGCCGAGACCCACCCCAATGCCGACTCATTGTATGTTTCTACCATTGCATGCGGCGACGCTCCCGGTACAGACAACACATCCGAGTACGAAGGCCAGATTGTGCGAACCGTATGCTCTGGTCTCAACGGCTTGATTCCCCTTGAAGAGATGCAGAACCGCAAGATTGTCGCCGTGTGCAACCTCAAACCCGTCACAATGCGCGGCGTCAAGTCGTGTGCCATGGTCCTTGCCGCATCACCAAGAGTAGCAGAAGGTGAGGATAGTCACAAGGGCCCTGTCGAGTTGGTAAACCCCCCAGCAGAAAGCAAGGCTGGTGACCGAGTCTACTTTGAGGGCTGGGAGGGCGAGCCAGAGCCGGTGCTCAACCCCAAGAAGAAGGTATGGGAAACCATTCAGCCTGGCTTTACCACCACCGACTCTCTGGAAGTGGGTTTCGATGTTGGTGTCGTGCCACAGTTGAGCGGCGAGGGTGCCGACAAGAAGACGGGTGTCGCCAAGTTGAGGACCAAGGATGGTCTGTGTAGCATTCCAACCCTCAAGGGTGGCGTAGTACGATAGATCCCCTTACCTTGTAGTGTCCGTATACGTATCGTGACACATCGAAAGAATGACGAAAACAAGAAACAACCACATCATGGAAGAAGCTATATTATCCAATCTATTACCTACTTGTCATCAAGTGAAGCGTAAATTCGTTATGCTCTAGAACTATCCTGGGGTATACAAGGGGATGAAAGCCGTGAAAAACAAAAACAAATCGTAAAATGCCCGCCAATCAACAATAAAACAGTCACGGAGCTCGGCTGCTTTCCATTTTGGGTTGTCCTCCTCCTCCTTCTTCCAATTTAGAACACAGAAATAACAGGAGAAAATAATTAAAACAAGAAAAACGCATACGCATGCGGGCCTTTAGTCCATTAGGTTGACCGGGTACTCGAAATCGTTTTCGGCATCCGTTCCGTGTAGTCTCACCTGGTACAGGCAAGTATGGCTAGCACCCCAGTTGCTGGTCACACGCAGTATAACACGGGACACGGGCTCCGACGGCTCGCCCGACAGATCAAACGTCTGCAAGTGGTTGGAAGCGTGGATGTTGTACTTGAATGAACCCAAGCACTTCCACTTGCCCCCTGCGCTTTCCGGCGGTGCGCTTCGGCAGCTTACCTCGCGGTGACTGTAATACGGCTTGATTGGTCCATTCGTCTGAACCCAGAGCTCCATGTCTCGGGGTGCGTTGTTGACTTTGCGGGCAGGCATCATGCTCATAGGTACGTGCTCGATGGTGACTTGTTTGGGAATTACGAGACGGGGAACTCGAACAGCGAGCTGCGCCTGGCCAGGTGATGCAGGGTCCGAACTTGCTGAACACCAGCAATCTCCGGGTTCCTCCCACTTGGTGAGTGCGGCAATCGGAGGGTTGCGATCAGGAACCCACGAGAGGCGGCGTGCAAGTCCGGCAATGCGACCGGATTTCTTATTGAAAGTGACAGAAGACAGGTCTGGGTCAATCGTGGCACCCAGACCTGGTGAAAAGTAATTAGGTTTTGTAAGGTGTAGTTCGTAGTTGGCGACAAGATTGGCCTGTGCAAGGGCATTGAGGCGGATCTGGTCCAGCATAGTTTTCTTGGCTTCTGTTTGCATCATCGTCTTGAGCTGGGTGCTCTGGGTTCGGATGGCCTCCTCGATTCTCTTATTCACCTGGGCAGTAAGGCTCTCGTACCGCTGCTCCACCAGCTTGATGAATTCTTCACGTGATGCAGCCTGAGGCCAACTCTCGGTGGGGCTGCGCTCTTTATGGGCTGTGTTGTCGAAGAGTATAGCGAGCTTGGCTTTCGTGTCTTCAAGGAATTTCTTCCATTCGGGTTCAGAGTGTGCCTTCGCTGTTAAGGCTCGCCAGAATTCGTCGGTGATCTCGACGGACCCGTCTTGGTGTCGGCGAACAATCATGAGTCCAGGAAGCTCCTTTTTCAGCTCATCGATTGAATCACGCATGCTTTGAAAGCGCTTCTCATTTTGCTTCTCAATGTTACCAACCCGGCCCCACAGGAGCGTATCGTCCCCGTTGCTCTTGTATGCTTCCGGCATAATAGCATCGGTAACCCTTTCGTATGTATAGACAACGCGGGAGCCAACGGCCTTGAGCAAACTGGGGGTCCCCAGCGCTGAGTCAGTGGAACTCGAAGTCATCATGGTGGAAGCGACCCAACCGACGAACAGACAGCCCGAGAGGATCCAGAACATCCACGTAAGAGATTTTTTCCAACGCCATATTGGCTCATCTTGCTCTTCGAATGACTCAACATGCCCGATCCATGCATTGACTTCACCGGGATCCTTTCGATGGGGGCGGCGTCGATCTACCTGGCGCTGTGACTGAGGTAGTGGTGGACCCTCACGTTGCAATCTGGCCTGCTCTTCTGCGACTAAGTTATTGACTGATTTTTCAGCCGGGATTGGGTTGACGCGGGCAGTTGTTTGCTCTACATTTGATCTAGCTTGGGCCTGGCTTTGAATAGGTGTCTTGAGGACATCTTTTGTTGGTGTTGGCGTCTTTTCTTGAACCGAACTCGTCTGGGGAGCCTGAACGGAGGTTGTTCCGTTTGATCTTATTCCATTTACGGAACGGGTGGAGGGCTTGCGGCTTGTCAAGACAGGCTTGACAAAGGGTGAGCCTCTGGATTCATCGCGTATCGGGTAAGCCGCAAACGGATCTCGGGATGTTAGCATGCCGGCTTCATGAGCAAGACCGAATGACTTTGAGGTGTTGCCGACAGATGCTGCGACATCATCCTCGCTGGGGCCTATATCATCGCTGTCCATGAAGGAGTAACCAGGGGCGGCTTTGGAATTGAGGGCGTTGTTACGTGGGAGTGGAGGTGAGAAGTGTGACTGCGACTCACTACCAAGCTCATCGATGCTGTCAAGATCATCTCCCTCTTGCTCTGATGATGGAACACCGGATCTGTCGAGCTGGGTCTTGAAGGCCTGGGAGAAACCGGTATTTGGGGCAGTCGTAAGTTTATCAGGATTCCCGACGCGGCCGCTTGCGCCGTAAGCATTGGACCGACGGGCTTTGACTTGAGTTAAAGTAGTTCTGTTGCGCCTCGTTGAAGCGGTAGCAGTACCCGTAGTGACAGCAGATTCTTCAGCGACTGAGCTTGCCCTGGTACTGACACGGGCTGAGCGACGGTAGGGTGTGGGGGCATCCCCATTAGCACGTTGAGACATTTCGACGGGGAATCCGTCCTGAGCATTCAGTAGTCCAACGGGGTCGGGGTCCACGAGGAGTGGCACAGTTGATATTGCTGAGGTGGGAAACTAGTGTTGCGTGAGTTTGGGTTTCTTCAAACAAAGTAAGTAAGTAGGTCGCGAGGGCAATTTAGAACATGGCAAGAACAATGGCAGCCAGCAGTGGCACAAGCCGACAATGGCGGGGATGGTGACCCGGCAACAATAGCAAAGATGGCGAAGCCATGCGACGACAGCAGAGGATGAAAATTTTCACCGTAAAGATGGGTGTGACGGTGAGGAGGTGGTCGAGTGGTGCGTGTCAAGCTGAGCGATGAGGCTGGGGTGCTAGGAACACAAGGGTCACCGGGGTAGGAGATGGCGGGAACTTACAGGTGGACTCGAGGACCAGGTGGTCAAGAGACCGAGGATTGCGACAACAGACGCGTTTTGGCAGTGCAGAATTTGATCTTTTGACAGCTCAGAGGGTGATGGGGTTGATGGCGGGTTCCTGCAGCAGGGTCCCTATACACGTGTACGCAGTTTCACGCGTCGGGGCTGGGGGCGCTTACTGCGCTGCTACGCGTGGGCGAGGGGGGTTTGGAAGAGGGGCAGGGCGAGTGCGCAGGACGCGATCATGTTCGTCGAGTCGAGGGCAGTAGTTCTGATTGTATTGATCAATGGCGACAATGGGGATGGTGACGGCTCATTGTCGCGCTGCGAGGGTGCAAGGGTTCGGCCAGCGCGCAGACAGCCGGAAGCGGGCGACTAAGCGAGCGCGTCCTCTCAATCCGGCGGTGAGTGACATGGCAGTGCTTTGACGACTCGACCAAGACAGGAATGACACTGGCATGCCTGGCACAAGCTGTGTCTCGCCTACTAAGACGCACCAGTGTATGCTACTACATACACCCACACCCACACTCACACTCACACCTAGGCTCCCAGACTAGTAGACTATGTACCGTCTCCGCTACCAGACCGACATGGATGATGCATGAACCTCCCGGTCCAGGCTGGGGCAGCGGAGCACCAGGCCCAAAAGCCACAAGGCTGATTCTGCCCGTCTTGCATGTACCTGCATCTTCCTACATGGTAGTCCCACGATTGTATCGCATGCTGATGCGGGTGCTGTGGTACGCCATGTACTCATGTATGTAGGCACACAGCCGCTGATCCACGAGGCTGACATGTCTACTCTCAGTGGTACTTGCATCTGCAGCCCGCCCCATACATAAAGCCAGCTTGATCCAGCCAGCATTTTGGGCTGTGGGCGAGCACTCTCCTAACACCTTCCCGTGGAGAAAAACCAAGAAAGAAAACCAAAAACTGCGACAACTATGAAAAAACCAAATGATTTGCATTGCATCTTGCAGCCTTTCTTTTTCTTAACAGTATCAATGCCTTCTTTGCTGCTTTTTTTTGGGTGTTGTACATATGTACTCATTTACACAAGTCTACATCGTTGCACCGTCCGATGCTCATGAATTGCATTGACTGGACGCGTACTACTCACCCCACACTGTGTCGTGCAAATTAACCCTCACCACTTCTCATCTCATCCGGGACGCGAAGACGGCAACGACCAGCAGAGCATCATGTTACCAGGCCAGGTACTTATTCAGTTCCAACCATGCCAGCCCTTGCCGTATGCGGAAATCTATCCGCCCATGACTGCTTCTGCGTCACTAGTGGCGCATCCCATGAACCCAGTCTCTCGTGTTGCTAACTTTGCCAAACCTCTGCAACTTCCCCTTCAGATACCAGCGCCAGATTGTATAAGAGCTGCTCCTCCTCTTCTCGAATCTCTTCACTCTGCACACTCGAAGTCGCCAACATGGTTGTAGGTTCTGTTCTTGTCACAGGGTAAGCTACCCCTCCACCCCGCCTTCCACCATGCCATGCCCATGGAACCTTGGTTCTAACCACAGCACAGTGGTACCGGCTACATTGGCTCTTTCACAGCCCTTGCCCTCCTCGAGGCAGACTACAAGGTCGTCATTGTCGACAACCTCTACAACTCGTCAGCCGAAGTCATCAACCGCATCGAGCTCATCTGCGGCAAGCGACCTGCCTTTTACCAGTGCGACGTGACTGATGAGGCCGCTCTCGACAAGGTCTTCGAGGAGAACCCAGACATTGACAATGTCATTCATTTTGCCGCCCTGAAGGTCAGTCCATGCCCTGCTTTTCGATGCGTCGCTCCAGTTCTGACACCGTCTTGAGGCTGTTGGCGAGTCTGGCGAAATTCCTCTCAAATACTACCGCGTCAACGTTGGCGGCTCCATTGCCCTCCTTACCTCCATGGTCAAGCACAATGTCAACAACATTGTCTTCTCCTCCTCTGCCACCGTCTACGGCGATGCGACGCGCGTCCCCAACATGATCCCCATCCCCGAACACTGCCCCATCGGCCCGACCAACGTCTACGGTCGCACAAAGTCCACCATTGAAGGCGCAATCACAGACACAATCGAGGCCGAGCGCAACAACGCCAGAAAGGCTGGAAAGAGCGAACAGGAAATCAACAAATGGAATGCCGCCCTGCTTAGATACTTCAACCCTGCTGGTGCGCATCCTAGTGGCATCATGGGCGAAAACCCACTAGGTGTTCCCTACAATCTACTACCCTTGTTGGCTCAAGTTGCGATCGGCAAACGCGATAAGCTCCTCGTCTTTGGTGACGATTACGCCAGCAAGGATGGCACAGCCATCCGCGACTACATTCACGTCCTCGATCTGGCGCGCGGTCATCTCCAAGCACTCAACTACCTGCGCGAACAAAAGCCGGGTGTCAAGGCCTGGAACCTGGGTACTGGCAAGGGCTCTACCGTCATCGAAATGGTCAAGGCTTTCAGCAAGGTAGTCGGACGCGACCTTCCCTACGAGGTCGCGCCACGGAGACAGGGCGATGTGCTCGATCTGACGGCCAATCCAAGTCTTGCCAATAAGGAACTAGACTGGAAGACTGAGTACACACTGGAAGATGCCTGCGCCGACCTGTGGAAATGGACAGAGAACAACCCAGAAGGTTATAGCCAGCAGCCACCAAAGGAGTTTGTCGAGGCTTTGAAGAACAAAAAGGCCTAAGCATAACAAGGAAAAAGTTTATTTGGGGGAAGGACAATTCCGAGACATATCTTGGTAATATGATCACGTGATCTACACGTTGCTTTGGATACAATACATCAACAATCCTATGAGCAAGGACAAGCAAAACAACAACCACATCTGATAGTTTGGACGTTGGGTATAATATGAGCTTATGTTGAATATTTGGCCGCCTAGGCAATATCCTCAATCGGACAGTTGGGGTGCAGCACGTAAACCACCTTGTCATTACCTTCTGCCTGTCCCTGTTCGTCTGCCAGTCCTTCACCACGGATCATCATGAGGTATTGCTCCTGTTTCCATCTTGTTAGCACATTGAAACACACACACATATACACATCACGCTGCATCTTCGACTTCTTCTCAACACGTACCTTGACAACCTTCTTCAGCACCTTCTTTGCCAGAGCCCGCTCCTTCTCCAGGTCCTCTTGCGTCTCCAGCTCATTCTCCTTTTGCTCTAGATACCACACAAGGAGCTCTTCCTCTTCCACTCCGTCTTGCGTCTCTTCTTGGTCTTCGTTGACCCGCTTGACAAACATATTGCGCATGGCAACGTACTTGTCGTGCGTAATCTTCGTCTTCTCCCGTGGCGCTACCGCCGGTGTCGCTGTTCGGTCTCGTGCTGCCTCCTGCTGGTCATCACCCATCGCAGCATCCCCGTCTTGCTCAGCAGCTGCCACAGCCGCGAGAAGAGCTTCGTCATCGTCATCTTCTACTTCAACGTCGTCCTTCTCTACCGAAATAATCGACTGCCGGAGGAGATTGTACGCTTCCTTGACGAATTCGGGTGTAATGTCCGTCACGCAATTCGCCTTTGCAATAGCCTCGGAGAGACGAATCATGCTCTCTAATTGACGCACCGTAATCCGGTAGCTGTTGCGGCCAATACCGCCTTGGGCGTCGTCTGCACGCAACTCCTTGTACTTCTCAACGAGTGTTTCCCTTGCTTCATCGGTGAACTCCGGTCTGAACGTCCGCGCAAATCGGATATAGCGCTGTAGCTGCTCCGTGTTAAATTCAGGGTCCACGGCCTCATCTCGGTGCTGGTGAATGCCAACAATGTGCTCGGCAAGATGACGATCAACAGCCTCGTCACACTCGTCAAGAACTACGAAGAATAGATCGAAACGGGACATGATGGGTGCAGACATGTTTACATTAGCGCGCAGCGTCGTCTTCCGGTTGTACCGACCGCCTACAGGGTTGGCAGCAGCAAGGATCGAGGTTCGAGCATTGAGCGTAGCCTGAATTCCCGCCTTTGCTATCGAAATAGTCTGCTGTTCCATAGCTTCGTGAATGGCAACTTGATCGGCGATGTCCATTTTGTCAAACTCGTCAATAGCGCAGATGCCATTGTCAGCAAGCATCAGAGCTCCAGCTTCAATGGTGAACTCGCCAGTTTCCTCATCCTTGACAACTGCAGCTGTAAGACCAGCAGCTGACGAAGCCTTGCCCGAAGTGTAAACGGCGCGAGGAAGGAAGCTGCAAATGTACTTGAGGAACTGTGACTTTGATGTCGAAGGATCGCCGACAATGCAGATGTTGATGTCTCCACGGAGTGCCATACCTTCTGGTGTTTCTTTCGACACACCACCCATGAGCTGGAGGAGCAGACCTTTCTTGATGACCTGGTGACCATAGACCATTGGTGCAATCGAGTCAACAAGGCGCATGAAAATATTGGGCTTGTGCACCATGTCCTTGAGATCCTGAATCTCAGCAGCAGTCAGAGTACCGAGATATTCTTCCTGTGCCTCCTCGCCGCTTGTTGCATTGGACTCGATTTGGCCCTGGCCCAGAGATGCAAGAATGTTGCTAGCTTGGCCGGTCAGATGGTGGTTTGAAGATTGCCCGGGAGTTGAGTGGTCTGGGGAGACCATGCATGCCAGGAAAGACATGCGATACGTGAGGTCTCGGACACCAAGGGCTTTGAGACCGCTGACGCCAGATCCACCCACATCATTGCCACGAGTAGCATTTGATGTATCTCTCATTGCTTGCGGTCTCACGCCAGGAACACGGAATTGGCTCACGTCAGGAATGACAATGACAGTACCGGTAAAGATGCACTTCTCTCCAGCCTTTGCACGGTCGACCATTTCTCCCCGCAGAATGACGTCCATTGTTCGCGGCATGCTACCAGTGGGGATCTCCGAGCTGTTCTCCTGTATGCGCACCTTTTGCCAATCGACAAAGGTAGACTGCCGAATATCAAGTCGCCAGCCTTCCCTGTTCATACACGTTATGTTGGGGCATTGTGTGGGCTCCGTATATTTGAACGTTTGCTCGATATTTGGCACAACGGTATTGCAAACTTCGCACACAAAAGTTGCCATTGAGAGTTCTGGGCGGACTTCAGAGGTTCGTGTTACAGTGCCCGAGATTGACAGCAAGCTACCAATGGATGTGGTACGGAGCTGTCGAATACGTGAAACGAGGGGCAGATTGTAGAAAGCTAGGGTGAAGAGCTTGTCGGTCTGCTGGTTCGCTGTTTTCTCGTTAAGGCTCTCATTCTGACTTTCTGAGTTTCCAGCGTTCGAGGTAGCTGTCGCAGAAGCTGTGGAGGCAGGCTGCTTGTGCTGGCGGAAGTACTTGGGTTCGTACTTTGCGATAAGGTTGTGGAGCGATCGAACCATGTAGGGCAGGAACCGATAGTATTCGCTTGCAATGGCAGCTGCGAGGATACCGTCTTCGTGCCTGAGCAGGTGCGTGTAATCGACATAAAGAGTAGAAAGGCCGTACAGCCTCATACCACGTATTTGGGCAATGTAGTATTTGTCTGTAGTAGGCACCGCACTCGATGTTGGAAGTGCTGAGGAGGAGGGGTCTTCTGTATAGCTATTCTGCCAGTTAGCCAGCTTGCATTGTCCATTGTGTATCGTGAAGCTCACTTCTCCAGGAACTCCTGGAAGCGCAGCGAAAGTGTCTCTCCCGTCACATCGACCACTTTTGGAATATCTGTCCGTGGAGCATTGGTGCGCCTGCCTGGCACTCGTGCCCCGATGATCTCGTCGTCCGGGTCTCCTTCAACATCACTGTTGGCGCCAGCGCTTTCAGAGGGTGGTCCGCGGGGTCTGGCCGACGAGGATCGCATCAGTGGTGTTCGTGCATCGTTACCGAAGGCGCTCGAAGGGGTGGGCGCAGCATCCGAATTGAGCGCAAGATCCAGAAGAGACGACATGGTTTTTGCGTATGGTTACGGTGGTATGGGATGCTGTTCACTCTGGCAGGAGCCCTGGGACTTTTGCGGGGGCGCTGTAAACACGCGAAAACGCGGTCGCGCTGTCCGGATGAGGAAGTAAGTGTCGGTCCGTGCTCTTCCACTATGTTGACCAGACAAAGATCCCCATCACTCTGATCTTGATTACCAACATTACGTCTTGTTACACATGTTCTCACACAAGCAGTGATCAGCCAGAACCAGTTGTATATCATATTCAAAAGGTATCACATATATGCCAAGAAGCAACTTTTTTGTCAAACATGCATATAATCAGCCCCACGTACCACCACCGCCTCTTCCTGCCCTCCGCTGAGCACTCAGTCTCCAATCGTCTTCGCCCGCAAACTTGTTGTGTAGCGGCTGTATCCTCTCCGCCTTCTTCCTCTTACTCAAGCGGTCCGTCGGTGCAACCTTGAAGAACGTAGGTGCAGCTTCCACTAGCCACTTCGGTTCAATGGCACTGCAGAAGTGCATGTACTCTTTGGTAGTTTCGACAAGTGAATGATATATGACATGCTCGGCAGGTTTGCCAAAAAGCGATGAAGAAGGGTGCAGGTACACAGGTGTACCCTCGACAAGCGTCTTATAGCCCTCGGCAGGATCCTTGCGCGCTGAATTGCGGAAGAAACCCGAGCAGAGTGCCTGCCGAACTTTGATGGTATTCCGACCGCAAGACACGACCTGGTGCTTGTGTCGTGCCATGATCTGCAGTAACTGGTTTCGTACATCGCGTACGCGTTGCATGTTCTTGGGCATGACAAAGTTCTCGTGGCACCACGGTGTACTGAAGCCGCCTTGTTTCCAGCCATTGTAGACGTTGAGAAGGGTAATGTGGTCACCAGATGGATCATTGAACTTCTGCTTCTTCTGGTCTGCTTGCTGCTGCTTGTCTCGAGGACGGTGGAAGACGTTCTGAGTGGCGCTAATCATAGCCACGATTGTAAGAATCTCGTCTGAGCACTGGAGCTCGACTGACTTGATCAGTGACTTGGAGAGAGAAGGATCCATGGGGAAATCCGCCATTTGCCGACCAAGACGCGTGAGCAGTCCTTCGTCGTCCAGTGCACCCAGCTGATACAGCTCTTCCAGAGCTGTCAACATGGTGTTGGTGGGTGGTGGGTCCATGAAATCAAAATGCAAAAGATCGTTAATACCCATAGCCTTCAACATGAGAATCGTGTTTGACAAATTCTGACGTTGAATCTCTGGAATAGTTGTCGGTAGCATCTCGTTCTGGAATGCTGCTTCGGTGTACAGACGGAAACATTTTCCTGGTCCGGTTCTTCCTGCTCTGCCACTTCTTTGGCGAGCCTGAGCCTGGGAAATAGGCGTAATCTGCAAACGGTCCATGCCTAGCTTTCCGTCGTACGAACTTTGCTTGACGAAACCCGGGTCTACAACATAGTAGATGCCGTCAATAGTCAAACTGGTTTCAGCGATGTTAGTAGCAATGACACATTTTCGACTGCCTCCGGGCGCGGGCTCAAAGATGCGAGACGCGACTTCAGATGGCAGGGCACCGTAGATGGGCAGAATCATCAACTCTGGTACGTTCGGCCCCAAGGCTTTCATGCGCTCAGACAGAATCTCGCAAGAAGAATCGATTTCTTCTTTTCCCGTCAAGAAGAGCAAGATGTCACCTTCTGGTTCTGTCAAATGGATCTGCATGACCGTAACCAATGCTGCGTCAAGGTAATCAGACTCAGGCTCCCGGCTGTACATGACCTCGACAGGGAATGTGCGACCTGGGATTGAAAAGATGGGACACTTGTAGAAGTATTCCGAAAACTTGTCGGCATCCAGGGTGGCACTGGTAACGATAAGCTTCATGTCAGGTCGTCGCTTGAGCGTCTTTTTCAGTAACCCAAACAGGACGTCCGTGGCAATCGTACGTTCGTGGGCCTCATCGAGCATGATACAGCTGTACTTGGACAACATGGGGTCCAAGAGAATCTCACGCTGCAGGATACCGTCCGTCATGTACTTGATACGCGTATCTGGTGAAGTCTTGTCTTCAAATCGAATCGTGTAACCAACCTCGTTCCCTAGAGTGCAGCCAACTTCTTCAGCAACGCGTTTGGCGACGCTCATAGCTGCTACACGCCTGGGCTGAGTGCAGCCAATAACAAGCTCGTTAGCATAACCGGCCTCGGCCAAATACTGTGTCATCTGTGTCGTTTTTCCAGATCCAGTATCACCAACTACAATCAAGATTTGATGGGCCGCAACGGCCTCGAGGAGTTGCTTCCTAAATTTGAAGACAGGCAGCGACTCCCGCTGTTCTTTGATGCTCATGTTGGTACGTTTGCCAAAAGAGGTTTCCCTGCTGTTTGTGGAGATCTTTTTCCATTCTGGCAGTGCTTGACTGGGTTCGTTCGTTCGAGTGTTACGGAGATCGCTTGCAAACTGCCGTTGCTGGGCCATGGGGTCATTCCACTGACTGCTTAAGTCCACGTTTGCTGCTTCTTTAGCCGCCTTCTCCTGTGCTTCTTGTTGTTTAAGATCACGACGTTCCTTTGCTAGTGTATCTCCGGCCATTGCGGCACGGTTGAGCGAGCCATCAGGTGCTTTGACAACGCGAATTGGCGAAAGCTCCAGTGATTGCTTGGTCTGACCGGCCAAGAAGGGTGGCTCCTCTTCACGGACTTCAATGTCAACATCCTCTTCCTCCTCAAAACCGCCCTCGCCGTTAATATGAGCGTTAAAGTCCTCGTCAATATCGGGGTAGTCAGATTTGGGGATTACACCAGAGGCGATGAGTTGTTTGATCTCCCATCGCTCTGGTGAAGTCATACGTTTCCGCATGCCGTTTTTACGGCTGTTATAGCCATCCTCAACAACGGGCACTGAGCTATCAACTCCTGGAATGCCACCTAGACCTTGCGAGTTCGCGCCGGTTCCAAATGATGCTATACGCTTTCCCGGTGCAAGATCACGGCCTGTCCGCTGGTCGACCTCTTTCATCGAAAGCGATATCCTGCCGTTTTCTGTCTTGATAACTTTAACCTTGACCTCCTGCCATCTCGACACAAGGTCTGATGGATGGTTGACTCGCCCCTCTATCATCTGGGTGACATGGACCAGTCCATCGACCTTGCCTTTCACACCTTGTAGATTGACAAAACAACCAAAGTCCTTGACACCCGTGACCTTGCCGTCATAAACCTTGTACAGTACTGGCTCGTCGTCGAGCTCGGGAGTGGGCGGCCGTCGAAACTCTTCGATATCTTCATCGCGATACTTCTTGCGGCTTCTTTGCTTATTGCTAGGCTTGACGGTTCGCGTACGGCCAAATTCGTCTTCAAAAACCAACTCGTCGTTCTGCTCCCGTTGCCGCCCCCGCCGCGGACTCCTGGATGGCGAGCGAGAAAGCGATGTGTCCCTCCGTCTGTGTCTTTTGCTCCTACTGGTATCGTCGTCGCTGTCATATGGGCTCATGCTCCTCTTGCGTGACCGCTCCTTGGGCTTGCCTGGTGCCTTCCCTGCCAGTCCTTCCAGCATGGCAAACGTGTCGTCCAGCGCATCGGCCTGCGGCGCATCATTTGTCGGCTCCTCATCTGCCACATCGTATTCCACCTCCCTGTCGGGAATGGCCAACCCTTTGAAGACACGCGTCTTGCGACTTGTTGCATCTCCGTCGTCTTCTGCATTTGCGCCTCCCTGCTTCTCGCCTGCGCCTTTGTTCTTGTATTTGGGATGTAGAGTCAGAATCAGGCGATCTATACTCTCGACCAAGCTCTGTGGGAACTCGGCGCCAACATCCTCGAGCTGTTTCTTGAAATCGGCAACGTCCTTGCAGTCGGCATGTTGGTCGATGACGAACTCGGCAAGTGTCTTATCAGAGACACCAACGTGGTTCTGTATTTCCGACGTGACTTTGGAAACAAGCGATAGAAATTCGAGGTTCTCGAGGTCGTCCATCGCGGCAATCTACGTCTTCGCAAGGCGCGTGGCTCTGTGGATTGTTGGGACCGGTGAAGTCGCGCTTGTTGACAATCGGCTTTGTGCGGTTTCTGAATTCAAGTCCTTTGCTTAGGTGCCAGTACGCATGATGTGTTGTAGCCTGGCCGTGGTTGCGTATGGAAGATTGGAGTGCGTGGATTGGACAGAGCTGTCGCATAGTCGAGAAAGTTGATGCGGCTCGGCGGCGAAATCGCGCTAAGGCGTGTCCCCGCGCTGCAGCCACTCATCTCTCGCCAGACTCCGCATCACTCCATCTCGCCTCCAGCGCATACTTACTCACGATACTCAACCTCAGAAAGTTGCTGAGCCCGTGCAGTACATCATTCACTACTCCATTCTACGTCTCTGGTCTGATTCAACTCGTGAAATATGAGCTCCACACGCATCTTTCACAACATCTCACGCATACCCGTCACATCCACACTCGTTCTTATCTTCGGCAACTACGAACTCTACCGCATACACAAAGGCACACACCCGTACTGGAGTCCCATTCTAGAGGAAAAGGGCATCGTCAGACGGCGTGTCCAGAATGCTTCAGAATCCACGGGCGTTCAAAGTGCCCCTGGCGTCGAGTCCCAACGTGAGGGGCGCAAAGCCTCGATACAGTGGCTAAATCTTAACGGCGTCCCGATACCCTTCATTACAGGACGTTCAGTATAAAAAAAGACTGTGTCTTATGGGAGTCCCCCGTCGACTTGGCATACATTAGCAGAGAATATAAGTGAGAAGCGATAAGAGAAGGCATTTTTGATAATTTGATTATATTACACATTTTGCGACCGGTACAGGCGTCAGGTGTCGAAGCGTTCGAGCAAGCGTGGTTGTTGTTTTTTTCGGCAGAGTAGGAGGAGGAACTACAAAAGGGGCATTTAGTCGCATCAGTAGCCACAAGCGACAATTGTCAAGCGTTGAGGGTTCTAGCTGCATATTGCTAAGAGGCCGTTGGTATGGATCACAAGTGACAAGTACAGGCAATCCGAAGGCATCAAGCTCTACCAAGCAACACAGTACTAGGAACGTCGGACGTCCTGCCCCCATGTCCTATCTCCGCATACCTTCCCCACGTGGCTGTGCTCGCCAATCTCACAGCTTGAACAAAACCGGCAAGGAACGGGTACATTGACGGTCTAAATGCCCTGTTGCTTTGGGACAAAAAATCCATTGTCGGGCGATGTTGAATTCAGAGCGTGAAATGGTGCAATATGGTGCCATGCTCTCAGCTTCCACATCAGGTTAGCGTCTGGTTTTACACCGACTTCAGCAACTCACTCCCCCAGTTAGTCTGCTTTGTACGCAATGATTTGCACTGAGCCGCAATTATAGCAAGAGACAGCTTGGCCGATAGAATATGGGATTGTGTAGTACATCGTCTTAACTCGCGTTAGCCACCCAGTGCTCCATAATTCAATGACAGTTCTCGTACGCCTCCAATACGTAAGATGGCAAAGTGTCGTCAGTGTTGTGGACTATGATTGATCATCGGATTAGGTGCGATGGCGCAATTGTTCCAGCAAGGCCGGCATATTGTTTCCCCACAACAATACGCATTTTAGATATCACTTTACCCAGCAGGATATAAGTAGCAGATTCACTGGCTTTGTCTTTCCCCAGATACCATTTCACTTCTCGAGTCATACTAGCATCCTTTGCTCTAGCAATTTAGGGTCTTGACTTGAGTGCTATTGCAGGTTCTATCACTTCTACACCACTTTCTGTTAAAGACATACATATAAGAAAGCCTTTCAGAACGTTGTAATCACTCCCGTTTCAAAAGGCGTACATCATACACTTGCCGCTGCCATGGCGCCTGGACTTATTGAACCACAATATCAACCCAACACCACAGACACTCCCGTGGTGGCCTCAAAGCCCACAAATGCACACAGCTACGTCCCGGGACGAACAAAAGTCAAACAACATGACGATACATACGAGTACGAGGATTTAAGACCACACTTCCCAGACATCACATGGCCAGCATACACCGAGATTCCCTACATAGAGAAGGGCCAGCTAGGAGACCCAAACTTCAAGAACCTCCTTGCCTCTGCCACAGATGTCTTTGACTACAATCCCAAGATCGGGACTGAGGTACACGGCGTGGACCTCGCCAACCTCACCGATGCACAAAAGAACGATCTAGCACGCTTGATCGCGACACGAGGCGTCGTCTTCTTCCGCGACCAAAAGAACCTCAGCATTGACAAGCAAAGAGAGCTGGGCAAGTACTTTGGCGAGCTGCACAAGCACGCCACAACGGGTGTTCCCAAGCGTGAGGGCCTCGAAGATGTACATGTCATCTTCACTGGAGAAGGGAGTCCCGACCTACGAGCGTTGTTCACACCCACATTTCTCTGGCACTCAGATGTAAGAACTATGCTGTATCCTTAACACTTGGACCTTGCTAACCACATCACGACAACAGGTAACATATGAACTCCAACCACCATCCTACACATCGCTCAAAGTCCTCACAGGCCCGCCACGAGGCGGCGGCGGCGACACACTCTGGAGCTCGCAATACGCAGCCTACGACATGCTCTCGCCACACATGCAAAAGTACCTCGAGTCACTGACTGCTCTACACTCTGCCGACCTACAAGCCCAAGGGTCGCGCGATCTGGGCCGTACGGTACGACGTGAGCCCGTGACAACAGAGCACCCGCTTATTCGAACCAACCCCGTGACGGGCTGGAAGAGTCTGTTCTTCAACCCGGGGTTCGTGACTAAGATTGTGGGTGTGCCCAAGACAGAGTCTGATCACATCATCGGGCTGTTGAATGAGATTGTTGCGACGAGCCCGGAGATTCAGGCCAGGTTTCAGTGGAGGGAAGGTGATGTTGCGTTTTGGGATAATAGGGTCACGGTAAGTTTTGGGGTCCTTGATACAAGCAATTGTGAGAGCAATACTAACGCAGTGTAGAACCATTCAGCATCATATGGGTTTGCGCCACATCGCAGACACGCCGTGCGCGTTGCGGTGCGTGCCGAACGGCCATATCTTGATCCGCAAAGTCGGTCGCAGGAAGATGAGCTGAGCGAGAGGTATGGGGTGCCAAAGGCGAACAAGGACGGCAGTGGCATAGTGAACTACAACGATTAATACTAGAAAAGAAGAACAAAAATAAATAAAGAAATGACATGAATTGCACGCACCAGACGCATCATCATCATTAGTCTAAGCAATAAATCTAATGTTTACAATATATAGACCATTACGGGTAAATGGATAACAGCCACGACATGACCCATCTCAGACAGCCAACCAGCCAAAGCTACAGGTAAATGACCAAAGCACAGATTTCAACGCCAAGCCAACATTTACGCCATTTGGAGTAATTTTTTTCTGATCCCCTCTGGTTTCCCTATAAAGGCCACTTGGCTAACGAATTTTGCGGCGACTGTGATGTTCCAATGCGACGTCTTCTGACCATGCAAGTGCCTAGACTGATAATGGCGAGCACAAACAAGACAATCTTCACTGCAAGTCGTCTTTTGTCTGATGAGGAGAGTGGTGCACTTTAGACTACGTCAGACGTCGGTTCTGCTAAAAGCAGACAAAAACAAAGCCGACGGTGATTCGCACTGGTATTGGAAACGAAAAGTGAAATTGAGCATCTAGTCCTGCTCGTTTTCGTACCCTGCTGGCTTCTCTAGGCCATTCAACTCGTAGAAGCGAGAAGTACCTGTTGACATGTAAGAATTGGTATTTGCAAAAGCTAGATGGTCAAACTTACAGCTGTAACCCTTCCGGTCAAAGTTGTCCTTGGGGTTGCATGAGCACTTGTGGTCAAGGCGGTATTTCTCGCCTGTAGGGCAGTGCGTAAAGGGAACGTGGTAATAAGCAATGTCGTTGAAGAAATGGAGCTCATCCTTTTGCAGGAGCAGACCGGCGGCGATGGAGTGGACAGGGGCATCACCCCAGCGCTCGTAGAAGAAACCACCAGCGTGGTCGAGAGAGGTGAAGAAGTCAATATATGCGTCAGACCGGAGCCAGTTAAGGTTGCCAATCTCGAAGTTGGACCAGAAATGGCAGTGGTTGTAGGTCTCGCCACCGTCGTCACTGAGGAACTTCATCGAGTTGTCCTTGGCGATGTGCTGGGGGAAGTACTTTGTGAAGTTCTTGGTGGCGTCCCAGAGCGTGGGGATGGTCTCGACGTACTCGTACAGACTGAGGGTGAAGCTGTACTTCTTCTTGTGCTCAGCCATGTACTTGAAGGTGTCATAGTTGATGTCGCAGTACAGCTCAATGCTGGGCTCGACGCGCCAGTACCATTCGTAGTCGAGCATCAATGGGTGGCGGAAGAAGAAGCCCGATTCGTAGCGGCACATGTGTCTGTAGCTGATGGAGTCTCCATAAATGATCTTCTTCTCCTTCATCTCCTGGCGGACCTTTGCGGCCTTGTCCTGGTCAATCCACTCAGGGAAGGACCAGTGCTCCTTGGGGATCTTGCCGTACTTTGTCTTGCCGGAGACGAGGGCTGTCGTCACCTTCTTGAACTCGTCGTTGAAGTCGTCGTCGTTGAGGAAGACCCAGTCGTAGTTGAACTTGCGGTTGAAGCGGTCCTCGACATGGCGGATCGACTTTGCAATCTCCCAGACGTCCTGGTTGCGGGCGAGGGTGACAAAGGTTGCGTTCATGCGGTCACCGGCGATGGTGGCAGGGGGAAGCGTTTTGTCATTGAGCGAAGTGCCGGGGTTGGTGTTGGCGCCGGTGCTGGGAGTGCGAGGGGGTTCGTCGTCGTCTACAACGGCAGCATTGCCCTGGGGCGGTGTGGCTGGGGTTTTTGCATCTTGGTAGGCTGGCCAGCTTGCGGCAGGCACGGACGATGAGGAGCCGATGAAGTAGAGAAGGAACAGGGCCTGGAGGAAGTCAATGGCTGTGTGGGCGTGAGTGAGGTGACAAGGGAGGATCATACGATGACGGCGAAGACAATGTAGCGGAGATAGCGCTGGCTGCCGGCCATGGCGGATAGCGGACGGTGTTGGTGTTGGTGATTGAGATTGCGAGTCGTGATCGACAGGCTGGAGCTTTGCTAGTGACGTCGGAGACTCTCCACTCTGCCAGGCTGCTTTTATGCTGCGAGCAAGAGTGGGTTAAAGGGTGCGTCTTTGGCGGCGGCGGCGACGTGGTGCAGGGGGAACGAGCGACTGCTACTTGGCGCAAGGCGTGCGCATGGGCAGGACAAAGCGGAAGAGGAAGGCCACGGAGGGGGGGGGGGGCGGGGTGAAACGGGGGACAAGGTGGGGAAGAGAAAGAAGAAGGAGAAGGCAGATGGAAGAAAAGTAGAACAGGAGTTTGGGCAGTCAGAAAAGGAGTTGTTGCAGTGGTAAGAATGGTAGGCAAGTAAGAAAGTGTGGCTGAGGACCAGGTATAGTAGGCTAGGCCTGCCGGGGGTACGAGAGCCAGCCGGGCCAGCCAGGCCATACGAGCGCGCGCGGACTTTGCCGTCGATTATCCACCGACCACCACCACTGCACACGCTCGCCCACAACAACAACAACCTCCCCCATCACCACCACCACACACACACACATCAAGCGTGTGGTGAGAGAGGCCCGCCGCAATGTCCTTCTTCGGCTTCGACACCACGTTGCCACGTGACCAGGGCCATTCGACTGCCGCCCCCGGCTTTGGCCAGCACGATGCCTTTGCTGCCCTCGGCGGCGGGGCGGCCGATGACGATGTGTATGTCCATGTCGCCCTCGACGCCCACCAGGCCTGCTTCTCACTACTCACAGAATCGACTTTGATGACACCTACGACGGTCTCGGCGACCAGCTAGACGACGATGCTGACGACCGCAATGACGACACCTTCGGCGACGGCCCGGCCACGCAGCAGTCGGTTGGCAAGCACTTCGACTTTGCCGGCCAGACGTCAATGGTTGCTGGCACCATTCAGGAGGAGCAGATGCTGTTTCATGCCCGCCAGAAGATCCCTCAGCACCACCAGCAACAGCAACAGCAATTGCAACAGCAGCAACACCACCAGCAACACCACCAGCAGCAGCACCAATACCAACAAAGACCCCCTGTCCCTCAGGCCTCCAAGCCCAATCGCTCTGGCTATGAAAGCTACAAAGACCCAGAGTACATTCCTCAGCTTGAGGCGCGTGCCGACATCTGGGGCCTCAAGCCCAAGCAGCCCGCCGCCCAGCGCCAGCCCTCGCCGCTGCCTGCTGCCGCTGCCCAGATGCCCGCGCCCACCAGAAAGGTCATGAGCATGGAGGAGGTCGAGGCCATGATGCGCGCTCAGTCTCTCAACAATGACTCCAGAGCTACCCCACCGGCTCAGCAGCCACCGCCCCAGGCCTTCCCCGGCTACCCTCAGCAGCAGTACCAGCAGCAGGGCCAGTTCCCCCAAGGCCAGCCACAGTATCCCGGTATGCCTGGCCACATTGCGCCCCAGATCCTGCAGAGGCCCCAGCAACAGCAGCAGGGCATGCCGCCGAGACATCAACAGCAGCTCCGTGCCGAACTGCCAGACCAGCCCGTCCAATCCCAATCGCCCCAGCAGCCCACCATTCTCCAGCGACAGCGACCCCACTCCAACGATCCCAGTGCCTCGCAGAGCCAGATCCAAGGTTCACCTGCACAGCCCCGCCAGATCCTGCAGAATCCCAACCGCCTCGCCGGCCAGGGCCAGCCTATGCAACCCGGTCCGCATCGCGGTCAGCCAGGAGCCCATAACAGAGGCCCTTCATTTCCTGGAATGGTCATTACCCACCCGGAGCAGCTCCTTCAGCTGTCCGAGGCCGAGCGTGCTGCTTTCCTTGAAGAAGATGCAAAGCGCGCGAAGCGGAACCACAAGATTGCCCTTTTAGCAAAGGACAATGGTCTCATGACGCCTCAGGACAAGAACTTTATCACTCGTATCCAGCTGCAGCAGCTGATGACCGCGACTGGAAATCTCGAAGAACGGGGCCCTGAAGCTGCCATTGCAGAGGACTTTTACTACCAGGTCTTCAGCCAGATCCGGGGTGCTCCACGCCACAATCCCCAGCAGCCAGCAAGCCAGTTTGCTCAAACCTATCTCTTCCAGACGAACAACCGGTTTGGCGCCCGTCGGCATGGCCGCGGAGGCGACAACCACATGCAGCGCATGGAGCAACAGATCCAACGCGCAGTCGAGGCTGCCAAAGCACGGCCAAAGGCCAAACAACTCGTCGTCGAGGGCAGTCTTGGAAAAATTGCATTCAGCAACTCCAAAACGCCACGACCGCTGCTGAACCTCAAGCGACCGGAAACCAACGACAAGCTTCCAAAACATCCTCGGTCCTCCACCGCAGATCGTAAACAAACACTTCGTAACATCGAGGCTGTGTACAAGACGTTGATGCAAATGGAAGATCACGAACGGGCCATGCCAATGCCAATTCAAGAAAACAGCCCTCCTGAAGCCATCCAAGCACACATGGAATGGCGATCGCGGATTGAGGCTCTCCACGAGCAGCTCTGGCTCAACACAAAGATTATGGAGCCCATCAACCCCAAGTATGTCGCGCCCCATAATCAAATTGCTCCTGCTAACATGCCCAGCACACCTCATCCCTTCATTTCCATTCTTTCACATGCCAAGGGCAAGAAGGTTGTGCCGCGTCTCTTCCGCCACATTAACGAGCAGGAGCGCATCACAGTTGTGACCATGATTGTCGTGCACCTTGATGCCCTTTCCGTAGTGGGCCAGGCCATTGCTACGCCCGAAGAGCCCCTGAGTGCGGCAATTCGTGAGGAAGTCGATCTGTTTTCCCAGACGGTCATGTCGCCCATTCACGCGCACATTTCAGATGCGCCGCTGAACATTGTCATTGGTCTTCTTGGCCTTGTCCTAGACCGCACCAACCTCCATGTAGTGGCGCGGAGTAGGATAGGCCTTACTCTCCTGACATTCCTGATTTCCCGGGCTGAACTTCTTAAGCAGTCGGCCCCCGAGATGGTGACTGATTGGCAGCAATGGACTGGGCTTTACAACCGCTTGTTTGACGTTATTGAGCCGGTTCTCCCTTACCTGTTCCCAGGGAGCATCAATGACACGGACGACATGTACATCTGGCAGTTCCTGGCAGCAATGGGTGTGGGAGCCAGCCCGGAGCAACAGCAGAGGCTGGTACTCGGAGTGAAGGACCGCGTCATGGAAACCGTTTCTGTGAGCAAGGCTTTACCGCCAGACATGGCGAGCGCTCGAACGGCAAACGTGAACTTGTTTATGAGGGCGATTGGGCTAGATGTAGAGCTTCTTGGATGAAAGGGCTGATTTGCAATGTTTGGAACACACTATCGCGGTTGAAACGCTACCGACTAACGCAATGTGATTGAGGGTAATGGGAGGCGCAGTGCGAAGTGGGATATCGCCGCGCCGGGGCAAAACGCATGCGAAGGCTTGGAGTGAGCCATGGCAGATGGGCCAAGCACAGCGGGAGGTTACAGATCCGGCAGCAAATGGCCTGGTAAGGATTGGCATATCCTGGTGCCTGTGATTGTTTGTACGGGAAGCAAACATGCACACTGGGTACGATCGTGGTGAGCAGCAATGTCGAGTCATGATAGAGGAAGAAGAAAAGTATTGTTATTTAATATACGAATATATGCATTGATTTCATGCAAACAAATGCCGCCTGTCATGGTAGTGTAAGTATACACAAGGAGTGCTGACGTTGGTAAGTAGCCGAGACCCTGCACGTCCAATTTTGTGCCTAGCTCAGGGCTGATCTACCTTGCACACATGTTTTCTTTCCTTCGGTACCAAACACATGGACACGGTATCTACACTTGGCTAGAATATATTTCTTGTGGAGCTGGCGCACGCCTCGAACAATGACAAAGGACAGTGTTTGGTAGGCACTCTTGGCTGCGACCATTGGCATGGTGCGGATTTAGGTCCCACGAGGAAGCGATTTGCAATTTGAAAAAGCAAATCAAGGGTACACTGTACGCGAGGAAACGCCCCTTGGAAGTCAGGCTCATGTCCGAGAGGCCGAAGTGTTCATGTGTATTGCCATGGTCAAGCATGTTCCCCAAGACGGAGAGTGTTTGGAAGGAAATCCCTCGGCATCGTAGCTAAGCCTCGCCGCGGACGCTTCTCTGTCGACACGGTGCTGTAGGCGCCACTGGCAGAGCTGTGTGTGCTCGAGTTGCGGGCGTGAGGCCCCTAGGTTTCACCGGAGCCGAATCGCCGAGTTAGCTTGTCTGGCCTTGGCACTCTGAAACACCCTCACATTCATGCAACTACCAACATCCGCACGCGGCGGCTACCTCATGCGACGCCGTTGAGAGACACGGAAAACTTCAACATTTGTAAACTTGTCCAAGCAGACCTGTTGTCGTCGTAAGCAAGCAAGCAAGCAAGCAAGCAGGCGGACGACTGCCAAGTGGATATGAAGAATGCCCAAGTAAACATGAACCCATCGTAGCGTCACTGCCATGGCTGGTTGCTGTATATGGCGTTTGTGAATGCTACGCCACTGAAACGCACCTGAGCGGCGACCCACGCCGATGAGCCCTCCCTCGCTCCACTATCACAACCATCATCGTACATGGACGCGTAACGAATCCATCTGCCCCTTATCGATACAGCCATGATGAGGCTCTAGATGCTCCCTCGCCACTGAGCTTGCGCAGGTCCGACCCACATGGCTGCATTGAACTGAACGGTGGCTACCTAGGCTTGCATAGAGCCAATGGCCTTGACAGCCTGACAGCAACTAGCTGCCATTTCCCCATGGATCTCCTTCAACGTAGTACGCGTATCGTTTTGTCTGCTGCCGCGCGCATTTCCGTCCGGGTCTTGAGTACGGGTTTAGCGCTCCCAAACATCTCAGTATGCAGCGCTATATGATCCGATTGTGGATTCGAGTTTCATCTCTCTACGAGTTTCACCGTCTCTGAATGTAGGACTTGCGCCGGTATTCCTTCTTTTTAAAAGCCACCCTTCTCGCACACTCATTGATAACCATCCTCCAAGGCTAGGCCTGGGTTCCATTTTTGTTTTCTAGGAAGTGGTGTTTTGTTTCGTCCGTTTCCTTATTCTCCTTGATCCCTTCTTCTCCTCTTTTTATTTTCTCCAAACGACAGATTCATTCTGTCAGGCTGCCGGTCAGCGTTTGCTCAACATGCCTTCTCTCCGATTTCTTCTTTTTGTTGCTCTTTTGGCAGCCGTTGTGCTAGCCGTCCCGGCTCCCTCCCGCAAGAGGGGTCTCCAGAAACGTTCCTTCAAGGTTCCCAGGCAATTGAACAAGGCCCACCCCACTGGCCCCAATGGTCCTGCTGCCATGAGGAAGGTGTTCAGGAAATACAACTTCAAGATCAAGGAGGACTTCATGGTCAAGGATGGCTTCATCTCCTTCTCCAAGCAAACAAAGGGCAACGACACTGCTACTGCTGCTGCTGCCGCTGGCTCCAGTGGTAACTCGAGTGGAACAGTTGCCGCTAACCCTGCCGACAATGCTGCTCTGTTCTTGTCACCCGTCGACATTGGTGGACAGACCCTCAACTTGGACTTTGATTCTGGTTCCTCTGATCTGTAAGCTTGTGCTCACTGCTACTTACAGCTAACCATATACTAATCTGTGATGCGCAGTTGGTGTTTCAGCACCGAGCTTGACCCTCAAGTCATTGGTCAACACGCTGCTTTTGATCCTGCCAAGTCGGCTACGTTCAAGAAGGTGGACGGTGCTCAATGGAAGATTAGCTACGGCGATGGTTCTGGCGCTGCTGGTATCGTAGGCATGGACACCGTCACTATTGGAGGTGTCACGGTCAAGAACCAGGCCGTTGAGCTCGCCAACCAAGTCTCCCAATCGTTTGTTCAAGATACCAACACTGACGGCCTTGTCGGCCTTGCTTTCTCCCAACTCAACACTGGTAAGTTGACCAACTCTCAGGTGCAGCACCTTTTACTGACAACGAACCAGTCAACGACGGCACCAAGAAGACTCCTCAGAACACCTTCTTCGCCAATGTCATGAACGATTTGGACATGCCTGTCTTTACTGCCGATCTCGACCCGGATGGCACTGGTGTCTATGAGTTTGGCAAAATCGATGCCACCAAGTTTGAGGGCGAGATGGCCTGGATTCCGGTCAAGGCCGAGACTGGCTTCTGGCAGTTCGGCTCTACCAAGTTTGCTGTCGGTGACCAGTTGTTCGACAACCCACAGGGCTCTGACGCTATTGCCGACACTGGTACATCTCTCCTTCTTGTGGACCAACAAGTTGCCGATGCATACTACTCGCAAGTCAAGGGCGCCCAGCTCAATGCTCAAGTTGGTGGCTTCATCTTCCCATGCGCAACTACCCTGCCCGACATGAGCGTCGCCATTGGTGACTCATACATGGCTAAGATTCCTGGCAACCAGCTCATTTTTGCGCCTGTCGACAAGGCAAACACCACCTGCTTCGGTGGTGTACAGGGCAACCAGGGTTCGGGTCTGCAAATCTATGGCGACACCATGTTCAGGGCGCAGTTTGTTGCCTTCAACGGTGGCAACCAGTCGCTCGGTTTTGGTCAGAAGCCAGCCACTCCATAAGCGTACATATGTGACATGGGCTTGTTGTGCCTACCGTGCGGGGGAGCTAAGATGATGAGCTGTAAATAATTAAGTGTCTTTTGCACATTCATTTGAGAACATATGAAACGGCCTACAGTACAGCAACGGCTGAGTACAATGAAAAATTTAATCGTAAACTCGATCTGACCACATGCTATCTTGTCTGTGATGTTGTGGCTTCTGTTGGTGTTGACTCCTCACGTGCAGTCCCCACATGGGAATGTTAGTGAGGCAGATGAGGAAGGAACGATCCTCGACCCAAAACCTAACACCTGCTTGATCTCCCACAAATACTAGGCCAAAGACCTTGATCGTCACTTACGTGAGTTGAAATATGCGACTACGCGTGTATGGCTACCATGGACCAACCAAGCTCCCAAGATGAGCTCAGCCCTCTTGAATATGCACGAGCGCAAGGCATCTGTATCGATTATACAACTGAGCCACTACCCTTTCCCGATTTGGACGTATTATCGGCTACAGATTCCGATGAGAGTCTTTGTATTCTCTCTGACTCCTCCATTACGGATGTGGCCTCCATAACAAAGGAACGACTTACAGTAAACAGAGACGCTGTACTACTGCTCAAGACAATCTATACCTACCAAGAAGAGCCTTCGTCCAGCCGTTTTCAGACTGACGATAGAAATTGCACTTTGAATCTAAAGCATGAACTTCCAGTTCTCCAGTCAGACCACGATGTTGACTTGTTGAATTTCGGTAGTGTGGTGCCACCAGACCTCAGGAATCTCAAGATCCCATCTGAACTTGTTAATGAGCAGAATGACGAGAGCTTTGAATGGCCCGCTATATACCTCACATATCTTGTGCAATGCGATGCGCAAGTCAAAACAGAGAAGCTTGCTGTCTCAAGAATCACACTCTTGCATCTCCAAGAAGCTATCCGGGATGCATACGTGCCGGAGGGTAGCGAGGTGCTGGAGGCTGAAGATAAGATCTTCAATCGGGTAATTGGATGATGCACAGTCTTTGCATACATATGCTGAGTAGTCTAGGATCTAATCACTCTCCGTCTTGGGGAACATGCTTGACCATGGCAATACACATGAACACTTCGGCCTCTCGGACATGAGCCTGACTTCCAAGGGGCGTTTCCTCGCGTACAGTGTA
>Ga0115846_100261_pt1 | contig 28044 bp, 28 predicted proteins | sample InSIn5gowninarea_2_FD_83860 | JGI IMG/M metagenome (GOLD analysis project Ga0115846, IMG submission 83860) | reverse complement strand
TACACATTCTATATTGAAATCCTTGAAAAATGCCAGGTCTCTAATTACCCAAAACCATTACCCAAACCCTACATACATCAGACTGCTAGCGTCTAACGCATTCTCAGATATCAACTCAAAGCCTACCTTGCACATACTTCCAAAAACAACATCGTTCAATCCTTGCAGTTTCGCAAAGGTCCCACTCATCACACAAAGCCGATATTGACAGAGCAGCCTGGAGCTCAAACCATTGAAACAAACCTTAGCAATGGAAGACATCAATGGACTCATAGATTTTGATCAAATCAGCGATCTCGATCTCGATCTCGAGCTTCAAGACAGTGTTGATTCAGTGAACAGACATTCAGCCCCTCTTCTCGGCAAGCGCAAATACGATGATTTCGACGAGGTTTCCGATTGGAGTGACACAACTGAAGGGAGCCAGTCTTCTAAATCTTCCGAGTCTGGTCTCGAAGATGGAGAAGAGATGAAGCAAGATAGTGAAGCTGACGTAAAACATGAAGAGACGTATGAAGAAAAGATTCTGAGATTTCGAGAATCCTTCAAATATAGGACAATCGACGAATGTTTGGATGAAATCATTGCCCGAGACGACTGTGATTGCGTACCTTACGACGCCTTGCTTCACGAAGTCGCCTTTCGAGTCGCAGAGAAGAAGAACAATCCTAACTACAGAAGTGTGGAAGAAGTTCGAGAGTTCTGGAATAACGTCAGACTAGCACTCAAGGACGAGGATGAGGATGAGGTGGTTGGGTACAGCGAAGACTTTTCAGTCGCAACACCGACCAGACCGGCAATGAACAGGCGTCCCAAAGTGGTGGTTTCTAATCAATGATTAGTCCTCCACGTTGGTAGAAAGATCACCAACAGTCCTGGAAGTTATTGTCGTCTCTCATAGTTCTCCATGGCTAGCGTCGGACGACGAGTTTCTGCGAGACTCCGGTAGCAAAGCACTTCTGAATTCCCCCTCATCTCCTTTTCAATCAACATATGCGACATGGACCCCTTTTCCGCCGAAGGCGAGCTACTAAACTTGCACAATCACTTTCACCAGGGCCAATGGCAACATGTTATTGATTTCGACACGAAAAGCCTTTCACCAGAGAATGCACTGCCTGCTCAAGTGCTAGTTGCTCGTGCGCGAATTGCACTTGGACAGTCTGAGAAGGCTTTGGCGGATGTTGCAGGCAGGAAAGAAGTTGAGTTGCAAGCTGTGGGTGCTTTGGGAGACTTTGCTGCTGGTAATGAATCAAAGGCTCTCAAAACCGCGACAAAGCTTGCATCAGAATCCGCAGAAAATGCTACAGTCCAAGTAGTTGCAGGAACAGTTCTTCAGGCTGCTGGAAATAGCGAAGAGGCACTTTCACTTCTTTCCAAACATCAAGGCAATCGTAAGCCAAGTACACCAACACTACAGACTGTGTACTGATCTAGTTGTCTAGTCGAAGCTGTTGCTCTCACTATACAAATCCACCTCACACTAAACCGCCTTGAATTGGCTTTGAAAGAGGTTCAGGCTGCTAGGAGATGGGCTCAGGACAGTCTGCTTGTAAACTTGGCAGAATCATGGGTTGGCTTGGGAATGGTAGTCACTCTACCTTGCTGCATGGACGTTTTCTGACACTACCTAGGGCGGAGAAAAGTACCAACAGGCATTTTATGTTTTCGAAGAACTCGCCCAAGCTCCTTCAACAACTTCAACTCAAAGTTTAGTATCACAAGCTATTGCTGAGATTCACCTTGGGCGATTGGAAGAGGCTGAAGCTGCATTGAAGCAGGCGATGCATAAGGACGCAAATAACGCAGAAGTTATCGCCAATACCATCGTACTCAATACTATAGCAGGCAATGATGCGAAGGACTTGATTGGGTAAGCATCGAAGCTCAATTAGACATATCTTCGCTGACATATTGTCTGCAGTTCCCTTTTCAAAGTCTCACCGCAACATCTTTTCTTACGGGACATGGAGGAGAAGAGCGTCTTGTTCGATAAAGCAGCTACGAAGTATTCTCCAAAGATCGCTGGGTGAGAAGTGTACATTAGGTTGACCATGGCGTTTGCGGGAAGATGGCGAATTCCAACGGCGTTCACAGAGGCGCTATGCATGGCGTTCTAGACATGATCTCCAAGGAGACCGAAATCAAATCCCTTTTAAGAACTTCCTATGCTGATTTTAGTGTTGACACCGTCATGCATACGAAAGGCTTTGTGAATCTTACACATTCTATTAGTAGTTCAGCATATGGGCCAAATGCTTTCTTCCATAATTTTCTTCGCATAATCAGGCAGTGTAACTGCAATCAGTCTGAGGCAAGCATTGGATCACCAACTTTCCAGATACACAGCCACGAGGTCACTTGCTGGGTTCAATTTAACCTTGTCCTTGCTTCGTCCAGCCTTTGGTCCATGAGCTGCACTATTGACACACAGCGTGCCCCGAATGCCGCGATAGCGAAGTCGAAGGAATGGTAACTGAGGGAGCCAATAAGACCATACTCAACGACTTGCTTAAGCTCTGGGGTCTGGGAATACTTTCTAGGACAGCGCTCCAGGTAATGTTTCGAAGCATTGCCTATGATATCCCTATCCTTACTATCGACTACCCCAACCTGTTGCTCATCGACCGTGCACGCCTAAAGCTTCTGTCTATGTTTGCTGCAAATGCGTTTTGAGAAGTGGGTTGTCCTTTGGCCGGATGACTATTTCGAAAACTCCAAATTGGAACACTAGCAGTGAGACTTTGTGGCATCAAGCAGGCTGAGTATGGGTATGCGTGTGTGTAGGGTTTGGGTAATGGTTTTGGGTAATTAGAGACCTGGCATTTTTCAAGGATTTCAATATAGAATGTGTAGGAGGTCTTTGCTTCGGGATTGGAGATGCCAGCTATTCAAATGACTATGGCGCGACTGCCAATGACAATGTGACTTCATAGAGTCTGTCGCAGTCAAGCATAGCTCAGTATAGATAGGGATTCCGAGCGCACCTGAGGTTGAAAGGGTGGAAGCCCCCCACATTGTCATCGCCAAAGCGCTTGAGCGTTTGGCTACTTGTACGGGAGCAAGATTGAAACTAGAAAGACTTCGACCGACGACCCGTTCTCTCGAAATTGGTGCGAATCTCACTCTTATCTCACTGAAAATCATAGGCAGTAAGCCACTGCACACCGGCGAAGCGCTGGCGAAGTCTATCCGCCCGCCCAGTGCAACAAGTTTGTTGGCAGGGCAGGGCAGGGCAGGGCAGGGCAGGGCAGGGCCACAAGCTCTTCGTGGCCTTCCATGCCAGACGGTAGACCTTGCTCTTGTTCCTTCCTGGAACTGTGTCAAACAACAACCACTGTTCTGCATCCACTTTCACAGCTTTCTCATACTTTGGACGAGCAAGTCGAATGCATAAATGCTGGATGGCTGTCCATAGCGCTTTCCCGACATAATCCCCACGCAATCCCTGCAGCGAGGTTAGTACTGTAACTCGTACAGTACATTCAGCTCCAACGAGAGGTCCAACTCGAACGCCAAGCTCATAGGAGCCACGGCTTTCTGCCTCGACGCAACTTCTTCCTTCGTTCTCTATTACATCACGATGGTCCGCATACCCCTTCCATCTCGATTGAAGTCCCACAACGCGGCCGCTGGCGGCAGCAATCCTAGCAGTCGCAACGCCAGCCCCAGCCCATCTGTCCGGAGGTCTGCGAGTCCAGACACTTCAAGAGCACAAGGCCTGGTGTTGAAGATAGTCGTAATCAGGGTACGTCTACTAGGAAAGAATGAGCAGTACAGCGGAGAGTAGTGCTGATGAAGATGCAAACAGGCGAAGAACCTCAAAGCCAGTGACAAGAATGGATTATCAGATCCAGTGCGTATACGTCTCCTTTCCATCTCCGTAGTAAAGTTGCATCTGACCAGTACTAGTATCTTGTCCTGACCCTCGGAGACTCCAAAACTGCTACAAACTCGGTTCCCAAGACCTTGAATCCAGAATGGGGCACCACAATCACAATGCCCGTTCCGAGCGTCAACAGCCTTCTTTTAGAGTGCGTGTGCTGGGACAAGGATAGATTTGGGAAGGATTACTTGGGTGAATTCGACCTGGCATTAGAGGAGATCTTTACCAACGAAGCGACGGAACAAAAACCAACGTGGTATCCTCTTCGAAGTAAACGGCGAGGTGGAAAGGACAGCATTGTCTCGGGTGAAGTTCAGCTACAATTTACATTATCTGACACGACGAATCATAGTGCTACGTCTCAGCAAGTGATGGAAAAGTTCAGAACCCTTGCCGGAATGGATCTTTCTGATCATGGAGCGTCTTTCAGAAGTGCAAACGGCCAGAGTCCTGGGCCTGATACAGCTGATACAGAAAGTGAGGGAGTTTTCGAAGACGACAATGATGAAGAGCCAAGTGATGAGATTGAGGACCCCAACAAGCCGGAAACCGCTGAGAAGCGTCGACGGAGATTAAGAATCAAAGGGTTGAAGAAGAAAAAGAAGCAATTGGGTTCTTACGAGTTTTCTGGGGGGAGCGACGTCGTGGGCATCATCTATCTAGAAATACAGAAAGTCACCGACTTACCTCCCGAGAGAAATATGACACGAACTTCATTCGATATGGACCCTTTCGTCATTGCCTCGTTGGGAAAGAGGACCTATCGAACCAAAGTCATCAGACACAACCTCAATCCTGTCTTCAATGAGAAGATGATATTCCACGTACTTCGACACGAACAGACATACTCGCTCTCTTTTACGGTCGTTGACAGAGATAAAATTTCGGGCAATGATTTCATTGCCTCCGCTGTACTTCCATTGCACGAAATCACCGAGAAGGCGACTGAGGCTGATCCAGAGACGGGTCTTTACCCTCTGAAGGATCTCCCTGATGTGCAAGCCGCACCCGCTGAACGGAGCAGATCCCGATTCAAATTACCCCTCTCCAGATCTGCATCGTCACAAAGTTTGAATAAGATGGCTCGTCCAGCTGTCCAAACTCGTGCTTCATCAAATGGAGTGAGTAGCAGTGCAACTTCGTCCGCTGCTGCTACACCTACCTTCGGCCCAACAAGCAATCTTACTACTTTGCACGCAAATGACTCTTTCGCTCTGTCGACCCCTCTTGACAATGGTGATGGACCAGATGTCACACGTGGGGATCCTGACTTATATCCTTACATCATACCCCTGAAGTTGAAATACGCGGAGAAATGGGAAGAGAAGCATAGTCCAGAGTTCTGCATTAGGGCTAAATATGTACCTTACCCAGCTCTTCGTCAACAATTCTGGAGGGCAATGTTGAGGCAATATGACACCGATGAGAGTGGGCATATCAGCAAGGTTGAACTAACGACAATGCTGGACACCCTTGGCTCGACCCTCAAAGAGTCGACCATCGATAGCTTCTTCAAGCGTTTCCAGCGTGGACCGAACGCTGGCGAGGAGGCTGCATCAGACCTAAGCATTGACGAAGCTGTGATCTGCCTGGAGGATCAGCTTTTTGCCAAAACCAAACAATCACTTGGTGACAAGGTGAAAGGTTTAATGCCAGATACTGATAAAGTAAAGAATCTGATGCCAGATTCTGCAACTGTCAAAAGTTTCGTGCCATCAATGATGTCAGCTACTACTGTCGCTGCTTCCCATACGGATGCAGCATCATCCGATGCTCGATCTACCACTGCTACATCCAATACCGATCCTAATGAACACACTTCGCCCACGATGTCTGATCATGATACACTGGTCGATCAATCTCAGTCCGGTGTAGAAATACAGCATGTGCCATCTATGAACTCGGCTGGCGAGGAGGGCGAATTTTTGGATCGCGACGACCTCAACGATAGAGAGGAAGAGCATGTCGTGGAAATTAGAGAATGCCCCATCTGCCACCAACCACGTCTGAACAAACGCTCTGATGCTGATATCATTACACATATTGCTACTTGTGCGAGTCAAGACTGGAGGAAGGTCAACAACATCGTCATGGCTGGATTTGTGACATCTAGCCAGGCTCAGCGGAAATGGTACTCGAAAGTTATCACAAAGATATCTTATGGTGGATACAAGCTTGGTGCTAATTCAGCCAACATCTTGGTCCAAGATAGGATCACTGGTCAGATCAACGAGGAGCGAATGAGTGTCTATGTCAGACTTGGAATCAGACTGCTCTACAAGGGTCTCAAGTCCAGGGATATGGAGAAGAAGAGGAGTAAGCAAAGCGATATTCTGTGATGAATCTTTGCTAACAGAAAACAGTCCGCAAGCTCCTTAAAGGCCTGAGTCTTAAACAAGGTGTCAAATATGACGACCCAGCCTCGAGAGCCGAGATCCAGAAGTTCATCAATTTCCACCAGCTTGACATGAGTGAGGTCCTGCTACCAGTCGAACAATTCAAGAGTTTCAACCAATTTTTCTACCGGCAGCTCAAGCCAAATGCTCGACCATGTTCAGCTCCAGACAACCCACGTATCATTGTCTCACCAGCAGATTGTCGATCTGTCGTATTCAACAAGCTTGATGAAGCTACTAGAATCTGGGTCAAAGGTCGTGAATTCACCCTCGAACGTCTTCTCGGTAACGCATACCCCGAAGATGCAAAGCGGTATGTCGGAGGAGCATTGGGTATTTTTCGCCTTGCACCACAGGACTACCATAGATTTCATATACCTGTCGATGGTGTTATGGGAGCGCCCAAAACGATTGAGGGCGAGTACTACACCGTCAACCCAATGGCTATTCGATCAGCCCTGGATGTGTACGGTGAGAACATTCGAGTCATCGTCCCAATTGACTCTGTCGCACATGGTAGGGTTATAGTGATCTGTGTAGGCGCTATGATGGTAGGAAGCACAGTCATTACCCGTAAAACTGGTGATCATGTGAAACGAGCTGAGGAGCTGGGCTACTTCAAGTTCGGAGGCAGTACGCTCCTCTTACTTTTCGAGCCTGGAAGCATGAAGTTCGACGATGACCTAGTCGATAACTCGTTTGGAGCCTTGGAGACCTTGGTAAGTCTATCCTCATGCCCACATCGCAAAGGAGTGCAAACTAACACTGCAACAGATCCGAGTAGGCATGTCCATCGGCCATCACCCATCTCAAGCCCAGCACACGCCCGACATGCGGAAGAAAGACGAAGACATCACAGAGCTTGAGAAAGCAGATGCCAAACGCCGTATCGAAGGCGCTGGACCTGGTGTTGAGCGTCAGAATACGAAGTCTTCACTCATATCAAAGCCTCCAGTTGCCAGTCTTGCCGGGTAGGCTCATAGATACAGCCTGGTGGTGTGCTGTATATTCTTCAATGAAGACTGCTTTTTGGCGTGGTCAATCCATTATAAATGGTGCATCAATTTCGAAGGCACTGGAAACCAATGCAGCAGGCGAAAGGAAGGCAAGGAAAGACATATTACTGCTTCGAAACATGACTGTGGGTAGCCCAAACAGACCTAGATAGATTCCGTGAATTGTATCCACGTTTAATCCTGCATACGATGTCCTTTACATCTACGGATCACATCGCTTGTGAATGAGCGTTATCCTTCGGATGTAATTAGTTCGAAACGCAAGTAACAGCAATTTCTGAGCGTGGCTGCGATATGAGCGACGACTCTAGGACCTGGCCTTTGAGGCTCAACATGAACTAGTGGCTCAGACGGCCGAGGATGACAATGTCTCGAGCGAAGACTTAGACGAGATGGACAATCTACAGCAAGCGCTATGTCACGGGACACGGCCATTTCAGTCGATAGAAGCTCAACGTTGGTTCGCCTAGGAATTTCGTCGGAAAGGACTATACAAATGGCAAAGATTATCTGACTTGGTGGTATCTCAAAGGAAAAACCCACTGCGGCACCATAAAAAGCAGCATAGGTAAACAAAAGACCTCCCCTGGCTCCCCATCCAACGCCATTCTCACACATCGCCCTGTCCCCCAAGAACCTCACAACGGTTTAACTGATGTCACGCAACGCCTAATACCTCGCCCTGCTCTGCCAAAATCTCCTCCTCCTCGTCCCCTCCACATACTCCTCATTCTTCACGACCCCGCTCCCCTCCCTCCTCTCATGCAACCTCTTGGAACAGCACGTCATAATTACCACCATGGTCCCCAATAACAACGTTAACGCCGCGGCCAGCACCAACCAGATACACTCCCGATAATGCGCCCGGCTACCGCTCTGGTCATTATTCCGGTCATTCACATGATGTTTGACAATCGATGCCCAGCCGAAATCGCATCCTAGGGCTACGATGGTGATGAGGCAGGTGGGAAGCGCTATCAGAGCTGCAAGGACGGAGCCGAATATGCCGGCGCCGAGGGCGGAGAGGAAAGCTAGGAAGGCGAGAGCACAGGCGATGGGATGGAGAATGTTCACTCGTGTCAAGGCCTTGGCGGTGTCGGCGCCGTGGGAGAATTGCGTGCCGTCGATGCGGTTGAGTATGGCGGCGGGGGAGTAGCCGACGTGGTGGCCTGTGCAGTAGTCTGGGCCGGGCCTGGGTGTCGTTGTTAGAGAGGTGCGAGGAGGAAAAAAGGTGTGGTGGTTGGGAATGCTTACATGGTGATACATGCTCCAAAGGAGCCGAACGTGACGTGCGATCCATTGGTAAGGGAGACGCGGACGAGAGAGAGGTGGTTCACGGTAGGTGAGGAGATGGAGACGATGAGTAGGAAGACAAAAGCTGCGAAGAGGAGGAATGTGCCGATATGGTGGATGGGTCCTGTTTTTGCCATTTTGACTGTTCGCTTCTCACTTGCAGCTGCTAAGAAGTAGATGGATATCTTTTGATATCGCAAAGCTTTGTTTCACCCGAGTCTTCACTATCAACGAACGGACGCGCACGAAATAGAGAAGAGGAGAGGACAGCGAGGAAGGAGAAGATGCGATACCAACCAGAATCAATAAAGGGAATATGAAGGATTCTGAAGCACGGGAAGCTGGTTTCACGAACCTGAAACCAGGCTTTTTGGTGGCTGGAAAAGCAGGGAAATAGACGTGCTTGAGCCTTGAGCCTTGAGCCTTGAGCCTTGAGGAGCTCAGACCCTGTGCCACCAAGCCGATGAATGAATGTGAGCGTGGCACGGACCTGGCCTGGACGTTCGTTCGATGGCGCACGTTGGTAGGGAGACTTGACAGCTGAGATGTGGAACTAAGATGAGTAAAGCCACGATGCTCAGATGCTAATTTAAGGTGTAAGTAGTAACTCCGTACAGTTTAGAGGAGGCTCGTACGAAGGGCCTTTGTCTAAGCTTCAACTCTGAGGCTGAGCTGCCATTACGTAGTCTTTGTGACATCTGTCATAATCATGTACCGCATATCATTGTATCGAAAGCACTAACCTTGCATCGAGACTCTCCTTGTGTCTTACGAAGGGTACAGTACATCTTGAAGTCGAAGGAGCTCACACACGTTTGCATGACATCGAACGGCGGCTGATAGTGGCTCATTCTCTCCACCCTTACACTAAGAAAGCTAGCGCCGGTGGCGCACCAAGGGTCTAGCTCCTGCAATAAACCTAGCTGGGCGCGTACTTGTACGCCAACTCAATACGGAATAGCGACGTTAGCACGAAGATGATCACGGGTTTTAGTGGAGGCGGCCTCGAAATAGCTCGGCTGCTAGAAGCTGCTTGCTTACGGAGGTACATCGGTATCATATCACTTCGACGTTATTTGACCACTATCTTATGACCGTTAACCGGCGGTTTACCGAGCCCTCTTCGCGTACTCATCATAGCTAAGCCCTGATATACGAGCTAAATAAGCTCGCGGCTTTATAGTCGTCACGCTTGCTCGGAAAATATGTACAGTAATAAAGATATGATTCGCTGAAAACCGCAGCTTGCCTTGGTATTTGATCTACCTGGGTGATGTCGGTCGAGACAAAGCTAGTGACGACAATATCTGATCTGAGCCGAGATAACATACGCAGCAGTAGGTGATGATGAATTTTACAGCCTTGAGCCTCATTCAATACGTAACGTCATATCTTCCGGATCTAGGTGCGATAAGTGGCAGCAGCTGTTAAAAGCATGGGAGCAAGAGTTTGGAACCCGGAGAGCAGATGGCCGCCGAGAAGACCACCACTAGCACTGCTAGATCTGCCTTCAACTAATAAGATTCCGATTAACAAATCTCAGAAGGCGCAGGCAATGCCGTTGTAGGCTCAATGAGTGTCCCTGAGGTATGTTGATATAGCTTATGAAGAGATATTGGATCTGAGTGTAGAAAGGCCTGGATGCAGCTATTTGATTGTCGTTCATCTCAATTAGTGGCGGAGGAAGCAAGCTTTTCTTAGCTTCTCTTCTAATACCAGGGACTTCATAAGAATATTTCGGGGGTTTCTAGGTTCAGGCTATAGGCGAAAGTTATGGATGATCATTGTTCCCGAGACTGTTCTGTCCTGCGCGGTCAATGCAAGCTTCGGCAAGTCGTTCAGACGAGATCTATGTGATATCAAGACTAATTTTCGGATTTTCTTGAGACATGGTTGAACAATAGACTCTGGGGTTCTTGATCATCGCTAAGCCTGAGGCGCATCTTCGAGTACCGTACAATGGTCTTTTGCTTGCGGCGGGAAAGTACTCCGAGCTGATTGTAAATTAGTCTGGAACAGCACCATGGCCTATGCGACTTTCGAGACATAGTAGTGCATAAGGTAGGAAATGCGTGAAAGAATACCTGGCAGAGTGAGGCTGCCTCATTGAATACTGCCTTAGAACACTAGTCCTAAATGGAGTTCTAGCGTGTCACCTGATCCTTGCCTCGCCTCAGAGCCTTGTTTTTGAGCCTTACTTTCACATCAGCCTCTCCACTTCGATATCTTTGAACTCACCCATTCTGTGACTTGCACTACTTGGAATCCCAGAAACTGCCTTTGCAGATAGCTAGACAATAAGCAACCTGCTTCAAGACGGAAAGTTTGCCCCTAGAAATGGAGCCCTCTGCGAAGAAACGACGACTTGCCCCGAAGGTCGCCGAAAAGGCTCTCCTTGAGCAGGTACGATCATACCTGGTATCAAAATGTTTGCTGTGACAAATCTAACCTCAATTCTCAGTCCCCGCAAGTACGCTATGACTACCAGTCAATGCCACCAGTTACCGACGCCATTCCTCCTCCCGAACGCAATGACTTCGAGTCCTTCGCCCGACACCTTCAAGATGCTGCGATGCTAATCTACTCACAAGCGAATCGATCTCCATATACGAGTGCTTCAGTCTTACTGCTAAGATGGGAGGATGATATGAGTGTAGAACAAGATATACAACAGCTACAGATGGTGTTCAGAGATCGCTTCAACTTTCGGACGGAGATATGGACTATACCCAGCTGCCCCAACCCAAGCGTCAAGCTCACTATGCAAATGGCAAAGCAGATCGAGTTTGCACGGCCAGATCACCTGCTGATTATATACTATGCTGGGTATGGTTTTGTGGGGACAGACCATCATCTATACTGGGCATGGTATGTTTGAGGATATCCCTGCCAAACACAAGCTTATTGAAAGATAGTAATCCACGAGATGATTCTTCGAGGCTTAAATGGGAAGGAATAAGATGTCTACTTGAAGATGCACAGTCAGATATACTACTCCTGCTTGATACTTGCGCCGTGGCCGATGGTCCAGCTGCCGGAAGCCATGGTATCAAGCAGTGCATCGCAGCGTACAGTCCGGAACAAGCAGCACGTGAATCCGGTATCTACTCCTTCACCTACCATCTCATTGAAGCCTTGAGCAAGCTTGCGACTGGCAGGCCTTTCAGTGTACAGCGGCTGCATGAAGAGATCATTGCTTTCAAGCACAACACTTTCTTGCAGCATAATCTTATGACCAATGGTGCCGGAAAGGTTGCTTCGACTCATGAGAGATTACCAATATGCTTCAATCTAACTTCTGGATCGTTGCAAAGTATCGCATTATCTCCACTAGTGCCTGGAGCACAAGGCGTAGCGCAGCTAGGATCGCCTCTGGACGCTATCGATTCTACATTGCAGGGATCAAAGAGCATATATGATGACAAACCAGCTATCAGAGCGAACATGTCGGCAGACTTAACGTTCGAGGAGAAGAGAGCACTAGTCTGTACGACGTTCCTTGGCGAACCAAGCCAAGATATGGCATCCTTCAAGCATTGGTTGCAAAGTACGCCTGTTGCTGCCGCCAAAATAGCTGTCGAGGGGATGTTTCACGGACCTCCGACTATACTCTTGGTATCAATGCCGATTGCTGTATGGAATGTCGTTGCTGCCGATCGCACTTGTTGCTTTCTAGGCTACGTCAATTCTCACAACATGACCACAGAGTATTATCACCTAGTTGGTGCTGTTTCACCTCTGAGCAAGGCTGCAACCACTAGTCAACTCGAAGATGGGAAGATACTGCTGGAGGCTCGCGAAGCTGCTGCATTAACACCAGTGATGGTACGCAACGAGCCATTCCGCCAAGACGGTGTGAACTCTGCTAGACAAGGCTCGATACGGCAAGATTCAATGAGACGAGACTCCATGGCCATGTCCACCCCAGTATCAGGACCTCAGATTCTGTTTGGTGAAGTTGGTTCAGGTGGTACAGACACTGGTGAAGATTCGGTCGAAATGCACGAAGCTGCTGAACAGCTCAAGCTGCTCAGCCACGTCCGGCATCTGAATCAAGATAACGGCGGCCCCAACGATCGAAGCCATCTCGTCACCACTGGAGACTCACCTGTTGTCCACGATGAGTCGACATCACCAGACCGCGGGGAGATGAGTGTGGAAGAGCAATTATACAACTCAGAATATAATACATCAGCTTCCCGACCTAAGCCAAGACGCTCAATCGCCAAGCAAGGACCAAAGCAAGACACACGCTGCTCACTCTGCAGCCACGCGCCATTCAAAGACTCCTCATCTCTTCGCAAACACATAGCAGCCGCCCACACACGTCCTTTCCCATGCGCGTTCGCCTTCGCTGGATGTCCCAGCACCTTCGGTTCCAAGAACGAATGGAAACGCCACATCGCCTCTCAACACCTTTGTCTAACCTACTACCGCTGTTCGTCCTGCTCCCAAAGCACTGTGGAAGGGAAAGGCAACGAATTCAACCGTAAAGACCTCTTCACCCAACACCTCCGACGCATGCACGCGCCCTTTGCTATCAAGAAAGCGCTTGCGAAGGGAGACAGTAAGCTACAGATGGAGTGGGAGAGTCACGTCAAGGAAATGCAAGCTACCTGTCTAGTCAGCAGACGCTCACCTCCCCAGCGATCAGCTTGCCCGAAACCAGATTGCTCGAGTGTGTTTGAGGGCGCAGGCAGCTGGGATGATTGGACGGAGCATGTAGGGCGGCATATGGAGAAGGGGGAGGCGGGTCGGCTAGGTATTGATTTGTTATTAGCGAGATGGGCATTAGATGAGGGGATCATTGAGGTGAGGGAGGATGGCGAGTATAGGCTGTGTGGGGGTGGTGCCGGACAAGGAGGTGGTGACATCTCCATGGGAGGGTTTTATGGGGATGGGAATGGACATATGATTGGGGATGCGAATGGATTGGGGGTTGAGAATGGCATTGAGAATGGGAATGGGAATGGGCAAGGGAGTCTGTTGGGAAAGATATATGGTGAGAGGGGGGAGGGCGATGGAGAGGGTGGTGTTGATGCGCCTTTGACGGCTTGAATAGGCGCGCCTTGTCCTTGACTTCCTTGACAATCGTCCTTCTTCTCCATGGTTGGACGTTCGCTACAAGCTTGAGTCATTCGGCTTGCTCCGTCACCTCCCTCGCTGCAGCTTTTGAGCCTACAATCGAGCGACGTTGTCTCGCTTACTTAGACTGTAACATATTCTACAAAGGGTTATGGCGCGCATGGAGCCTGGGGGTATAGATGTTCTTTTGTTATTGAGGCTGATAGTTCCATGCGATAAGTTACCTTAGCGATAGGTTGATATTCTTTGCATTGATGTCCTCAAAGAGTCTTAGGATGGACTCCCTGACTGTAGTTCTAGATGTGATATTTATATCATGTTATTGTTGAATGAGCTAGCTACAGTTGCCGTTTTAATATTATTTTTACATATAATGCTTGTGTCTTGACAATAGCTGATATCCTTGTAACTTGTCCCAGATGGACATTAGGATTGATCCTATGTTTGTAGATTTAGATGAGCCAACCATGGCGTGTCAATGTTCAAGTCGAACGTTGGATATTGGAGGTTGAGCTAGTGTGCTCACATTGCTGCCTAGAAAGATGGATCAAGAAAAAACGTTGTGGTTGCAGTCCAACATGGGCGTCTATCGCAGTAAATGGTAATTGGATGGTCACATTGGTGACTAAATAGTTGCTGCGACTGTTCCATGTGCGAGGGAATGAGGGATCTGACTTGAAGTGTGGTTGGTGATGTTCGAAATCCTCTGAGGTGATAGCTGTGGAGTTTCTCGCCCATTTTCTGATCAAAGGGGGTCATTAGTGAGGAGCAGCCCCATCTGATCTGACGCTCGTAACGCTTGCATGTCTTTGACGAGGCGATGTCAGATAGATTGACCCTCAATGTTCAAAGCCCAACTTACATCAAGTCTATGTGATAGGCGCAGGAACGGATAGAATCCTTAGCGCGATCGAAAGTAAGAGAACGGACTGGAGAGGGGATCGAGTGGGATCAGCAGGGTTGTCATCAAGCATTTTTCCCTACTTGGATTGAGACAATAGGGCTCCAAAGCGCGTTCGAAGCTGAGCACTACTCATGGGTGCCCAGTCGTAGGACCTTACTAACCTAGCTTATTGAGGATATACCACGTTAGGAGTGAGATTTCAGACCGGGGTGGCTCATCCTGTGTCGGTATTGATCACAAAATGTTCAATTGAGACCTGGCGACTTCCTATATCTAAGCTATTTCGCTAACACTGGGCCCAGTTCAGCCTCTTTGACTGAAGTTGGTTGACACGAGTGTGTGTTGAACATTGGCGCTCTAATTATACCACATCCTTGACAATGACCTTGGCTCTGTTTTCGAATCCTTTTTGAGTCGACGCACACGTACACTGCGTCGTGTAACATAACTTTCCAACCAACGGCCAATCTTGATGTGGGTGTCCTGGTTAATATATGATCCACGGCGCCAGAGCCCGAAAGCATATGCAACGAGGCGAAGGGACTGAGGTTGCCAAAATTCAGGAACAGAGAGTATAGATGCAAATCCAGTATCTCTAATTGTATCTGCCGTACAGAGATCTTAGTGATACCCGCCACATTGTGCTAGATGGCACTTCCATTCTGTGCGAGCTTTATCCTGGAATGGGCACAGCCTAACAGGCACTCATGGGTATATTCCGTAGTCGTTGATCCACACAAGCTAGCACTTGCTAGCGCCACGGAGCAGCGATTTGGCGGGCGGTAGTTGAATCTCAGATCCAGTGTGGGTAGGAGATAGCAGATCGCGCAAAAGACAATTTGGTGTTGCCTATACGTGGCGTAGAAGATATAGCTTTGGGCCACGTAGGAGCGAGTGTTCGGTTATCTTTGGCAAATCATTGGAGAGGGGTAGATGGTTGGGATACAATTGGGTTGGCTCTGGACGCAAATGTGGTCGAAGTGACGAATAGCAGTGGAAGGTACATGGCACGCTGCAATACCGCACCGGAGATGTCAGATGTTGAGCCGTTATATGTGAGTGGAGCTGAACCTACATGGTGGTCGGAAGTCGAAAAGGATGACCTGATGTGACGCAAAAATATGGGGTTGAAGCATGTATAACCGAAAGTCTTATGTAGCCACCATGAACCGACTTTAATCAACAAGATACGATTGTTGTAGGTGCGGGATTTGTAGTTGTTGTCCGTACCTTTCGGTAGCCAGCATAATGCACATCTCTGTTTCGAGCGACAATTAATATGGTAGGATCCCCTTCGGTGTGCATATGTCGAATTGGCATTCCTTTAGGGAAACATAGTATCGAAATCCGGGTTCCCACCTCTGCATGTCTTTGAAAGTAGATGCTGCAGGCTGTTATCGAAGTGGCAAAGCTGCGATCTGATCGGGGGCAGTGGGGCTTAGGCTCAGGTAAGGCGGCCAAGGTGGAGAGTCGGAAACCTCTCTTGCTTTGTCCTCGTGCCGTGGACATCCTTCCTCTTGCGATTGCTGACCGCTTCTGGTTGGCTTTAATGAAACCGGTGAGATATCCGAGATAGCCCCCAACCCTAGGCGAAATTGCCCTATTTCTGAACGATAGTCAAAACCTTGGGGCTCCTTGAAAAGGGAATGAAGCTGGGTACTCCAAAATGTCCAAAAAACGGCGCTAAGGGAAGGCTCTGCGGTTCGTAGAACAGACTCATCCTCACAAATTCGCCATTACTGACTCTCGATGTGGCTTGAATGGTCAATGCCCACGACTTCCAAGTAAGGTTTATGAGCATCTCTGAGCTCGAATTGGATGATGGAGTAGTATCAATCCTGGAAACCCAAGGCGATCATCATGAGATCGCTTTCATGCAAGTACGCTGGGATGTTGTCCCTATCGCATCCAGCTCAGACTTGGTCGTGTATTTGACTATGGTGAGAGTTATATGCTATAGAGGGTAAAGGAAGCAGCGTTCCAAAGGCAGACTTCCTCTTTTCGAAGTAAGCCTCTCCTAATATAAGTATATCCAGCTAGGAGTCGATCAGCCAAACACATTGCGGCCCACCCACAAATTGTTGCAATAAAAATACAAGCGACTGGTAAGCAACGAAGATAAATACCCGACCCCAGAAGATGTGATCCATCAATTCAAGCACCGCTGTCTCGGCACACACCTCGTCCTTGCTTTGCGAAGGCTGACAGAGAACACACGGTTTGAGCCACTTGGCCACAGGATTCTTAAAACCACTTGTACGATGTTACTGTCTAGTGGAAAGGCACTACGCCTTCGTTTGCAGCCGCTTGAAGGCGTAAAGTCAGCAAGAGGAGCACATTGGGCCAGCTACCTCCTGAAAGTATCTCCCTTATTCCGGGTATTGGTAATGGATCCTTCTCATGCAATATTGTTTGCCTGACTGCATCAAATCCTACTTAGATATTGAGCAATATTGACACAGAAATTAGATTCATCGACGCAATGTTTGGAGAACAGCCATACTCTGTAATTTAAGGGAAACGCGGAGAAGTTTATAGATGCGAGCCCAGTCGGCCAAGTGTAAATCCCAGTTTGGCAATCAATTTGGACTTCTTGAGCCTTGAGGACGTAACGAGCTCGATTGGTTACCAAATTTTCCTAGGGCACAAGTGTACCCTGCTATGCTTCTGAAACGCTTTCGGAGGAGGTGAGTGTTGATCTCACCGTGGACAGTAGGGAATGGGCGGAGAAATGTCAAAAGATCCTCTGAGAAAGGTTCTGATAAGGCTGCAAGCAGTGCTTATCCACCAGATACATCACACTCTGGCATGGCTTATGTTTCGTCCAAGATGGATTGTAGTATTTGTGGGAACAGTAGAAGGTTGCAGTGACGATGCGCGAAGTTGTAAAATATGAAAGAGGAGGCCGCGGAAAGCGGGCTGCGCCGCGAGATTTGCGGATCTAATCTTTGATCTTATCTTCAGACCCGAGCGAGGTGCGCTTTCGAATTTGCAGACCGTCGATCTATTAGAATCACTACCTCCGTACCGAGTCTTACGAAGACTCACTCCGTAGAATGTCGCTCAGAGACGTGGTCAGCAATATGTATTTGTCCATACTGCAAGGCTCTGAGAATGTCATCTGCTCTGACCATTCTTTTGCAACATGTACTAACTGTATACTCCGTCAAGATCAGGCGAGCTGTTGTGCACTGTGAGCTTCGTGCTTGTTGTTTAGTGCGGCTTCTGTGTTAGTAATTGGACGAGTGGCGATTGTTCTTCAGTGCCAGCTTTTATGCCTCTGCCTGGTATTCGGAGCTGTACGGAGAGGCATAGGGCTGGGCCAATCAAAGAATCGAGGTCTTGAAGCTCCATAGCTTAAATTTATTCCCTTAAGGCATCAAGAAGGTGCGTGGTCTCAGTGGTCTGGCAACTCCAGGGGTTAACGGAATATCATGAGATGTCGTGGAGACTAGGTAGGTTGATCAGCTACCCTAGAGTCTGGATGTCGGGTCAGATGGTAGGCACGTAGAGCCTTGGTAGGTGTTGGTAACCGGGTGTCCCGGTCCGTAGGAGTACCCCAATTATTCAAACGGTATCTAGTTCCCGCCTCTCGAAGTGGCAAAGAACGTTTCAACAAGGCTGCAACCTTGATGATCTGTAAAATCCCAGTCTTCCAATATAATACTGTACTAGTACTGTATGCCCTAGATTTGCCCCTGTCCGCTGTTGTTAGTCGACAGTAAATGCTACATTAGATCTTAGTATGATGCACAAAGTGTGATGGATGGTGGATCACACATCTGGATCATCCGATGCCAAATGAGGGCATTTAAACGGTTAAGCGCACTGAGGCGGATTCTGTTGCAGTGTTAGGAATGGAAGCAGTCCTATGTGGGAAGCGAAGGTTACACTACATTTCAAGTGCGCATGAAAGTCACAAGTCTGAGCCCTGCATCCTCGACACAAGGTGTATTAGCAACCGATAGAACTCCCACAACGTACACTGCTTCCTCAGTTGGAGACCACCAGAGATTCAAGGGCAATCTCAACCCTACCAACAATGTAAGCTGGACACGTTAAATACTTATACGACCAACAGCAAAACGAGCATATTATCAGCGCATTGCAGTCCCGTAAACCATCTTAAGCCGTGAACATGGACGGTATTGAAGTATTGGTACGGACGTAGTGATGTTGCATTTTTGATGGCGATTATTGGATTGCGACAGATGCAAACCTATCAGTGCGGGATCCATCCTGCTGGGTGCGAAGCCTTGAAATTCCGATGGTCATGAGACATGACATGTTCGTCAATTTCAGCTATGTATTGCCCAAACATGGGTCCAATAGGTGAAAATTCTCATCATGCTCAGTACAGTACTGGTGGTACTCCCCGGAGGATGGCGGCCATCTCAGCTCGAAGTACTACAGTAATATATTACTTCGCAGTGCTGACATGTGGTGCAAAAGCAAAGACGAGTTCGAAAGAAAGTTTCAACGGTTTTTCGGAGGCGTTCATCGATCTGTCCGCTTCCAAGGGCCTACTTATTAGTACTTCAAGTAACGGATTGGCTTGACGGGGGTCAAATAATGGCCCAGATCTATGCTGCCTAGTCATCCACTGCAAATCCCAGGTAGGGGCGTCGGACGTTTCTCCTTAGGGTTAGATTCTGGAGAAGTAGACGGCTGTTCAGGTGGGGGACGGTGGACGGTGTCCTCAACGGTTAAATACTATTCCTTGCTAGTACTGTACGTACGGACGGAAGTCGACTGTCGACAAGCCATCGGAGAGATCTGGTAGCAAGAAAGTTTAAGTGGCCTGACGAGCCTGGATCCGCATTCGCTAGTATCGATCGCACCTTCTAAGCGGGCTTCCTTTCTCGGATCAGCGCCATTCTTACTTTCTTAGTTTCTTACTGTACCCCTGGGCCATGGTGACAGGTGCGCCGAAGTACCGTATCCCAGACCCAGCAGAGATGAGTGAGATCATGTGCTAAAGCTGGGGCCGGAGAGATCAGAGATGACGCCCTTGCTTGGATCGACAAAGCATTATTCTAATTCCCCCCCCCTCCATTCAATATCAATGCCTTTGTGAAGGTGGCAGTTATCCGGGCTCATGCTCAACATGAATTCTGCGACTTGACCGTGCTGATGGGCGAAATCTTTCCTTACCATACAAGTAGATTATTGGTATGTTGATGATGTTATAGGCTGGAATCGGTGCAAGCGAGGTACGGTACGGTACGGCATATCCTTTGTCGGGTGGCTCGGGCGCATTTGCTGCGACGCCAACACAACCCTGAAATTCTGAATAAGCTCGAGATAATCCGATTCAGGCGGCAGTTGGACCAGAGAATGTGCTAGGTGCACCTAGCAGCCAGATCGAGATCCCGTTGATCGATCGAGGTGGAGTCCTTTTTTCGACCTCCTGTCAGCTCCTTCCGACCACATTGACACTTCTACTATCTCCATCCTCTTCGAATCCTTCTCCTTACCTCGCTTGGCGATAAGCAGAAGAAACGCTATTCATCGCCATTCCAGCATATCGGCGATTCCCTCGTCTCAAATCTTGGTCACTCTAAAGGTCGATTGATATTCTGCAATCGTCCTAAAACACCACCGCCACTATCTCCTGAGATCATTCGACTTTCTGCGACATTGTCCCACAATCTGGGAGCCACTGCATCGTCTGCATCTTGCTCTTCAAGATTCATCGGTGGTACAAGAACGCGTGGAAGTAGTGCTCATTCCTCGCATCAAAGGAGGAACTATTAGCGAATCGCTTGGCCATAATAAACTACGGTCTTTCTAGAGACTCTCTAGACCGGAATCAGCACATGAGCATCGCTAATCTTTCGTCAAGTGTATATTGTACAGCCCATCAGAGGATCTAGAGCCCACCGGGGTGTTTGGGCAACACTGCAACACTGCCTCATAGACTAGGGCACTACAAGGGAGTCTTCGCAACCACACCTTGTACAGGAATATATACTCGAGCTGAGTGGAAAGCTGCAGATGTCTGGTGAACAGGTGTAACGGGAGTACACTTCGGAACGGGAACAGCACGATATCTTTGCCGCTCTCGCATGTTCCCTAGTTTTCCCATGCGCCTAGATCTGAGACTTGTCAGTGAGGAACAGCCTGCTATGGAGTCAAAGGAGGTTGGTGGCAAGAGAAGGTCCGTACCTAACATCTGTGGTGTATAAACTATGTTGGCACTCGAAGCTTACATCATTTGTAGTAGTGGTATCATGTCATTGATCAACACCGAGACACCCTCCAAGTCTGTCTCATCAATGCCTTCGCCTGCGATTCTCAGTCCTCATTCAATATATCTGAGTGGTCCTCCACCCCCATACTCAGGATGGTCAGCTCCTGGACTTCACACGGCTTCAGGTCTCATATCTCCACCAGATTCACGGCGGACTTCAGATGGCAGGACTGAGCCACCACTTTTACAAATCCAGACGGCACCTATGCAAAGGCAGACTTTACCGTCGATACATGAAGCTCTGAGTAGCAATGGCACCTGTTCAAGGACGAGTTCTTATCCGTCTCCCATACCCGTATCCCAGCCATCTTCCCATCCATCTACCCACCACCAGGCGATCTATGCGCAGACACAACCCTCACTAGGAAGCCGAGCTCATGCGTCATTCGAGCACCAAAGCTTCCCAATACAGCCTCCAAGTTCGCAACCGCATCATTCGTCTCCACTTCAGCCTCTACCTCCAACATCGTTTCCACGGCATGATGGTCTCTCAGAACACACGAGACGCCCCCCAATGTCGTCACTCCAAAATGCACCAGCATCGCCTCCTGACCCGTACGCTTCACGGTACGAGCGATTTGAACAAGATCGCAGAGCCTCGGATATGGCAAGCAACGGACATGGTTTGCAGCCTTCTCAATCATCCTATGTCCATGCTTCCCATCCAAATCAGCAACACCCTCCTATACGCGGTCCAATGTTTAGTTATCCGAACTATCAAGCACAAGGTCATGAACCTGTAGAAGGTTGGAAGTCACAAAAGTCGGGTCCATACGAATTTCAAGACCATGTTAATCGCAGCCTGGATGCGTATGACTTTGAAAACTGCCTCATTCATGTAATTGGGACCATCTTCATATCGTGCCAAGGCTAATCATTTATAGATCAAGGAGTCTAGTGCGGCACTTCTGGAAATCTCCACTCACTACTACAAGGTTGCGCAAGAACAGCAGCGTCCCGCTAGAGATGGCATGCCAAACAGGCTACAATGTATGCAGATGCTCGATAGACAGGCAGTTATCTACAAGCATCTTTCACTAATGAGGGATTTGATTGATCGCGAGGATGCCATAGCAGCGGATCAACGCATGCGAGAAGTAGGAAGCAAGATTGGCGCAGGAGACTACGACGAAGAGATGAGCATGTACAGCGATGAGATGAAGCAAGGCTCGAACGGTGGTGATGCCAAGAGAAGAAAAGGCGTAGGTAGAAGTCTACTTTGAATGATGCAAAACTAACTTGCATCAGCGTGCTGCTCCTCCAGGTCGATGTCATAGTTGTAATAGGGCAGAAACGCCGGAATGGAGACGAGGACCCGATGGAGCCCGCACTCTTTGCAATGCCTGCGGGTTACACTACGCCAAGCTTACACGAAAGAACCACATGAAGGCTCAGAACGCCGCTGGGTCACCCTTACAACCAAAAGCAATGGATCACCACTCGCCTCCGCCATTGTGAGGCTGGTGCTGCTGATAAGCACATCCGTTCCGAAAGTTGACGAATTCAATCTACCCGAAGATCGGACACTTTGATGGGATATTTAAGAAACATGAAGGGTACGAATGGATGTCTGAAGAGCATACACGAAAGCATGGTGGCGTCCTTGAAGACGGTGGTGATTCTGCATTACACCACGGCGTCAAGCAGTACTGTCACCAAAAGTCTGCATTTTTCTATACATACTTCATTTTTGGCCATTGCCGGTTATACAGGCTGCCCAGCAACGGGCTGAACAACATTCTCGTACATAATGCTGTTTTAGATATGCATGGAGGACAAGGAGGGCTTGGTCAGCAAAGAGCGAGGTCGATAGGGTCTAGGTGGGAAGGATTGAAGTACAACAGAGAGGATCCTGTAAAGGAAGGGTTCACTTGTGCCATGAGAGAACTGCTGCTAAACCACATGGATGCCTGTTGCGAATACCACAGAATACACATAACCTCGAGGGCTACGTCCATAGTTTACGGACTTGATACTCTTACTGCGGTGCTTCCGAATTGTTACACCCTTGCCGACCGAAGAACATCACGAGTCTGCAACCGTTCTACCACGCCCGTTCCTTCCTTGCATAGACTGTAATGCTGCACCTCTACCTGTTCCTTGCTCGTACTCCGACTCTGTTGGAGAGATAATTTTCCACTCATTTGTCTCTGATGTGCTCGAATGGTGTTGAAATACACAACATCTGAATCGCAGTAAATGAAGCTTTGCCATCTGAAGATATCGATGGTTATGCAATGTGATTGACAGCCCTGGGAGCGAGATGTCATGAGGCGGGTAGGGACAGTGAGGCTTAGGCAGAGCTGAGGCCATACTCTGACCCATATGTTTCCTCCCTTGAAGCCTAACGTTGTACGAAGTACGGTGTGGCGGCTTCAGGGTCGGAGTTGACTTCATCCCTTCCATAGCCACCATGCAGTTGTTTCCACATCCCTCGTGCAAAGTAGTGGGTCAAATTTTACACCCTCTCATAAGGTCGCTAAGTCACGGATGACAGCATCTTTACACATGGTCTGCAGCATCGGGTATGGTCTGTTACACGGAATGCTGAGCTTGGTAACGAAACCGTTGTGTTGGTGCTCAGACTTCACACTAGATAGGCCACATCGTGGCTGGCCATCAAAATGCAATGATCTCAAACAAGTCGATTATTGTTGACCGCGAATATTAATGGCATTTCCATCTTCAGACTTGTCGTCATGTACCGTACGTAGTCTAACCAAGGCTGTATTAGCCCGGCGTCTCCTCGACTCTCCGAGCAACATTTGTAAGCGAGAGCCGAGCACGCCGACTCCTCCTCCATACTGTACTGTATTCATCAAACAAATAAAGGGTAAAGCATCGCATCTCTAAGCTTCACAATGAAAGAACTCATGCGCTTCACGCTTCCTCTGTCATAACAGATCGGACCGGAAGGTCGTCTGGCCTGATCTCCAACCACTTACTGTAAGCTAATAAATCCAACGACGTCAATGTCCATCACCACCACCACGACTACATGAAAGTGGGGTCTCAAAAGATTGGCAAGAACGCGACTTGGCAACGAATCTTACGTGACATCGCCTGTCTTTGCATCAACCAGTCGCAACGAATCAGGCCACAATTCACACGCTTTCCAATTCCAGTCTCGCCTACGAGAAAGACGACCCGAGCACTGTGGTACAACGTGGGACAAGACTCACATGTCCATGAGCGTCAAACACGCATGATTGGAACGCCTTTGCTTTGGACCTTGGTGCTACCTCTGTAACGGCATTGTGGCAACGGCTTTTGGAACTTGGATATGGGCCTCCTGTAAGTTGGAGCATGCAGGGCTCGCTTGGCGAAACCTTGGGCGAGTATGTACTGATTTGGAGAATGGTAGGGCGCTAGGGACGCCGTTGGAGTGGCCCGAGGCGAAGAAGAAGGCTGATCAGGTAAGGCAATGGGGGGTCAAGGTATGTTAAATGTTGAGAGGTCTAAGACACATGGCTAATGCAAATGACAAGCAATTACTTGCCAATTGGCATCGGTCCAAAGGGAAGGAGAGGGATGCTCTTCTTTGGGGCGATGAGGTAAGTCAAAGAGAGTCGTAGCTTCTCTTCCGAATGCTAAGGTGTATCCAAGGTCGAATATCTCGTCGTGACATACAAGGATTCGGATACCTTGGTCACTTTGTCCCTCCATCAAGCTGATATTCTACTGGCTTTGGCCCAGGATGATGATTTACGCACCAAGGGCGGGTGTGTGCCTGATCTACAGATTGTTGAGAATGAGCAGAAGTTAGTACGAGGTTTTTATCGGATAGATCATCGCTGATCGTCAACAGAGAGAAACCAATCCCGGTGTTTCATCCCGAGTTTGGTCGCTTCATGCTTGAAGCTACTCCTGGTAAGCCATGGGGGATCGGGCTGAAAGATCTGCTAGATGTTGAACCCAATATGAAATGGAGGTACTCAGAATTGAACCTTTCTGACATGCTCTATGCTGGCTGACACCTCATAGACGGCGTATCGCCAAGGAGCATATGAATTCGGATGAATACCCAATCACTCTCACAACTTATCCAAGACTGGGATCTCCAGGAAGATTCACTACTCCGTTCTACCCTCCCTCTGGCGAAAAGCTCAGATCTCAATTCGTACCTGATGAGATAGCTAATCCTCATATACGTTTCCCAACCCTTGCAGCCAATATCCGAGCTCGGAGAGGTCGGAAGGTTCTGGTTAATGTCCCAGTCTTCAAGGATGTCAATACACCGTGGCCATGGAAAGATCCAACGGTCAACTATGACCTGAATGCATGGCCCGAGGATGACGATGTTCGCAACGGAGCTGCACCTCAGAACTTCATTCACATGGATGCAATGGCTTTTGGCATGGGTAGTTGTTGCTTGCAGATCACTTTTCAGGCCAAGAACATTACCGAAGGTCGTCAAATGTATGATCAATTAAGTCCTTTGGCGCCGGTTTTGCTCGCTTTGACGGCTGCAACGCCTATTTACAAGGGTTTCTTGGCCGATACAGATGTTCGGTGGAATCAGATCAGTAATTCTGTAGATGATAGGACGCAGGAGGAGCTCGGAGAGAAGGCAAGTACACTGTATTACGAGGAAGAAGACTCTGTTAACACTGTCTAGCCGCTCAGAAATGATCGTTGGCGAATACCAAAGTCTCGTTATGCCTCAAATTCGACTTACATTTCCGAAGACCCTCGACTAAGAGAGGATTATCTCGACCCCGACCTTGTCATCGACCCCAAAGTCAAGCAAGAGCTCATCGAAGGCGGCATGGATGAACGACTTGCCTCGCACTTTGCCCATCTCTTCATTCGAGACCCTATCGTTATCTTCGCCGAAGACCTCAAAAGCCTGGATCCTGAAAGTACAGACCATTTTGAAAACCTTCAATCGACCAACTGGCAACATATGCGGTTCAAACCACCCCCAGCAGGCAACGACATCGGTTGGCGAGTCGAGTTCCGACCAATGGAAATACAAGTCACCGATCTTGAAAACGCAGCCTTCTCAGTCTTCATCGTGCTCATCACGCGAGCTATCCTTTCATTCGACCTCAACTTCTACATCCCCATCGCCAAAGTAAGCGAAAACATGGAGACAGCACATGCTCGTGACGCGGTACTAGAGAAGAAGTTCTACTTCCGCAAAAACCCTTTCACCTCTCGGGCTACGAGACCAAATTCGAGGAACGGTCATACACCAAATACAGGCTCACCCATCAGCAGACCAGCCAGTCCCTTTGGACCGGTCGAGGATGAATACGAACTCATGAGTGTCGACGACATCATCAACGGTAGTGAGGATGGATTTCCGGGTTTGATACCATTGGTGGAATCCTACCTTGACAGCGTGAATGTGGATGTTGACACTCTATGCGAGCTCGCTACGTATCTGAACTTGATCAAGAACAGAGCTAACGGCACGCTATGGACGGCGGCCAAGTGGATTAGAGAGTACGTAAGGGAGCATCCGGAGTATAAGGGCGATAGTGTGGTGGGAGATGGGATCAATCATGATTTGATTGGGGCGGTTATCAAGTTGGGATGTGGTGAGGGAACGAAGGGTGTGAAGAATGTGGAGAGATTCTTGGGAAAGAGGTTTGGATGTGGCTAGAGCCGATCATGTGTTCTGCTTCGGGAATTTGGTGAGAGCAAAGTATACGTACACCTTACAAGATCTAGATGATGAAAGGCCTAGGGTTGGATAGAGAGATAGAGTATTTTGGAATAGACTCATACATACGTGCTCTTGCATATGTATGGCGAACAGGCGTGCAGTTAGAGAACCTCGAAAATAAACATTATACATTCTCAATTCCTTCCAGGGACTTGACACTCCAATCTACAACGACATGCAACTCTTACCCAGCCCACACAAACAGGGCACCGGACATCTTTCTAGCCGACATCTCGCATGCATTTACATCTCGCATGGCATGGTGCTACAACCTGGCGCCAGCTTCGCTTTCGCTTACGGTAATGTAATACCGACACCAACATAAAGGGTAGTACCGATATAGTGTCAACGAAGCGAAGAGGAGCGAAAGTAGGAGCGTAGCTCAGCTAAGCGAGGTCTATTGCATGGCTGAGTGAGATTCCAGATGACGCATCTGATCGCTAGATCTGCTGAGACTATCTCTGTGCTACATACAGTCTATGCGGGTTGTCTGGATGGGGGAAGACGGAGAAGATCTTCGATAAGGGGTTTGTGAGAGGTTTGGGCAGCAATGCAGGCAGTGTAGCTTTGAGAACAGAGATGGCTGGGATAATCGTATGATACTTCGTGCAGATGCTTGTAAAGTTTCGGGTGGGTAGGTTGTGGAAGGGAGCTGGGGACTTTGGGTGAAGGTACACCCACGTGATGAGTAAAGGCTCGCTTAACCCCTTTTTTATGCGAAGAGGTCAAGGAGTATCGGCATCGAAGGGGAGCACGCTAAAGCGCATGGGAAATGCTCCACAGGTCAATACAGGCTGATAGCACGATCGCCAATACCGAATACCGGGCCTTGTCAAAAGCTTCTTCGCCTGCTTAGTATCCTAGAAAAATTGTCTGGCTCTTTGTCGGAAGGAATACTCGCTATACATCAAGACAGAACATATTTTTTAATAAAAGAAGGTATAAAGTAAGTCTATAGTCCACTGATAGTATACTAAGGGTAGGGAATCTACTAGAAGACCGTTACTTGATTGTATACTATTAAACTTATGGGTTCATTCTCCCTCTACTGTTGGAAAACGTACGACATGATAGCGATGGGCAAACATATGAGTTGGGGAGTGTTCTTCGCGGCCTCCTGGTAAGACGCTTCCCTCGGTCTTCCTCTGCCCCTCCGCCTTCCTTGTCATCTGTCACTTCATCTTGGTTCAAAGCATCAACTTTGTTGCTACTTCCCAGAGAACTATTTGAGGGTACGAAGAGCGGAGTTTTCGTCGTCGAGCTTAGCATCGTTCCTTGTTGGATCAGTGTGAAGAGTTTCATGCTGAGGACTAGGCCCTGTAGCATTTGGAACTTCCACGAGCTTGGCAGGATGGCACCGACATCTGTCGATATTGGTTCAATCTTTCCATCCATTGCTGAGCCTGCTGAAGTTGCAGATACCGAGATAGTTGAGATGAGCTCTCATAAGGCTGTCCACTGCTACTGGAGCTAATAATTGCTAGTGGATTTGGTATCTTTGGAGTCTTCTTGGCCTTGATAGTGTTCTCCAAACCTT
>Ga0115846_100260_pt1 | contig 28065 bp, 29 predicted proteins | sample InSIn5gowninarea_2_FD_83860 | JGI IMG/M metagenome (GOLD analysis project Ga0115846, IMG submission 83860) | reverse complement strand
AAGCAGAAGGTGAGACGGTACTTTAGTGACCACCGCGAAGCTGACCTCCGAGTTAAGGACCTCTATCGATAATTCCGTCGCCGAGCTCGTCATCTTCAGGGTTAATAAGTTCCAGTAAAGGTGCCCTACAGGAAGGTGAAGAAGAAGATAGGGTGGTATTATTACCAGCATCGTTGTCGTTGTTACTATTCTCGGTGAGTTGGTTTTAACGTGCGTTGGTAGCCCTAGAGTTAACAATAGCAAGAGCATCGTCGAGAAGAGAGGAAGTTTCTTCGATATTAAAGAAGAAAGTATCGAGAGGTTCGTCGTCATCATTATCTGCTGATTTAAGCCACTTTTCTTTAGTCCAGTCGTCGATGATAGACTCGTCGAAGGTAGCATGAGAGGTTTTAACTATACCCCCGCCTTAACGACTGACTGAACCTGGTGGTAGCAAGATAAGATAGAGCGATTTGCCTTTATAGCCGATAACTTTACTAATTTAAGCACGTAGAGCCATTTTTTCGGATCTAACGCGATCTTTAGGAGCGATAGTGACATAAGCACGGCAGCCGTAGACTCTAAGGTTTGAGATATCCACGATACCATTGTCACCTTCGTTAAGAAGACTATTGACCATTCTAAGAGAGGTAAGACCTTTATTGACGGTAGTAGCTGTTCTGTTGATGAGATAATAAGCAGCTTGCGAGACAACGTCCTAGAGAGAGGGAGGAACCTTTACATCTAACAGCATAGTGCGAGTCTTAGTGACGATGATACCGTTGGTACGTTTAGCAGCACCGTTCATCTCAGGTGTGCGTGCAGGTGTGACTTCTAGAGTGATAGCGTTGTTAAGGGCATACTCGATCATGTCGGTGTTAAGCACTTCGCCTCCGCCATCGAGCCTGATAGCTCTGGTGGAAATCTTTTAAGTTAATATTGAGAGAGCCTTTGATAAGGTCTTAATAAGATGAATAAGTTGCTTGTCGAGACCTTTCTTTAAGTCTGAAGTTTTAACGTGGCGAACTCTTAATGAATCTTTAGTAACAGGTTGCATGTAGCGAGCACCGAAGTAAGATGTAGGCTTGATGGGTCCTACAGTGTCGACGTGAAGCTTGGAGTAAGGTTTGTTCTCTCGCTCCATTAGCTTGCGTAATGGGTGACGATAAGCCTTTAAGAGAGAGTAAGACTTGCACAGGCAGTCTTTAATGTGCTCTTTAATTTCTTTAATGGTGAGCTTTTCTATACTAGTAGTTGCTTTCTTTTGAGCGTCGAGGTTGTGATAAGACATGTGACCAAGACGTTGGTGCTAAATCGAAGCTTAGGTAGGAAGAGTAATAGCTTGCTTATCCTTAAACTGCTCAGGAATAGTGATGGTAGCAAAGGCAGTAGTAACAGTAGAAGGTTTGATAGAGCGACTCTAGTTAACCAGCTAGGAAGATTCGGTGATTTTGAGATTAGCGATAACTTTGTCGTTGAATGTAAGTACGTGCGATTTAGTACTAAAGTAAACCTTGTTTGCCGCGAGTTTTTTGAGCGACATGAGGTTAGTGAAGAGGCTTAGAACATAGAGACAGTTCTTGAGGACGATCTCTGTTTTGTTGCTAGCTGAGTTAAGGAGGTCGAAGCGTGCATTTCCGATGCTAATAGCTAGGATTAGACCACCGGCAGTTGTAATCATGTAGTCGTTAAGAGTATTGAATTCTCCGTCGATAAATAAGCTTCTCTCGTTAGTCATGTAATCGGAAGCTCCAGAGTCGAGGACCTAATCAGCCTAAATTAACTTTGTTAAGATCGCTCGTAAGGCTGAAGGAGGGGATGACTCGAACTTTTCGACGTTAGGACTCAGGTTAAGAGCGACAGCACCGATGGTGGCAGCGTCAACTTTCTCTTCCTTCTTTTTATCCTTGTCTCTCTTATTCTTATTTCCTTTATCTCCTTTGTTAGCGTAGCCGTTAGGTGCCTTGTCGGGGTGTTGCTTCCAGCAGTTCGAGTTGGTGTGCTTCTTGGTGTAGTTGGTGTGAATGTGATAGAGGTCCTTTAGTCCTTTTCCAACTCTACTAGATGTATCCTTGCTCTTATCATTGTTGTCGTGGGCGGCATTGGCGACTTTATCGTGTCCAGTACCGGCGCTAGCGCCGTGATAATATTTGTGATTTTTGATAACTTGCCATTCTTCGATGGCGTTAGAGACGAGAGTCTCGAGAGTGATAGTAACGTCGAGGAGAGGTGCAGCAGCACGGTCTCGAATCGCTTGACGTTTAGCTAGAGAGAAGGGTGCATAGGCTGACATGTTAATACTAGAGAGGAAATTAATCATGGCAAGATTAGGTGAGATGACTTCACTAAGAGTACCTATTTTACGGATGAGATCTTCGTAAGTCCTAGCGTAAGTCTCCATGTTCCCGTTATACTTTAAAAGCTTGTAGGTTTAGAGCTTGTCTTAGACATCGAAGATTAAGGTAACATCTTAAGGTTTAAAGCGTTTAAGATAAGTCCACATCGCTGCTGAGTTGGGCAGTGACGTAAGAGATTACTAAAGAGATGAGCTACAAGAAAGAATAATAAGCTTAGCGGCCTTAGCATCGCGTTGTTCCCAAGTCACGTAGGCTGGGTTTTCAATCAACGGAGCTTGAGGTTAGACAGCAAGGGCACTACCTACGGTTTGTCCTAGAGGTATGATAGGACCAATCCAATTAGGATCTACAATTAGGACAGCTGGAGCGGGGACGGTACCGTTCATAACTGTCTAGATAGCTTTTAATTTAGCTATAACTTAGACGACTCTAGACCAGGTAGGATAATTAGAAGTGCCTTTTAGAGTGTCGATTTTAGCTGACCATCCTGACGAAGAGATTATAGTCTCTATCGTTAAGGCTGTAGATGGTAAGCTGAAGAGAGTCGACTTATATTTAATAAAGAGACTCTTTTATTATGAAAAAGAGTGAAAGATAAAGCTTTGTCGCGTCGTTCACAATGTTTGTTTTATGCAACGAGAGCAACTAAGCAGTGGTTAAGGTGTATCTTAACGACGAGAAGTCGTATTAATATAAGAGTAGGTACGGCACGCTTGTCTTAAGGCGCTTATCCAGAAACTATCAGCTAAGTTCATATTAGACAGAGAGTGCAGAAGATATTGATGTTTGTGACTTTTAATAGTCGAACAAACGGAAGAATTGGGTGACTAGAACAACAAATGGTCAGAAATCAAGATGTGATAGCGTAAAAGAAACCCTAGGCGATAACCGGGCTCATAACCTATCAAGATATCACAAAATGATGATAGAATGTGCAAAAGTAGCAGTTTTACTTGTGCATGTAGAAGATTGTTGTTGTTATTATAACTATCTACAGTAATGAGAGAACTCATATAGAGTTCTATCACTAATCATAAAGGGTTTAACGTCGAAGCACGTGCAACAGACTGCACCATTGTACTTTAACAAGAGTATAATAATACTCTATATACGGATAGTCAATCAGCTATAGAACTATCCAAAAATCCGGAACATCATTCTAGGACTAAACATATTGATATACAATATCACTTTGTGAGAGAGAATATACTAAATGGTAATATCAACCTTAAGTATATACCTACAACTCAACAACTAGCTGATGGCCTAACTAAGCCATTAGATACTACTAAGTTTAAGCACTATACTAGTGAAATTGGTTTAAAACTAATTACACTTAGTAACCCTTAAGGGGGTGTGTTGGAATTACTAGTATTCTAGAACATTCTATCATGTTCTAGAAGTACTAGAGCTATTAATAGTAAGGATTACTAAGTCCTTCTATCAGTAAGAAAAGAAAGAACTAGAAGATTTGTTAGAATTACTAGTATTCTAGAACATTCTATCATGTTCTAGAAGTACTAGAGCTATTAATAGTAAGAATTACTAAGTCCTTCTATTAGTAAGAAAAGAAAGAACTAGAAGATTCTAGTAGATTCTACAAGGTTCCATTACCTTCTAGAACTATCTAGACTCTTCTACTAATAACTGGCTTAGAAATCCAACATTACTAAGCTAGGAATACTAGAACATTCTATATTACAAATCTATAGAATCTTCTAGTCATTCTAGATTGCCACCTCATGTATATAAACCCAGACCATCCCTTAGTTAGTTTCTTTCTTTCTACAAGTCAATTCAATCTCTTACTTATAACCTCTAATAAGCAAACTATAAGTCTTACTATATTATAAGTCTATTGCCTTCACCACTACTTATCTTATTAGATACTTCCCGCACTTCTTAGCACTTAATATACCTCCCTATTAAGTTCTAACATAGACACTTATAGTAATAAAAGTACATTTAGCAATTTAGCTTATTTTGCTGCAATGAGTAAAACTAGCAATTCAACTTATAAAGTCAAGTTCACTTAAATAAGCTACAAAGGCCTAAAGCCACCTGAATAGGCCCTAAAGAAGACTTAATAAATAGGGGGTCGAAATAGAGCGCCTAACCCGCCTAAAGTTCCTAATTAGGCTAATCAGTCTCTAAGTAGGTCACGATGAGGTTATATATAGGGGGGTAGGCTTTATAGATATAAATCGACCTCGTTGTCGCTTAAGTTTATAACCTCTTAGCGATCGATGGCGACAGTTAGCTAGTAACTATATAGCTTATATATAATGTGTAAAATAGCTTTAGAATAGGGCCGTGCGCACCGGGCTTATAACCTATAGGATATTATGGTTATTTAGAGCTACTTTAGTCATATATAGGTTAATTAAGTGACTAACTAATACTAAGCGTGCGATTTAGTATAAGGTGCGGTTAAGCCACTAGGGTTAGGTCTTCTTAGTAGAAGAACTTCTAGCTCCTAAGTGGTGGAACTCTTAGCGTTGCCACTTAGACTTCACCTAAATTTAATATTTTAAATAAGGGTAGATCGTAATGATAAGAACTAGAACTTAGTAGTAAAAGCTAAGTATATTAGCTACTTAGGACGATCTATAAGGAGAGAAAGAGGATCTAAAGAATCTATAGTAAGAAAAGGTGCGAGGTGCGGTTATAATTACGCTGCTACACCTTACGTAATTATAATAATAATAATGTTAGTTTATAAACCATAATACTCTAGATAGCTTCTAGAGATAAAGAGAGTTAAAGGCTACTTATTAATAAGCTAGAATATATATAGCAGCCTATATAGCTAGGTAGAATAGCTTTCTTAAGATATAACTTAGAGATGAAGAGACCTACAATAATCGAAACAATAATTATACGATGAATTAGAGTAGCCAAGTCATTCTCTAGACACACCTTGGTCGAGCTATGTCGTTGTTCGCAACAGGTTCGGTAACTAGACTACTATGTTCTTGCTATCACTTGGCTCGTACAAAATGAGATGGTTCCATGTCTCGGTACAAAGTTGGGGAGCCAAAAGTGAAAATGTCGTACTTGATTATCAGTCATATATCATACTAGTCTCGAAATGGCGTCGCTTGTACAGGAGCCGGTAATAATGCTACCTTCTCGTCCCCTTCCTCTTCTTCCAACAGAAACTCATGTGGCAGTGGGAGACTCGCCTCTCCCGATGGTGTTACCTCCTCCATCTGAGGTTGAGTCTCTATCATCGGCTCCATCGGTATCGACACCGGCAGCAAATTCTCCTCATCTTCAACAATTCGAATTTGGCCTTCAGCACTTTGCTCGTCGGGCTGTTCGTATGCCTTCTTGGCCAACCAGTCCACAATCTCAGCACACGTCGGGTCTACCCATTTAGTCCATGCATGTGCCAAGAAGATCAGAATGGCGTAGAATATTGGCACGCCATACAGAAATTGCTGCCAGCCGCCTCTTTTGTAGAAGGTTTCCTCCGCGCCATCTTCACCGCCAACCCACTGCTTGTAACGATGTCCTTCCTCCTCCGAATCGAGGACGCTTGGCAGATACACGATCCACGTTAGCACGCTCCTGAGAAGAGCGCTGTGCAGCAAGTACATTGGCAAGCTGATTTTGCCGAAGAAAACAAACACCTTCCAGCTGAGGATCTTCTGTGCGTATTTGTTGTAGAAACAGCCAAATATCACTGCACAACCACCAACACTAACAACGAATCGACGAGTATCACCACTTTGCGGTTTTACCGCCTCGAAGATTTTGTCAACAACCATGCACCATGTTGCTTGATCCCAAGCTGCGTCAGGTATGCAACAGAGAGTTCCGCCGACGAATATGATTGGGATGGACCATAGTGTTGCATTCTTTGAGGTTGCTGGTTTTGACATGTAGGATGCTGCTAGATCAGCCATGAAGACACCAAACCAGAGATTGATGCCTTTGACGCCTGAGGAGACGAGTCAGCTATCGTTGGCTTAATCGTGGTTGTCTCGCCCCCAGTGGTAGAACTATGGTTTCCACTCGACTTACTTTGATCACTTGCCCAAGACCACACATACAACATCGCTAACACGATCCTTCTTGCCTTTTTGCTACAACCAGAAGTTGCCAGTAGAAACAAATAGGCATCCAAGCTCGCTTGTAACAAAGATAGGATTGGCCACAAAGTTTTATCGAATTCGACCCACCCACCAGTCCACAATCCAAGGAATGAGGCATACAAATGATGTAAGCTCGTCAATGGATTCTTCTCCGGCATGACACTGCTGCCGGCTATCCATCCTGAATCTGTATGTGTGCCCAGCTCGAAGGCATGCGCTTCAGCCATCAGCCAATCCAGTGTCGTAGCCAGCAGGACTGGTGGAACGAATTTCCCGACACGCGTGAGAGCGGATTTTGAAAGAGCGGCCATGGCGCCAGTTCTGTCGCCTGACCGAGTCTTTCGGAAGAATGCCAGAGTATTCACGTAGCCGGTGAGGATAAAGAAGATGGCGACGGCGGCGGCACCACTGACTGGGATGCGTAACCAGGGAATGTCGTAGCCATTGCCTGGATAGGGATGCATAGCGTTTTGATTCCATGATTCGTGAATGTGGTAGGTGACAACTACAAAGGCTGCAATACCACGAAGGCCCTAGGGAGTGGTATCAGTTTCACATCCGCGGGCTTGCCCAGAGGTTGTCACTGGGATACAAATCCAAAGGGGAATGAGACGTACATCAATCCAATCACCAGCTCGGGCTTTGTTTGCGATGGAGGAGGGCATTTCGTTCGAAGTCAACAATCTGAAGAACAGTAGCGAATAGTCCACCTTATTATCAGAGATAGGGTATGGCAGAATTGGATACGAAGTTGATGAAAAACCACCCGAGATGGAATACCATCGTATTATGGAAAGGAGCAGATGACAACAGGAAGTGACATTGCTGTCTGTTTTTCAGCTCGGCCCTGGCTGACTTGGCTCATTCTTCGCCGCTACACGTAAGACGAAGCACAAAAGTACATGGTACAACGCCGTTTGGCTGGCCTATGGACGCCCAGTATTGTGACAGGGCTGCTCATTCCTTGTGGAATTCGTTACCAAACATTGACAGACACTGGTTAAGCGAGAGAAAAGCCAGACGGAGAGGTTGAAATGTGCCAGGTAAACTCGTACCTTTTTGCGACACGGAGCGTCTACAAGCGTCTAGACTCTAGCGAAGACGCGCTAGCACGATAAGGCCGAGGCCTCCGGTGACACAGTGTATCAGCCTCATCTTTCTTGTGTTCTGGAAGAAAGGTGATCTGGAAGGAAGGCCTTCCTACTCCGAGGCTAAGCGTCTGAATCTGTACAGCTAGTTAATAATGGATGTGAGTCTAAATGTAAATGTAAAATGAAGCATTGCGAGATGCCCGTTAATATTGTCACGAAAATTGCGCGCATCGTTCGCGTATATTCTCCAAGGCAACGAAAAACGTCACTTCAGTACATTCCTTCGACTCGACAACGAACATACAGCACGGTAGCAATCTGTGTCTAGTCTTCTTCCTCCATCATCATCATCATCATCATCATCATCATCGGTCTTGTCGTACCTCTGCATCCGCGTCCATATCATTTCCACTACTCACACCACAAAACATTGACTTGCCCACGCTATTTCACCAACATGCCTCCTTCCACAACTTCCCATACTCGCAAGCGTCACATCACCGCAGCCCAGTCCAATAAACTCACCTCCTACTTCTCTCCGCTGCCTGCAAATCATACCTACCCAACAAGTCTGGACTATGCCGACTCCACCGCCTATGCTGGCACAACACTCTCCCCACCCGTACCAACAGAAATCCAATCCTCGCTGCTCAATGTTGGTATGCGAGTGCGCAAAGCAGTGCCAGAAGGATACAAAAATACACTCACTGGATTCAAGTCAAAGCCGCTAGTCTCATCACAACAACAAACGTCACAACAGATATCGCATGCAGAGATTGGACTGGTCCCGTTTTGTGGAATGCATAAGATTGGCGGCTTTGCTGTACAACCGCAAGTACAACACGACGACCACACATCTCCATACCCAGCACTTTCCTTTGACGGGCGGTTAGAGGAAGACAACAACGAGAATGACTTTCCTCTGAGTTCGCAGGAAAGTGTCATGACGAGTGCTTCTACAGATTCGATACCTCAACAACGACAAGAGATGAACAACAAGCGGAGTTTCAGTGATGAAGAGGAGGACGATGAAGAGGTTGTTGTGGACATGATCACTGTACCAAGAAGGATGGCTAAGGCGAGGGGAGTCAGAGGGTGGGCAAGAAATGTGAAGAGGACGGTCAGTGGTGAGGCAGAGATGGATTTTGGTGAGGTGGATTGGCTTGTGCCGGAGGAGACATCAGACGGAATGGAGATGTAATGAGTACGGGTATACGAAGTGTTCTCCAATTTTATGATTGCGTAATGGTATTTGGGCTTTTGGGGGCATAATTTGCAGACGTCTGATTACCTCTCAGGCAGAGACATTGCCTTTCCGAAGAGTATTAATACACCATGGTCATCAGTCGTTCGGATGTGACATCCTGAAACTCCTCGAGGTCACTATTCGTGAAGCACCGTTCATATACACCTCGTAACAACATATGCAGATATCAGATGCAGTATATTCTTGTAACAACAGAACGCCTCATTTCTAATCTATATCGCCGTCGCGCTAGTAATGACAAGCGTCTTCTACAACTCATCCTTACCGCCCACAGCCTCATCATTCACGTTCGGTGTCTCCTCTGCTTCAGGCTCCCTTTCCATTACAGGACTTGCTGTGCCCATCTTCTCATCAACCTCTGCCGTCGTTTCGGTACCGACAGTCGCCGATGCTGTCTTACTCTTCGGCTTACTCGTCTTGGGTTTCGCACTCCTCTTGGACGAGCTCGACCTGGGCGGCGTCCTTGTCAACTTCCTAAGCATACTAGACGTCAAGTCGCTCAACTGCTCAGACTTCTTTTCAATCTCTGCTTTCGTTAGCACTGGATCCTCGAATGGGTGCAATGCTGCTTGTGCGAGCTGTTGCTCAGACAGCCACGTCTTAATGGAAGTGTAGAGCTCGGAAAGGGTTGTATAATCCTCCTCGGTATATTGCGAGATTGTGTCCAGGATAGGGGCTTTGTACGCAGTGGTAGAGGCCTTTGCGCTACTGGAGGTGGTGGAAGCGTCCTCTAAATCTTCGTCGTCTTCTGGTGAAGCGGTCATGGAGGAGACAGCCTCTGCAACATTTGAAGTAACAGATGAGATTGCTTCAGACACAGTAGATGTAGCAGCCTCAGCTGCAGAGGCAGCTGCAGAATTGGCACGATCGATTGAGTTACGGACGATGCTCATGATAGATTGTGACTGATTGAGGGTCGTTTCGAGAGATTCAATCAATTGGGGACGATCTGCGAGCTCTTTCTTCCTGTTCTGCACTGGTGATACAAGGGCGAGCAGGCCGGACAGCTTCTCACGAATTGCCTTGGAACCGGCTGACGATCCTTCACCATAGATCCATTCGGATGTTTCACCAAGAAGCTTTTCGATGGATGTGCGTTGATCGGGTGAAGATACTTCCATGAATGATTCATCCGTGAGCATGTCACGTACGCGGTAAGTAAGGCCTTCGAGGGAGTTAAAGGTCTCTTCACGGGTGCGGCGTGCAGCGTCAGAATTGTCAAACTTGGCCAACCGATCTTGCATCTGCTTCAACTCGTCGATCGAAGGACCAGTCTTGCCGATGGATTTGGTGCTGAAGCTCAAAGGAATGACATGAAGCTTGGGTGTGGGCGTTGCGGTGGTACTTGCACCCGATTTTGTTTTCGTCGACTTTGATTTTGACTTCTTCGCGGATGTTGTGCTGAAAGCTTCAGATGAAGTCTCGGCCTCAAGGTCAAGCTCGACATCATCGTCGTCAGTCAGAGGCTTTTGATTGTCCTTACCAAAGCCAAAAAGACCCTTGACTCCGTCCATAACACCAGCCTTTTTCTCGACATCTGATACGCAGCTTGCATATGCCTTCAGAAGCTGAGGGAGGCCATTGGAGGGGTCGAGCTGTAGTTCTAATGTAGTACTAATGTTCGTGCGGACACAGCTATAACTCTTCTCAAGTTCTGCGACTGTGGCAGTGAGGTTCGTAATTGCTATTTCGGAGAGAGGCTTGGTAGTTACCTCCTCACTCACGAGAGCGGGAACGCTTTGACTGAACGAGAAAGTAAAGTCATCCTGCATCTTGATGGGTACTTGCTTAATATTGCCGACTTGCGAAGTTCCAATAAAAAGCCCTTGCTTCCTATCCTTTTCACCAGACTTCCAGTTCATAGAGAACGGATAGTTTGCAACATCGATGTCTCTAATCTCCTTGACGCGGAAACTAGGGCTCAGTTTTGCAGCTTTAAAGGCTGCACCAAAGACAGCAGCCTCATCAGCATTGACATTACTTTTCATCTTAGCAGCGTCTGCAACAATAGCTTCAAGCGCTGCTTGAACAAATGGAGTACGAACTGCACCACCATGCAAAATGATAGAATCGATATTGGCAAGGTCGAGTTTTGCTTTTGTTAGTGCTTCTGTAATCGGAGCACCAACACGGCTCGAAACAGTCGCCGCGAGCTCTTCAAACTCTACTCTTGTCAGTTTGTACCTGAAGTCTACATCATCCTGTAGGCCTTCGAAGAATGCTGAGGTCGCAGTGTTTGCACTGAGTACCTGTCGCACTTTCTCGGCTTCACGGTTGAGCTTGACAATAGTCCGACCATTCTTCTTGACATCGCTCGCTGAAAGGTGGGCAGCTTTTGCTGCCTTAGACTCAATGAACTGGTTGATCATATGCTCCACGATAAGATCGTTTAGGATGTCTCCGCCCAAAGTCCTGTCCCATCCTGCACTCAACACTGCCACCTCCTGCACAGTCTTGTTGAACTTTCCGACGTCCTTGACAGTCTTGCCCTGAAACCGTACGATTGTAGCTGTGGTATACCCAGCGCCCATATCATAGATCAAGTGCGTTTCCGACTCTTTGAATGTCCTTGATGTCGCAAAATTTACGCCAACAGCCAGACCATCAGTTACCAGCGCCATGACCTTCATGTCTGCTAATTCCGCTGCGTTTTGGATTGCTCGGCGCTCGTCCACAGTGTAGAAGGGCGGGATTGTGAACACTGCTTCGCGCACGACTGAGCCAGCTCCAGCCATCGCTTCAGCATTCTGCTTGATCACCTTGAGCTCCATGGCCAGCAGTTCCTCGACCGTGAAGACTTCATCAGAACCTCCAAAAGCCTTGCTCCTGAATTGGATTGACCCTGCGCTCTCCTCCAATTGTAACGCAGGATATCTATTCTTGTATTCGTCGAAAGCAGCATTTCCAAAAGGCTCAGTAGCTCCAAGCAAATGTTTTAGATTAGGATATACATCTCCTGGTATTCTTGCCGATAGGGCTAGCGCATCTCCGCCATATAATCTTTCTGGGAACGTGTCTGGGTCTTGCTCTGCTTGGTTTTTGGCGGCTTTGAAGGCAATGGCAGAGCTTTCTTTTCGCTTTGAGTCCTTGGTGAGCACAATCTCGAGGGGGATACCGGGTTTAACCAGTGCAGCTTTGATATATTCGGTTCCCAAATCGACGCCGAGAACAGCGTATGCTGCTAACGTGGAAGGGGTGAAGAGTAGTGCAGCGAGCGTAATAAAGGACAGCAACGAAGGTCCTTGTTTCCGTCTTGATGGTGCCATGGTCTGATGTGATTTGGTCTTAAACGAGAAGAAGAGACGGTCAGAATACCAGATATTTTATGCTGATAAGAAAAGAGGCCAAGTTGTCCAAATCACAAAATATGGTAAATCATCATCGGGCTTTGACACGTGGAAATAGTAGCCGGGGGTCGAGGGGTAGGGGTAGGGAGGGGTTGGGAGGAGTCTCTTTCTTCTATGAACATCATCTAAAACCCCAATGACCTCGTTGCAAACCCAAAGATGTGACACTTATCACAAGTTCATTGCTTCTTGACGACTCCATCACTCCCTTCTACCCAACCCCCACTTCTTCCTCCACTTTTTAGCACGACTCTAACACCGTCCATCCTCATTCCCTTATCCACTGCTTTGCACATATCGTACACTGTTAGGCCTGCCACGCTTGCAGCTGTTAGTGCCTCCATCTCCACTCCGGTCTGACCGAACGTGTGTACTCGTGCCGTGACGATCACACCTCCCTGTGCAGCAGCAAGACTAGCTCGTTCTCTAACCAGTATGGGTTTCAATGCAGCTTCACCATCGTCTGCTCCGGCCGTTTCAGACTCTTTCATGTCCACAATAGAATCTACTGCGGCATCAGCATCAACAACTTCGACGTTCATCTCCACTCCCGAAATCAAAATGTTGTGGCAGAGTGGTATTAATCGACTAGTCTCCTTTGCGCCACTGATACCTGCTATTCTTGCAACACCTAAGACATCGCCTTTCTTGTTCAAAGAATGAATGATGAGGTGAGAAGGTGTGGGAGAGGAGAAGCAGACAATTGACATAGCGATGGCGATGCGATGCGTTGGTGGTTTGTGTGGAGATTGTGTTATGGTTGATGCTTCGTTCGAGGCTACAGGAATTGGTGGAGGCAATGATACCATGTGAGCTGTTCCCGAAGTCGTGAGATGGGTCAATCGAGGTGCATTGTCCTTGTCAGCTTCTGGCCGAGCATACACGGATGGCGACTTTGAATGTATTGTCGAATAATGGCGTTGTGTTTGATGCAATACAGCTGCAGCCGAAGGTGCGAGAAAGGTGGTAGGTGTTGTGCTCCATAACGAAGGACTGCTAGATGGACGTAGGTGATATGGAGAGGTAATTCGGGTAGGGCCAGGCTGGTCTGTGGCACCGATTGTCAGACAAACAAATGCAGAATCGTCGCAGTCATATAAGTCGTGAATTTGACTCTTCGGAAGGAAGGAAGTGGTCATTGCAGCCAGGCACGCTTTTCCGAACGTGCCGAACGTCTATAGATGTATGTCGTAAATCGTAGCATCGTGTTTTATTGTGCTCAAAAATGCTCAAATGAGGGCATCACCCACCAATAAGTATCATGGGCCTATTCTCCATGTGCTCCAGCTCTCCTAATCCAGCATGTTTCTCTTTCTTTTGCTTCACAGCCATGCCAATCACATTCAAGAGCTCCATCTCCTTTTCTTGCAGACCGAGACTCCCTTGTGTTCGCCCCTCTTGTCTGTCCATTTCAACTTGCTTCAATGCCTCCCATGCCGCATCGTCGATGGGTGCTCCTGCATTGAAATTGGTCCGCAACATATCCCTCAGACTGACTTCTGCATTACCAAACAAGCAGACCTTGAGGTTCCCATCTGATGTGATGCGCAGACGATTGCAGCTGCCACAGAAGTGATCCGTCATACTTGTGATGAACCCTATTCTCCCTCTGAATCCAGGAACATGGAACGATTTACTGGTATCGTTCGGATGATCTTGCAGTTTTTGTACCTGTGGATATTTTTCTCGTATCAGAGCAAGCATTTCTTGATAGGTGAGCATCTTCTTTGAAGCCCACTTGTTGCCTCCGAATGGCATATATTCAATAAATCGAATCTCAAGGTCCTGATCTTTGGTCATGTCCACGAAAGGCAGTATTTGAGCATCGTTTAATCCGCGAATGACGACTGCATTGACCTTGAGTTTGAGTTTTACACCGGTCCTTTTGATTTCCAGTATTCTCTGTATACTCTTCATCACCTGATCGAAACCTCGCCGCCTAGTCATGATCTCGAACTGGAAAGGATCCAGGGTGTCCAGACTCAAGTTGATCCCTGTCACACCGGCATCCACCATGGCGTCCAGTTTTCTTGCTAAAGTCAAGCCATTGGTCGTTATAGCCAACTCTTTCAAGCCTTTACTCCTCAGACCACCAATATTCCGCAACAGTGGTAGGATTTGCGGATGTACCGTCGGTTCTCCTCCGGTAAGTCGGATCTTGTTGACACCCTGCGAGACGAACAACGAAGAGAGGTAGAGAATCTCTGGCGCAGTGAGAAGGTGTTCTTTGGGCGAAAGCGGCACTCCTTCTTCAGGCATACAGTAGAGGCAGCGGAGATTGCATCTTTCTGTTATGGATATGCGCAGGTAGTCGTGCTGTCGATTGTATGTATCTGTCAGGAATGCAGAAAATGGCTTTGCGTCTTTCAAGCTAGCGATTCGTGCTCGCGGAGGTGGGTATATAGATGGGAAGTCGAGGTTAGGACGACTACCAGGTTCCGGCCGCGCCGCTGCTGCTGCAGATGCTAGACATCGTGTCTGCTGTAATGACTGGCGCTGTGACTGATGTCTCACAGAGCCTACTCGGGCCTTGAGACATGCCGGTCGTCGCAGTGTCGCCATTGGGATGAAATAGAGGTCATGAGGGGGGAGCAATTGAACACAGCACTAAACAGCAGTCCCGTTTCAATTCCGATACTTGAAACAAGTGCGCCACCCGATAAGAGCGAGGATAAGAGAAGTGACAAGGATCACGTGCTGAGTTTCCGAGGTTCTGAACGACGCTTCTGACGAACGAGCATTATAAACACTTTTTCCCAGCTTCAACGCGCTTCATTGCGGTCAGTGTTCGGGGGGGTTCTCAGACTATATCAGCACACTAGAGAGGAAGTATGTCTATCTAGTTTATTAGGCAGTGGCAGGATATGGGCGCGAAAAGGAGCTCTTGATCTATCCAACAGGCACATCAACACCCGATCTTAGTACATTCGTCACTCTTCGATAGGCAATCTATCATTGTCGACAGCACGGTCGGTGACGTGAAGTCTCCTTTAGTTCATTATGGCAGCGCAACAGCAATGGGGTACCACACCTCCTGTGTCCATGGCCTTCCCTACCGACAAAGAAAACACACTCAATGACACTATGGTCGAGGAGCTGAAGAATCAGAACAACTTCGAGGCGGTTGAAGAGACCGAGAAAAGGCAGGCCTTTACCTGGTATTCATGGTCGTCACATACTAATGCTGGTGCAGGACAGTAGTACTACGAACCCTGCAAAAGATCACTGTCGAATTTGTCAAGCATGTTGGCAGGGAGAAGAAGATGCCCGAAGCGATCATAAATGAAGGAGGTGGCAAGATCTTTACATATGGAAGCTATCGATTGGGTGTCTTTGGTCCTGGTAGAGATACCTTAGTCCGAAAGAGAAAAGAGGCTTGCTGACATCGTTCCCGTCTAGGTTCTGACATCGATACTCTGGTTGTGGTGCCCAAGCATGTCAACAGGGAAGACTTTTTCGAACACTTCCCAAAGCTTCTGGATCAGATGGCGGCGCCTGGTGCCATCGAGGAGCTTACACCAGTCACTGATGCTTTTGTACCTATCATCAAGCTCGAGTTCTCCGGAATCAGCATCGATCTCATCTTCGCACGGCTCTTGGTTACATCTGTGCCTGTCAGTCTCGACCTCAAGGATAAGGGACTGCTCAGAGGACTAGATGAGACAGATCTTCGTTGCCTGAATGGGACACGAGTAACAGACGAAATACTGACACTCGTGCCTCAAGTGAAGACTTTCCGTCATGCGCTTCGAGCTATCAAGCTGTGGGCGCAACGTCGAGCAATCTATGCCAACGTCATGGGTTTCCCTGGTGGTGTTGCTTGGGCTATGATGGTTGCTAGGATTTGTCAACTATACCCAAATGCACCTGGATCCGTTATCGTCAATCGTTTCTTTCACCTGCTTGCTCCATGGCCATGGCCACGACCTGTGATGCTTAAGACCATTGAAGATGGTCCGCTCCAAGTCCGCGTTTGGAATCCGCAAATCTACCCAGGTGACAAGCGTCATCTCATGCCAATCATCACGCCTGCCTATCCATCTATGTGTGCCACTCACAACATCACTCTATCGACTAAGAAGATCATTGTTCGGGAATTGGAGCGAGCCACTGACATCACTAATAAGATTTTTGATGGCAAGTTGGAATGGAAGGATCTCTTTGCCAAGCATACCTTCTTTACTCAAGGTTACAAATACTATCTTAGTGTCGTGGCGGCAAGCAAGACGAAAGAGGCACAGCTAATCTGGTCTGGACTGGTTGAATCCAAGGTGAGACGTCTTGTCAGTGGTATTGAGATGTCCCAAGCTGGCGTAGAAATTGCGCATCCATTCAACAAAGGTTTTGAGCGCGTCCATCGCTGCAAGGACGAAGAACAGATCGATAAGGTCCTTCAGGGCAGCCTCGACTTTCACGTTACCGACATCAAAACCGAGACGACTGACCAGACTAATGATATCACTCATGTTGCAGTCGCTGTAGGTGGTGGCGAGGGCGTGAAAATGCCAGAGGCAAAGGGAGACGAGGCTAAGACAGATGGTGGTGAACCTGTCACGATTTATACAACAACTTACTATGTTGGCGTTGAGCTAGCACCAGGTGAGTACTATCCTTTGATATTACTGATCTCACACTCATTCCCTGCAGACTCGAAATCACTGGATATCTCATTTCCAGTGCAGGAATTCAAGAGGCAATGTACTGATTGGCCACAATACAACCCTGACCTGAACTCGATTCGCATCGTACATACCCGCAAGTGAGTCTTCGAAAGCCAGCTACAATACTAGAAACTCACATGAACAGCTATGATCTGCCAGCAGATGTCTTCGAGGCTGGCGAGACCAAGCCCGCACGCAAGTCGAAGGCAAAGACTGTCAAGAATGGTGATTTGAGCTCGAAGAAGCGAACCTTCTCTGCCACTCAGATGGATGTGCGTTTCCATTCACTACTGCTTTCCACGTTCACCCGTTTGCAGCACTGCTAATCATGTCCTACTAATATAGGGTAGTGATGCTAATGGAAACAAGCGCCGACTGCCATCGGTCTCAACGCCCGCCGTAGGCTGATACAGTCTCTGCACACTCCTAATCTGCAGAATCCAAATACGACGGCACTACACACACTCTCACTCTCAAGCTAGTTCATACAGGATATGAGCAAGCTAGGGCTATGCATCGGCACAACGAATGAGGTATTGTCTTATGCTTTAGTAGCTCATTGGTCCGTTGCAGTGGTGCACTTGCTTTACTTGCCAGGCACAGTTTTCTAGTAACGTGCAATTGCTTGACACAACTGACAGCTTCAGGTCGCCTGCGGTATTTACAGATCGTTGCGGCACTACTCACGGCTCCGTTGCCTACCAAAAAAACAAGCCGATCAAATGGATTCGCGATGAACCTTTAAAAAGAAGCGGCACCAACAGAAGAGGGAACAACCTGACTGCTGGGAAGGAACATGAGAAGTGTCTTCGGGTTGCTGTACTTAATCAATGTTCTATTCCCGTTGTAGTAGTATCGGAGAGGCATACATAGACTATATGGACCATAGCCAGACACAAAATACAATCACAGTTTGAGACTCAGGTCTCACCAAAACAAAGAGCACCTGCATTCATTGCACATGAGCGGCAAACCAGCTATTTTTAACCTGTAACAAGGTCTATTCTCCACCAATTCTCCGGGCATTCAGGGTCGTCTTGTGTTTCAGTTTCAGTTTCGCCCAGCCAGAGTTTACGTTCGTCATCAGCAGTTTCATCTTGCGCTGCGCCTTCCTATCTCGTTGCTCTTAACCTCCTCCGCCCCGGTCAGCCGCAAGCATCAGCCCCCGAATCCATCATGCCTGGAATCTTCAGTCGGAAGCGAAGCTCGCAGTCTTCAACGTTACAGCAAACACCGCCGAGCACGGCCTCTACAGCGTCACCTTCCACACCAGCACGCTCGACATCCAGCCTCCCACTTTCGCGACCGTCCACAAACAGCTCCCTTCCTCCATCTGCGCGCGCGTCGCTCACAATCACCAACCCTAGTAATCCCGCTCCTGGCATGGCTCCTCAACCCAACTCTGCAAGACCGCAGCAAGCCTATGGCTATTCGCAACAGAACACTCATCAAGCATCACACCATTCGATGCCAAATCGCGTACCTAGTGGTGGCGCAGTACCTTACCGCAATGGACCACTGGCAGGCTATGCACCAAACCCGGACGTAGGACAACAGCGTGAATATGGTCCACCAGCCTATGCTCAGGCACCACACTCCCAAGCTATGTCAGCAGCCCCACCGCACCAACAGCAACAACAACAACTACTACAGCAGCAGCAACAGCACCAGCAGCCCTATGCCGCTCCTTATCCCAATCAGGCATCAATGGATCCTCAAGCTTACAATGTTCGACAACCAAGTGGGCCAGTCCCAGTGACTGCTGCGAAGCCGAAGACCCAGCTTATCGTCGGCATAGACTTTGTAAGTACCAATGAATATTTAGCAATTGTCGCTTCAAGGCTGATGCGTTCAGGGAACCACATTTTCGGGTGTGGCATTTGCGCTGATTACCGAACGAGAAACAAGAGAGGACATCATCGCTGAGTGGCCTGGTGCTGGAAGCCAAACGAAACAGAAGGTAATGCTGAGTATGTCGCATCCGGAGGAATAGCAGTGGCTAACGGACCCGAATAGGTTCCGACAGTACTGTACTACGATCAGAACCAAGAAGTTGTAGGATGGGGACCTGATTTTGCCAATGCTCTGGCACCAACTGGATACCCGAAGCCTGGTGTACAAAAAGTAGAGTGGTTCAAACTACAGTTGATGCTCTCTGGCAACACATATATTGATCCTATCAATCTGCCTGCACTGCCACCTGGAAAGACTGCGGTGGATGTCGCTGCAGACTATCTCTCCAAACTTCGACAAGCTATGCGCGTACAATTGCAGAAGACACTCGGAGAGGTATTCACACGTGAAGAGAGCAGGATCAGATATTACATTACAGTTCCTGCCATTTGGGACGATGCTGGCAAAGCTGCCACACGCGCTGCAGCTATTCAAGCCGGCTTTGTTAGTGGGGATGATGACAACAGGTTGACACTAGTGACAGAGCCAGAAGCTGCGGCTATGTTCTGCTCGAAAGCGGGTCTTCTTAATCTCAAGATACGCGATGCCGTCCTGATTGTTGACTGTGGTGGTGGTACTGTTGATTTGATATCATACGAAGTGGAAGAGGAGAATCCTTTCACGGTAGCAGAATGTACAGGAGGTTCTGGAGACTCGTGCGGATCTACGGCCTTGAATCGCAACTTCAGCAACATATTGCGAGCCAAAATCAAGAAGATGAATCTACCAGAAGGCTCGAAGGCTGTCGGCAGAGTCTATGCCAGATGTATCATGGATTTCGAAAACCGCATCAAAGCTCAGTTCCGTGCTGATGGGTCACAATGGGCTGTTGATGTGGGTATTGAGGCAGCTTTTCCAGCGGCTGGCATCGAAGATGGCTACATGACGTTCACGAATGACGAAATCCTGCAGTGCTTTGATCCTGTCGTTAAGAGGATCTTGGAGCTGGTAAGACAACAGATCAATGCCATACAGACAGCAAATCGTCAACTACAGGTATGCCACAGTTCATTCAGGCAACATCGTTCTCGCACAAACACGCTAACAATATTAGAACATCCTTGTCGTTGGTGGCTTCGGGGCGTCCGAATATCTCTTCGCACAGATACAAGTCAATGTACCGCCGCAGTTCCGACAGCGCGTTGTTCGGCCAATGGATGCTGTTGCGGCTATCGTCAAAGGCGCTGTAACTGCAGGACTGACCGAACGCTTGATCACATCTCGGGTTTCCCGTCGGCACTACCTAATGGCCACATTGCAACCATTCAAGGAAGGCTATCATCCAGAAGCATACAGAGTACCTAGCCTAGACGGCAAGGACAGATGCAAGTATACAAGACAGATATTTGTGCAAAAAGGTCAAAGACTACGTGTCGGTGAGCCTGTCAAGATCAGCTTCTTCAGACAGGTTGCGCCAGGGGCGAGCCTGACGTACGATGATGTATTGTATGCGTCAGACGAAGATGTTTGCCCAGAGTACACGAAAGATCCTCGTAAGTTGACATTGTAACAGCGGACGAGTTAATATACTAACGGATTCTCACAGGCATCAAAGAAGTTGTCACGCTGACTTCCGATCTTTCGCGCAAAAATCTGGAAAGAGATTTTGAGCGTATGGATACGCCTCAAGGGACATTCTATCGCGTATACTTTGACATTCTTTTGACCCTGGATGGCAGTGAATTCATGGCGGAGTTAGTCTGTCAAGGAGAAGTTATGGGAAGATGTACAGCAAGATTCAGGTGATGCGCATTTTTTGCAGTGTTGGTAAATAGGTCAGGAACTTGGGCAATGGCGCAACAGGGGGCAAGACTAACGATACCAAAGGCATGGGACTATGGGATTTGATGATACCAGCATACGTTGGATGGCTCTATTATTGACAGAGCAGTATATAATGGGCAGCTATATAACATTTAGAGAGGTGGCAAAGACAGTCACATGCTCATACTTCCTACGGCAGCAATTCGAGATCACCACAGCACGCTCCCCAACCTATTTTGCATGAGATTGCCAGCAATAATCGAATGTCATCTTGGAGTTTTGGTCTTCGAGTACCGTGCGAAGAAAGCGAATAGATCTGTTCTGTTTCTCCGCGGCAATCCTCACACGTCGATATGGTGTAACGCAGGCCTCATCTAGCTCTCCACCTTGCCAACGCATCAATCCAGGAACTGAGCGTGAGCATCGAGTCACGCGCTATTGAATATCTGACGGTTTTCTCCACGCCCTCACTTTGCAACACGACGACTGCTCGACTTCGTCACGTCTCAGACTCGCTACCTGGATTGCCTGCTCGTGTGCCTTGATAATTGTCGCTAATCTGAAAGGCCACGGTACTAATCACACGTAATAGGTCACTCGGATCTCACAAGGTTCAAACGAAAAGATGCAGGTAAGCTACACATTCACCTTTTGAGTGGCTCATTCCCTGTTTCGTGTATTGCGAATTGAGCCGTGCCTCTTGCCTGTTCTCAGATATTATCGAGAGGTCTTGATGGGCAAGGAAAAGGCGATCTTGTCCGCCCTCTGGCCTTGTCAGATCTGAAGGTACTCGCTGATCCGAGTCGCCCCTGCCGTGTGCGACTTGGGTCTGCACCAACAATACTTCCTCGCGGAGCAGGTTGTTTTCAGGCAGTTTTGCCTACGGACTAGTCGGTTGACTGTCTTGGTCTTCGTACTACGCGCAACTGCATGGTACAGACTATTGTGTACTCGTCTTCCGAGCCATGTTTTTGGCGGCAACCAACCTCCGTGGCTGTCGCCGAGATGCTATTCGTGCCGTTCGCTCTCCCGTCCTGCTTACTTCACTTTTCACGACAAACGCAAACCATTGCCAGCGGTGCGACATCCACATCTTTTCACACTTCATCTCTTTCTTCCCATTTTTCACACTTCTTCCTCACATATTCCACCATGACATCTCCTTGCTCAACAAACAGCTCCAGGTGTGACGAGCCGAGCTGTACAGAGTGTTTTACCTTGAGCAACCTCAATCGAAAACAAGCGCTAATGATAGCACGTTATTTCCAGAACCTCGACGACCCAGCAAAAGCCGAAGAGCTTAGAATTAGGCCACTTACAGAGACAAGATTGCAGCCGAGCCATGTGAACGGCACGCCGACCATCTTCTTGATGGGATTGAGAAGGTGAGCTTGCGACGGCAAGAAGAAGTATCAAGTCGAGAGCTGCAAGCTGACGAATGACTTTTACAGGAGTGGCAAGACATCAGCAGCGCATGTTCTTTTGCATGACTTGCCTTCAGCGAACACCTTGCATCTCGAACCTACCCTTACGCCAAAGCGATACACTTGGGAGTATGTCACACTCATTCTTGTCTGTTGGCTTCGTCTCTGACTACTTGCGACAGATCCGTCATCAATGTCAATATCCTAGAGCTACCTGCCGACCATCCTACTCTCAATCCCTCAGACCCAGTCAACATCCCTCTCGCAGCTGCTTTCACGAATCTCACCTCTATAATCTGGTTTCTCGATTCTCAAGACGAATACCTCGACTCACTCGAGCTACTTCACTCCCACATCCTCTCCGTATACCAACACAAACCTCGTCTCAACATCGAGATCTTCATTCACAAAACCGATGGCCTCTCTGACGACTTCCGCACCGACATCTATCGCGATATTCAAACCCGTGTTCCAGAAGAGCTTGCAGACGCACAGATCTACAATCCCACTCTCACCTTCTACCAGACTAGTGTCTACGACAAGACCCTGCACGAAGCCTTCTCTCGTGTAATTCAGAAGCTCATCCCGGAACTGCCAACCATTGCTAGCTTAATCGACAGCCTGACGGCGAATTGCGGCATGGTCAAAGCTTACATCTTTGACACAAAGTCCAACCTCTACATCGCCTCAGACACCACACCAGGCAGTCTCCCCATCTACGAAACTTGCTCAGACTACCTTGACATGATCTCCGAGTTTACGCAATTCTACGACTGGCGTAGACGTGCTGAGCCTGGAGGTGGCTCTGTTCCAGGCGAAACAGGTGTTGTGACGGAGAGTCTGATCACGATGGAGAAAAGAGGGACGAGCGGCATGTGTACTCGCGAATTGAACGAGAAGTTGACGCTGATTTGTATGTTGGGCAATGAGGGTCCAGGCAAGAAGAAGCCCTTGTTAGACTTCAACCTGGGTGTCTTTCATCGTGCTATGAATCAAGTATTGGAGAGGACGATGGGTCGTGCGCAGAGGGCTAGACAGAGCGAGCCGAAGTGGGTGGAAGATAGGGTTGAGGCTGAGACTGGGACTGGGACTGGTAGGAGGGGAAGAAGATAAATGGTGCTTACAGCGCATAATAAGCAGGCAGACATCCTCAAGAGGACAATTCGGGATCTCTTGGATAAATTTGAAGTGTAGATTAGATCTATGTCCAGCGACACTACCCACACAAGGGCGGATAGGTCATGTGAAATATGACCAACATTGCCTTCCTTGATGAATAGATGCTTCAAGCTATCGTCTAATATAGACTTGATCAGATCCACTGGCACTCAACACACGACGCTCAAATGCTGTTGTTATTACTTCTCGTCAAGATCGTCATTAAGCCATCTGAGACCCATTCTCCCTTCATTACCATGAGCTTGCTCAATCCAGCCCAAGGAGCATACCGCCACTCTTTCCACCTCCCGAACTTTTCAACCCTCAACGACATCCCGAAGGCGCACATTCTGAAATGTGTCCTCCAACCCAGTCGCCGTAGCCTCACCATCACCAATGTGTGGAGTGCCGTGACCATTTTGCTCATCCTGCTCGCCGCCCACCGGAACAACAAAACTCACACCATTTACCGAATGTACTTGCAGCATCCCTGGCTGCTCTGTCAAACTATCCCATGTGTATACTAGTCCTTCGCTGTCCTTGCCATCGCAGGTCATGAGGAGAAGGTCTTTGCTCCAAGATACAGACTTAATGATGGAATGTTGGATCAGTACGGCGATTAGTTCGTGGTTGCGCATGTTCCAGATATAGAGAGTGGTGGGGTGCGAGTCGTCGCGGGTGGCGAGGTATCTGCTGGAAGGAGAGAAGGACAGGATCGAGGCGCCCCTTTGTATTGGAGGAATCGTGGTGGTAGTAGATGAGATAGTGTTGGTGGCGATGGCAGGCACGGAGGAGACCGTGGGAGCAGAAGTTTGTGCTACTAGCGTGGTGTAGCTATGTGCAGAGGCAGAAGTGATCGTCTCTTGATGGATGCGACGTGTTGGTGTGGGCTTGAGTATATCAGGAAGGTAGAGGTTATCTGATGGCGGAAACTGTTTCGTAATGGGCGATTAACAAAGCTGTCTGGCAAAAGAAAAGAAAACATAAAGTCATGACTTACCATGTTCGTGTTCAGTACAGTCACCCACTGGTTGTAGCCAGCAATAGCCAACCAGCATCCTTCTCTATCGCACTCTACCATTCTGGCACCTAAGCCTCTCAGCTCTTCGCTCCAGTAAAAGTCACTGGAGTACGTCCTGAGTAGTCGAGCTTCAGCAGTTGCTATCAGGACGTTGAAGCCCATACTAGCAGCATCCCATATAACCAGCCACTTGCCGGTAGGACTCCACTTGATACCCTGGGCGTCAATAATCTTTGGTTCCCAGCTGTTCAACTTCTCGTAGGAATTGCCAGTGGAATGCCACAAAGTGATGACGTCTTGAGCTCCGACGCGTGTAAGGAGAGCAAAGGGACCTCTTGTGGCATTGCCAAAGTCATCGGTCGTAGTACGCCAGCTACATCCTTTCGCCACAGCGGCCCCACTGATGAAGTGCTTGGGGTCTTTCAACTCAGAGATCATGCGACCAGTCTCCAGTGACCAGACACAGATACTAGCGCCTAAAGCAGTCCATACCATGACTTCAGTGTCATCAAATCCAAAGTCTGCGTAAGAGATTGGACCGAGTCCACCTGATCCATTGTCGATGACGCCGAGGAAAGCAGGAGCAGTGATATCGTAGATATACACATGGTCGGTGGTGGCGTATAGGATGCGTGTTGTGAGGTAAGATGGCGGGATGGTTTCAGAGACGAAGCTGTCATTTCCATTCGCTTCGTGGTCAGAGCTCGATACTGCTGATGATGATGATGTGGTGGCAGAAGCCCAACCAAAGCAGATAAACTTTGAGCGTCTGACAGGAAGTGTGAAGGTGCAGACTAAGTCCAGGTCGCTAACTCTGCGGACTTCGATGCGGCTAGACCTCACCGTCGCGACATGACTCCCGTCAGGGGAAAGACGACAGCTTGATGAAGCTGTTGAAGGTATGTGAGCTGGAGTTCGAGGGTTATACAAAACATGGAGGAGAAGCTTAATAGCATCACTCACGCCTGATAATTTTCGAGGACTCCATCTTTAAAGTAGCAGCGGTCCTATACGAGCTAATGCAAGGCATTGTAACAAGTAAGCATGTGTTTTTGCAAAGTGAGATGTGGTGTATTGATGCTGGACTAATAAGATTGTAGAAAAGTCTTTCAACAGGGGCTTTAAGTAGCAGAACCACCAGGTGTCACGCTGGCAGTATCACCTTGCATCACAACCCCAGAAGAAACAGAAAAGAGAAACAACTCCGCAAAAGCAAGGATATATATATGTTTTGACAAACGACTCATCGCCGAGCTTGTTTACTTTTTGAGAAAATTGTCCCGATCGGGCTAGCGCCGTCGATCTCGAGCACGCCCTTAAGTGGACTGGTGAAGGAGGACTTGCTGTATGTTACATTGATATAAAACCAGGCTCCCAGCTTGATACAAAGGCGTACGAACCAACATTGATAACGCATCGGGGCGAATACAATGGTGCACGAAGCAACATTGACAACTCAGCGTGGCGTTGCCATGTTTGTAGGATATTTTCCTGGAACAAGGCATGATTCCGTCAAGAGGTGATATGGCCAAGGTGGTTTACCATTCGCGACAGACTAGCAGCGCATGCATCTTGCTTGTGACTGTCCTTGTCTCTACTGCCACACCATCTGCCTCTGGCCATGATAACCACGTTCAATGCTCTTTGACTTGGTGTCTAAGAAATCGGCTAGCCACACGGGGGTGGATCGTTTTACGCCGTTACATTTTCTCGATATATAATCATTGAAGTTCTAATCACTTCATCAACCAACCAGACGTTGTGGCCGAGTGGTTATGGCGCTGTATGTTACCCCATTTTCTCTTCACTTCGAAGCCCTATTCTAATATTATTTCAGTGACTAGAATATCCTCCGATATCTCTAAGCACATCAAGTTCTTTCGGGAGCGCAGGTTCGAGTCCTGTCAACGTCGAGAACTTCCTCTCTCAGAGCGGTTTCCTTTTGCTGTCAATAGTATTGACGTATCTTTGCCTTTTGGTTTGGGTTAAACTAAACAGAGGTCGAAAAACGAAAGTATATCTAGTCACTGATGTTGCAATGGACGGGGCCTGCTCGTATCAATGTCACAACTACAAGTCTTTTTGTTCCCTGCCAGTTTAATTATTGTCATTTAAGGTCAACATCTCCGTTAACAATTCTCTCCTTTACACCACGCCATCAGGTGTCTTAGATAATGTCTTTTGCTTCAATATGCCCCTTCACTTCCTGACAGACCCTTCCCTTCTCTTCACCTTAATCACATCCTTCATGGGTGGTAGAATCGAGCTGGCAAACCACTGATTCTCTGGCCTCTTCTCCAAATACTGCAAGTCGTAGTTCATAAACACATACGCCAATAACATCTTGAGCTCATGGTTGACAAAGAATCTACCCGGGCATGCGTGTCGACCATGGCCAAAGGGAAGGAATGTGTCGGAGGTTGTGATTAGACCAGCACTCCTCATCTTCAGGGTCTCGGCCATATCTTTCGATGTGTCGGTATTGCTGGTGGCGGTCTGCTGCTCCTGTTTCTGCCTAGCTTCGAACTCCTCTCGAGGACGTGAGAAGCGAAAAGCATCATAAGTCATTGGTTCGGGATAGATGTCCGGGTCGTGGTGAACACTATGCGCATTCACGCTGACAAAACTTCCATGTGGTGCTGTCCATCCTTCCTCTTCATTCGTCAATCCGTCCTTTGCAACAACTTTCCGGGTCAATGGTGCAGCACCAAAATTGCTAATGCGCATGCTCTCGCGAATGGCAGAATCAGTACGAACCATCTGACCGAGCGCAGTCTTACTCCAATCACCATTGCATGAAGCGAACACACGCTCTGCTTCTTCCCGAAGGAGTTCAATGTATTGATGCTTTGGGTCAGAACCGAGAAGGTCAAAGAGTGTGTTTACAATGGTAAATGTGGTAGTGTGAATCGCTGCGAAGTTGAGTGGCATCAAACGGCGGGAGATCATGGTAGGATCGAGTTCTTCAGTGTTCTTCTCTGCCTGGGCAGTCCTAATGTGCCAAGTAATATAGTCATTGGGTACATCTTTTCGACTCGGATCAGCAGTCAGCTGGGCGAGGCGTTCCCTGATCATGGGCAGGTTGAGTTTCTTGACCCGATTGAAATGTATATGGTTGGGAATACTGGCCAGGCGCCCAAGAACTGGATGAAGGACCTTTGGCACGAAGCTGAGACCTGTCATAACATTGATGACATCCTGAGCAAAAGCGCTATTGTTGGCAAGATAGGTCTCATCCCGGCAAAGAGGCAAGCCGACCATCATCCTGTTCGAAACTCGCGCAATAATATGCATGAGAGTATCATAATTGGGAACATCAGTCCACTTTGTAGTACTCATACCAAATCCGTCGTCTACGGCAGCTTGTACCTCATCCCAAGTACCTTCAACCAGAGACGGCAGGTTGCGGAAAAGGTTTTTGTGGATGACATGTTCGTGGTACATTGTCGTTAGAATGGTAGGATCCATAAAGTTGTACGGCCCCTCAAGGACATCAAAATGACTCTCCCGGACGCTGACCACATCATCCGGCTTCTCGAGAAGCCATCGCAGCTTCTCACGGGGTCTAAGAGAGAATCATCAGCATCTACACTAGTATAGCACAACTAACGATGAACACATACACCATTATCGTGGGTCGACCTGTGAAGTCCGGAAAGATGTATGACTTTCCTCGTTTTGAGTACTGAAGTAGTGGATTAGCTAATACCTGACATTCTATGTGAAACCGCGTTACCTTATGATATCCTTCGGCTAGCCATGCTTGAGCGTTCTTGAAGCACGCCCAGCTCGCACGAGATTCAGCGAGTAGTTTGTCTGACTTGCCGACCCATGGTATTGCTTTGGGCAGAGAAATTAAGGACGTGGCATAGTTAAGCGCGAGAAAGACCAAGAGGGGTAGGATTAGGAGGACAGGAGATGGCCCAACTGCAGCAGATGTGGT
>Ga0115846_100258_pt1 | contig 28117 bp, 26 predicted proteins | sample InSIn5gowninarea_2_FD_83860 | JGI IMG/M metagenome (GOLD analysis project Ga0115846, IMG submission 83860) | reverse complement strand
TGCCGACGATTACCGTGAGACCATTCTCCGAAGAGCTTTGTTGTATACAGGGATAAAAGACATGTCTCTCGTCCAGGAAATACTTCAGCATCTCTGGCTGCAAGGTCGAGGTAGCTGTACCGAAGAAGCAGGAACATGCCGAGGAGATCTTAACGACATTTTGATCACAGGCCCACCATGGTGGTAGGAACTGAGGAAAGCTTGACGGCTGGTATACGATGGAAGCGCAGTACGTGGATGCCTTGGGGTCGTTGGACAGATCACTGAAACAGTTGTCGTGGGAGCTGGGAGGAATTGTTAGTTGGACCGATGCCTTGAGGAGACTTTGATGATGAGAACATACCAGCCTGCAACCACGAACTGCACCAACGCCACGAAGAGGAGTATGGACTTTGTCAAAGTCGTCATCATGAAGAAACATGCAGTCCACCCAAAGCGATGGAAGAGACTAGCAATTCTGTACCCTTTCCGATAAACAAAGCTTCAGTTCACTGTCAAAGATCAAGCTGTGCTAAGAACAATATATCCAGAGTAGCGGTTTCGTTTGTAGGCTTGAATCTCGGCAAGAATATACCTTAGTTGTTCCGAACCCTCCCAGACAAGTGCTATGTGACTGATCTTTCATCTCATAATTCACCATGGCCCAGCACTGTACATGTGAGATTGTTATGAGTGAGCCGTACCAATATTTCCTTTTTAAATTCTCCGAGCTGGGCACTAGGTGTAAGGTCACACGGTTGGAATACGAATTAGGAAGTCGATAGGGTTGCGACTAGGCATGAGGTCGGCCATGATGTGGATTTGTAGAGGGATAGCCTCCTATATTGAAATCCATGTCCATGGGATTTTGATGAGTGCTCAGATCTGAGGAGTATAAGCTTTTACGACCATGCAAGAGGATTCAGGGAACAAGGACTTACCCCAGACTCTTTAGATGTTGTGTGACCTTGGCTCAACGGCTGATGCGTACCTTACGAAGCATCATTGGGGATGTAGGGATAGAACTTTCCACACCCAAACGATCAGTCCATTCCAGAATCCTAGCTAAAGACAGCTGTACCTTGCTTGCCCAGATTCTCATGCTCACATTGCTTTCCCTACTACGAGCCAGATTCGGATACTGGCATTGCCCTCTCAACCTATATCCCCGATAGTGGGTGGATTTCTGATGGTCGTCCGCTACTGATGCGTTAAAGTGTGTGGGTGCCTTTTATTAATTCACTTTCCTAGGCGCAAACACCAACTCTCCAATAGCTACAAAAGCAAACAGACCGTTTCACAGAGAAGGCAAACGCCAAAAAGCTGCTAGACCCTTGACACGTCACGATACTTTGAAACACAATCGCACTGACCTTCTACATCTTTAAAAATGATCGATCGTATGGGCACGACACTATGGCGAAAAAGGAACATTACTAAATACGAAGACAACTTGAGTATCTCATTCGAGACATCAAGACGAATCTTCATGCCTTGCATTTCGCTGCAGCTCTCGGGTATCCTGACCTACTGGAGCTTAGGAGGCTCAAACTTTAGGATTGTGCATCTCCAATCTTGGTCAAAGCGCACCTCGAGCCTCCACACCGCTGCAGTAATCTGAACGCGCCCTCGTAAACAATGCCAGGTGGCTAGCAGTACCTAATTCAGACGATGTAGAGGTTCAAGCTGACACAGAACAATGAGCGCTTGGTGACAGATCACATTTGATACGAAGCGGAATAGCCGCTACGACCGGGAAGTAAACCATTCTTCCACCTCTATCAGAGAGCACAGGGGTAGATACAGTGAAAAGCCAAATATGCATTGTATAATCGCTGTGATTCGTCACTACTTAGTCTAACTCTCATTCTCAGGACTTGAGTGGAGAAAGGCAATGCTCAGACCAGATACTCCATGCCATATACTTTCGAAAGCAAGATACAATCAGCTCAGTGACCTGCAATAGCATGGGCCCGTCTGCGATCTCTCTCCTCAGCAATACTAAGCTTCACACCCTTACCCTTTGGCAATGAGATCCAAGGCTTGTCGGAACCAATGACAAAGATGTTGTTCTCACGAGTGGCAAAAGTGTTGTCGATGGCGTCCTTGATGTGAACGATGTTGAAACCACCATCATGCCGTTCCCGATGCGTGATCACACCCACACGACCCATGTTACGACCACCAGTAGCCATGACGATGACACCGGTATCAAACTTTATGTAGTCGGTAATCTTGCCGGTCTCGAGATCGATTTTGACAGTGTCGTTAACCTTGATGAGGGGATCAGGATACCGAAGACTATACATTCTATCAGCAACAATCCGAGAGATCATACCGTTGATCTAGCTCGATCCGCTCGACGTGAAATCGACCAAAGCTTGGACCAACGGCTGAATGATGTCTGACAGAACTTACGTTCTAGCATCGTGCGTGACCAAGAATGGGATTCCGCCCTTGCCCAACTGCACTCTCTTGACCTTTCCCAACTTGTATTTCGCCTCCTCCGCCTGAATTCGGTGAACAGTGAAGCGGCCTTTAGTATCGTAGACTAGACGGAAGTGCTCGCTGGTCTTGTCGATGGTGATGACATCCATGAAACCGGCTGGATAGGTGGCATCAGTTCGGACTTTTCCATCGACCTTGATCAGACGTTGCATGACGATCGCCTTGGTCTCGCGCGAGTTGAGAGCATACTTCAAGCGGTTTCGGATGAAGACGATAAGGGGCATGCAGTCGCGGAGCTTGTGTGGACCGGGCGAGGGACGAGGAGCGTAGGCACCGGAGAGTTTGTCGAGGAGCCAATGTGACGGCGCACTGAGGCGTTTCTGATGCTTCTTGCTGCGAGGGAGAAAGTGTTAGCATTGATACCTGGTAAATAGCATTTCGAAGCTGATCGAATATGGCATCGATAATGTTGCAACCCGAAACAGGTCGATTCGAGAGCATCTTCGCAACAGCTTCAAGCATCAAGTAACGCAAGGACATGAGATCCGAATGCACCCGCAACACGTATTTGAGATTTCGAAAGATAACTTACAGTCCTTTACCCATGACTGCGTCTCTTGTTGACAGAACCTGGGTGGATAAGTTTGTCGAAGTAAGTTTATGGTCAACTGTCGTCAAAAGACACACAAATTATTCAGAGTGCGCCCAATTTCATTAGCTCTTCGGCTAACAGCACGTGACAGTCCTCGAGATGATCTGTCAAGGACTCAAGGCTACTCTGCACCTTATTCAAGGTTTCATTCTGCTGCATATGCGCTAAAATTAGGGCGTATAGATGCATCTGAGAGTGTGACAACTACAGCACATGGTCATTTGTGATCCTCAGAGTAGTGTTACTACCTCGCTCTTCAATACAATGGTTTCATTGTGTCCATCTCCTACCTCGTAATTCCCCCTCAGTCCAGCAGTGAGCTTCTGCTCCGCTAACTCTCTCGCTGTCTGCATGTCCGGACTCAGCTCCATATCCAGTATAAGCTTCACCTCTGGGCAATAGTCCAAAATCATACCCAATCTTGTCTCATTCCCCCAGATGTGCTGCAACAAGTGCTCAAAGCTGCCACCAGATGTCAAGTGATAGCCGAAGGGCTGCTCTGTCCACACACTCTCAACGCCGAAGTATCTAGTGATTTCCGGTCCAGGCATATGCGCTGCATCCGTAACGCCCAGACGATCAGTCAACCATCGATCTTCCCAGAGATCATCGGCAACACGCTCTTGTTGCTCAAGAAGTTTTATGATAGGCGGAAGATGACGAAGGGAGAGCCCTCCATTGCCACCAAAGGAAATATTCTCATGCCACGGCGATCCGACCCAGGTATATTCTTTGTCGACCCAGTCATTTAGGGAAATTGTTGATGCAGAGCAGACCATTGAGTCGGTCTGGAAGAAGAAAAGCCATTCCGCTGGTGCGAGAAAATCTCGGTAGAATGTGAGGTTACATAGAGTAGCTGAAAGCGCTTCGGAGTCATAGATGGGGTATTCTGATGGCAGCTCCGTAATGACCAGCTTCCCCGAGCCTATGAATCTCTGGAGTGATGCAGATGCAGAGACTAAGGCAAGAGATGCTCGTGATCCGACAAATCGAAAAGTCCATTCTACCGGTAGGACAGAAATGAAATGAGAGAGTAAAGAAGGAATCTTCGAAGAAGGTCGGGTTTCGAGGAGCAATGCCACGCGAGTTGGGTCTAACGATGCATTTCCAAGTGGGAGCTGCTGCGACTTCGGCGTATTTGGAACCACGTTATTACTTTGTGGGATGACACTCTCTGTTTGTTTTGGTGCTTTCATCAAAGGTAAGGCTTCTTGCACTTGGTTTACAACCTGGTAGTCAAGCTTCCCGGGAGTATCGACTTTATTTCCTGCTTCACTGAGGAGCGACTGCTCTGTAGCTTTGCGACTCAGGCCACTGGTTGTCTTCAAGGACGTTGTTAATGGCAATGTGTCGTTTCTTGAAGGCAACATGTTATCAAGGCCACCTAAGCGGGCCCTCTGGTGACGACGATGAAATCCGAAAACCAGGAGGCAGCTAGGACCATATCAGCCTCGTCTTTTCCGAAGTGGGACCCCCCGGTCACTCTTCGCAGAATAGTGTTGTTCCACCTACGATAATAGGACACAGAGAACAACAAATCTTTGCATGCGCCGATTGCGAAACGCACGGTTGGGTCGGCCCTCCATCATCGCTGAGTATCAAAGCACGCAATGCAGAAGCTTCAAGTGTATATTAGAGCTGTCATATCCCTTGCCAACGTCCCTTCCCCATTCCAACAAACAAGCGCACTAAGGGATGATCACACTCTATCACATCATTGGAGAGCTTATAAAAGGCATCTAAACAACTATCTTTTATGCCTTACTTCATTACATATTAGACTCATACACTTAATACAGACCGTGCGAGAAACTACCTAAACATACTAAAGACGAAAAACATAACATTACAGCATAACGCAGACACAAATGCCATATGCAATGCGAATATAATCCCATCAAACCCATTAATCCAACCTGGTATGCCCTGCCCGTTGATCACCCTTCCGCCTTCAGCATGGGAGCGAAAGCTTTAATGGCTTAGGTGATGATATGAATCATAAGAACAGCATATTCCAGCCTAATTCCACCCTCCCACACACCAATCAGCCTGCCCTTGTTGCAATCCCGTCACTACTCGACGCTGCAGAGCAAGGCCCGTATTGAGCCATGAACGTACGTGAGGGCGATGTGGCGGACAGTGGTGTCCAAGTAATAGCATGGATGAATTGCTTTAACTGGCATGAAGAGGGAAGTGAAAACACTGGAAAGATAGATCAGGGTCGAAGAACTCCCTAACTTCCAAGAAACTTACGACCTTATAAAGTTACTACGACCAAGCCAAACAGGAAAATGTGGAAACCCAACGTGAGACCATATAATCTCTCAATAGGCCGGCACGTAGAAGGGCGTCTATGGGTCTCACGTTGGGTGTAAACCTACCTACCTCGCCCTCTGAGACACAATCATTTAGTGCGTAGACCCTTGAGGCGCAGTCTTCGTTTTTTAACAGTACAGACATCTTTCAAGCGCTGGATATTTTGTTGACATGGCCAGCTTATTGAGCGGTCAAGCACACGAGCTTGCAACGCGCGTAGTATATTCCAACCACCAAGGATAGGGCGCAATAACAAATCATACCTGCTCAGAAACTCCCCAGATCGACGTTCATGATTTTACACAAATTGGCAAATCAAAACCTCACTTGTAGGCCTGGCCTGATGTGTACACGCAATGGGAAAGAAAGAGACAAGCTCAAGGTTGGAGTGCTGTGTCATATAATTCTTGCAATCTTCGAGGAATCGAGCACTCATTCGGTCCGTGTGTAATAGCACGAGAGGCACGACTGGAAAGTGATCAGGCAGAAAGCAGTGGAGCCAAAGTCCTATTCCGATATTGATATCTGGTCGAGCTTGAAAATACGTAGGCGGATGTAGGTTGAGTCAGCAAGTATCGAAACCCAATCAGAAAGCACCCGTCGACCTCGGCTCGGCAGCCATGCTGTAAGGTACCGGGTACTATTTGGACTGGACACATCGAATTTTCAGACCATTAGGATATGGAAGTACGAAGGTACCTAAGTCAGGTATACAGAGATAAATATGTTGATCAAAATCTCGACAAAGCGTTGTGCAGCACCTGCTTCTGGGCCTGAAGCTATTGTAAGGAGTTGATGTTGCAGGAGGCTAGCTGTCAAACATGCCCTCCCGACCACCCACACAAGCAGATGGCCTTCCTGAAAAGGAAACAGTAGACAGCCCTTCAAGTATTGGAAGTCGTCCACACCTCCGAGCTCGAACCAATACGGCTGAAATCGACAGTACAATCATACATCCGGGCTCAGTCAAGATCAATGTAACCGGAGCCTTCATCGTTGATTCAGATGCTCCATCGCCATATGACACGCCTTCGAATGGCAGCAATCATGAGACTAAAGATATAAGGCTGCCAAACCATACAGCGGTTGTGAGTCATATTGCTGTTGATGTGAGCTGTGACCCTCCTTCAAATGAGCATACCTGATAACACTCCAGATTGGAGGTTCTCTGGCTAAATTGGTCTACTTCTCCCGTGACCCTTTGTCTCGAGAACCAGGTGGCCGATTGAATTTCACCAACTTTGAAACGGAACGCATTGATGATTGTCTGGAGCTTATGAAGCAATTGAAGGAGAAGCAGCAGACTCAGAATGGCTCTAAGGCAGGGAAGCTGTGTGTAATGGCTACCGGAGGCGGAGCCTACAAGTACTATGATAAAATCAAGGAGACCCTTGGCGTTGACGTCCTGAGGGAGGATGAGATGCAATGTCTGATCATTGGTATGACTTGCTTATGTTGGAAGCTCCCTATTCTGACCATGTCATGTAGGCTTGGACTTCTTCATCACAGAAATACCTCGGGAGGTATTCAACTACAGTGAAACCGACCCCATGCAATTCACAGAGCCAAGGTCTAATATCTACCCATATCTCCTTGTAAACATCGGTTCTGGTGTCAGTATGATCAAAGTCTCAGGACCCCGTAAGTACGAACGTGTAGGTGGTACTTCACTTGGTGGAGGCACTCTCGGAGGATTACTTTTTCTTCTCACCGGCGCCAAGACGTTCGATCAGATGCTTGCCATGGCCGAGCAAGGCGACAACAAAAAGGTCGATATGCTAGTAGGAGACGTATATGGGACATCGTATGAGAAGATAGGATTGAAGAAGACGACCATTGCAAGTACTTTTGGGAAGGTATATCGCTTGAAACGAGAGCTTGGAGTCGACGATACGGATCATAGCAAGATGGATGGTTACGATGAAGGTCATGAAAACGATTTACAAGACGGACATGACCTAGATCCGACCATCGGCGTATCGTCCTTTTCAGGCGCCGACATATCTCGTTCTCTTCTCTTCGCCATCTCCAACAATATAGGCCAGATCGCCTATTTGCAGTCTGAGAAGCACGCTTTGTCAACCATCTACTTCGGCGGCTCCTTCATTCGAGGTCATCGACAAACGATGAATACGCTCAGCTATGCCATCAAGTTTTGGAGCAAGGGCGAGAAGAAAGCTTATTTCCTGAGGCATGAAGGCTATCTTGGCGCTGTGGGAGCTTTTCTGAAGAGGCAGCCGAGGAACTGGGGACGGAGAGGAAGCTTTGAGGCGAGCGCTTCTTCTTCTTATGCCAATGATTTGCCATATCCTGGAAGCTAGGAAGCTTGGAGCTCTTGGGCTGCAAAATCCCCCTCCTACAACATAATTGCGAAGCAGCAGAAAGATCCCAAGGTCTATGCGACGAAATGGTGTCTCTCCTAGGATCTGAGGGCTGAAGCGGGTTCACAGCAATCATTAAGCCCTTATGTGCTATGCAAGTTAGGCTTGTCGATGACAAACAACGAGTCACGCATCCAGTCAGAAGGCTATCGAGATCATCTGGATTACTGAATACCATTTCGGGTGTCTCGATGCACTGAAACTAGGATAGCCGAAGATATTTACTTTGAGGCCATAGGATGACATGCTGTGACGAAGATCATGGTAAAGGATGAGGAACGATATGAAGAAGTGGAGGCAAGGTAGGTCGAACCTAAGTACAGGCTTGTTTTCGCCTGGTCGATATTCTGTCCTTCAGCGATCTCACATCAATTCAAATGTATCGCAACTATAATGTTCTGGTGCACCCATCAAGCTTGATGTTCTCCTAGGCCGGGTAACCCAAACACCTCTGTCCATTCCCGCTCCGCCCGGCCCGCGCAGGGATACATATAATCCAATAAGCAATAATTTCATAACTACAAGGGCATCCACTTTGGCGTAGGTGGTCTGGTCAAATTGTAGGAAAAGAGGTGGATTGAAAGGCGGGGATGCGAAAAGCAGGCGAGGAGGATTGTAGGAACGACGACAAGAGATGTAGGCACTCGACATCGGGCTGAACTCTTTTTTGCAAAAAAAACGAACTTTAAATGGTACATTCTTCTTTTAAGTTGCTCGGCTGATTTATGATTTTGGTTCTTGTTGTGTGACTTGTCCAAGTACATGTATAAACTTCGATTTCGCGATATACCTCCGTAAGCGAGATCCGTTTCACCGACTACGGTGATTCTCCATTACCGCTTCCATATCCTCATTTGCTCACCCAATCCCCCATATGCTCCATAATCACCCTCGCCCCCTCCTCCGGACTATGCTGCCTCCCCACCGCCTCCACGAAGTCCCCCTCCGGATCCATCAGGTAAAAATAAATACTATGATCCACCAAATAGTCCTGTCCCTGCTTTACCCCCTCCGGCGTACTGAAATATACTCTATATTTCTTACAAACCTGTTTGATCTGCTCCCATGTCCCCGTCAGCCCTATCAGAGCCGGGTGGAATTCCGAGAGATAGGTTTTGAGCACCGCAGGAGTGTCGCGCGCGGGGTCGCATGTTATGAAGAGAGGGAGGAGAGTAGTGTTGGAGTTGCGAGAACGGACAATGTCGATCATGCGGGCCATCTTGTCAAGTTCTTCGGGGCAGATGTCGGGACAATGGGTGAAACCGAAGTAGACCTTTAATGTCGCATCAGTCTCTGCTTCTTTCATCTAATCCAGTACGAGATCCCGTCTGGAGCAGTAGAGACCCACCAATGCATATTTGCCCTTCATATCCTCACTACTAAAACCGTTCCCATTATGGTCCACCAGTTCGAACGAACCTCCTACCTTCGGCTTCCCAACACCTTTGGTGGCTTCTGCTATCCGTTTCCTTTGCATACGTTCTTTTTCATGATTGAAGTAGAGGACGAGACCTGCGCCAGCGAAGATGAAGAGAAGGCCGGCTTTCCAAGAGAAGGGCTGTGGACGATTTAGTATTGGAGCTTGAATTGCAGGCGAAAAAGTTATAAGAGAAACAGAGAGCAATTACCCCTGATCTATATCTCGACTTTGCCTCTTCTACTGTCTTGTATGTCCGCGATTGAGAAGGCAGGATAGTGGGTTTCGAAGCTCGCAATACTCGTAAACATGGAAGAGATGGCCGAATTGTGATTGATGTACAAGCAGATAGTGCTCTGCATTGTTTCGAAGGATGGAGTGTATGATGTCGAGCTAGCAGTCGAGAGAGTCTCGAAAACGATGCCCCACTGGACGCACAAGAAGTTGACATACTGCGTTGTTCTTCCCTTGATGTGAGCACTGTCTGGGATGATTTCTGAGAAAGGTCAAAGATCATTTGGGTTTAGCGATTCTGATAATGGGTGCTGCTTTTTTCCTGCACGGATATGCAAAAGCGGCAGGGGTGACTTCCACTTCAAGCACCGAGTTGACGACACATCATTGGAAAGCCCACTCACTACCTAGCAATGGTTGGTGCAGATATCAAGTGATATTTGTTTTGGCGATGCTTATCTCTTACGTTATGCCATAGAAATCGCTAGACTGGGTGTATCTTCCTTACAACTTGTTTGCCTAAGCTTACTCCTCTTTCGCCTTTCATTCCTCCTCCAGCCGGACCCTCAGAAAGCCCCGGCTTCCGCAAGCATCTGAGCGTTCTATCGTGATTTATCCTCGCTCTCTGTTTTCAACGCTGTACTACTTGGTAACCTGTTGCCTTAAGTTTGTCTGTGAGTAAGGTAGACCCTGGGCCATGAGTATTTTAGAGCAGGCCGATTCTAATCACACGAGGGAAATCAAGACAGCAGCTTTTTGTCTATCTTTGAGGCTGAAGACTTGATACCCAATAGGATGTGTTTGATAACCTACATTTTGAGTGGAAGCCCGATCAGAGTAGCTGAGGCTTTCTAGAAAAGAGCATTGGATGTTCTAAGGGGCCTGCTTCATGCTGCAGGTTATGTACTATCTTTGCAGCCCTTGTTGCCTGATTTCGTGAAGGTGGAAAGGAGTGAGCAGCGTCTGATACGCACTCCAGACGTTCTGGAAGTATTACAATGTGTGTCAAGTTCTTGCTCTCCTAGTTCGACCTATAAGATTTGCGTAACTTGACAACCTGTCGAGCAGTTTTCTTTTCTAAGCTTGCGAATATACTACCTGCGCACAACACTGGCTCTCAATACATCTTTATAAAATGTTATGGTTGGAGTACAGCCGCAACAGTGATGTGAGATACAAGCGCACAAAAAATTCTGGGCCTGTTACAGCCGTCCACTAGGCCGGCGGTCCGCTAACTCAGACATACAACAAAGCACTGAAGAGGCCTATCAGACGCCGCGGAGTTGTTGCTAGGCTGGCGGTGCTCCAAATTAGACATGCGGAACAGCCTGAAATTGGGCCAGACGTAAAACAAAGCTCAATGATTGGCATATCAAGTGTCAAAGGGAAGAGAACTTAGAAATGCCCGAAGCGAGTGTCAAGGCTAAGTAGGCGAAAGATGCAATAACAGACCTAGTCCTGTTGTGTGTAGGTCATGCAAACAGGGTGAGATATCGGAGAGGTTACGTGGTTCAACAAGATATACTACAAACTCATAACCGACGAGATCACGCGGCGGAACAGAGCAATAACAGAGCGGCCGGCGGGCATTTGGGAGAGACTGGTCAATGCACGAGACGTACAGCAAACTCTCCCACAAGCGAAATGCAGGGCTCAGACACGGCAAGGTGGCGGTCGTCCAGGCAAAAGCACTTGAAACCATGAGATTTGCAACAAACCCAAGCACCGGCGAATCGCACGGCGGAACAAGAGCGGAGCCAGTGGAGACGCCCAAACGGGGAATTGAACGCTAAGGAGGCGAGATGTGCAACAAAGACGATGCATTGGCGAATCACACATTGATCGAGCTTTGAAAAGAGAACGCTTTCCGAGTCAGATACACCCAAGGCTTGAAGATCGGCCTATCTGCATCATGTGTGCGGGTTCCTGGCTGCTTCGAGATTGTGTCAATGATGTGGCTCTCCAACAAACTCTTCCCTTCTGGTCAGGGAAGAACAACATCGCCCTTGAACTACAATGAAACCTTCTATCAAGTCCGGCAACTCTTTGCGGCTCTCCGCAAGCCTGTCAACACGAAGATTGCTATTTAGAATCCTATAAGACAATATTTGCTCTCCATCAGCCAGAGATGCTGAAGTATTTCCTGGACGAGAGACATGTCTTTTATCCCTGTATACAACAAAGCTCTTCGGAGAATGGTCTCACGGTAATCGTCGGCACGTGCACCCGGCCTCCTACTCGTTTCGCATTCGCTTCTCGTCGGCGAAAGCGAATGCACCCGCTTGATCTTACAGGCAAAATCGCATTCGAATCACTGTAATGCGCTTACATTCTGCTATATACCACAACAAATGCTAAGAAATAGATGTATAAAAAACATAGCATAATGCTAGCTATCGAAAGCTATACTTTATATTTAGATTACTAATCTCTGCGTTATCTTTGTTACAGTAAAGAGAGCGAAAAAGGACTGAAAATCAATGAATTTCAAGGAAAATCAAAAATTCCCCGTAGAAATCAGTCGAGTGCATTCGCTTTCGCTGACAAGAAGCGAATGCGAAACGTGTAGGAGGCATGCACGTGCCGACGATTATCTGTTTCTGGCTCAGTAAAGCGGGGCTCATCGCTCGCTTGAGAGCCGTCAAAAAGCGGCGGTCCTTGCTTTCGTCATTCCATTAGTACTTACCTACCTGCTTCAAAGTTACGAGTACAAAGACAAGCACGAATCACCAGTAAGATGCAAAGTAAGTATAAAGATCCATATCACTACTCTTTTCTACACCGTACAATCAGCTCCATCAGCTCTTCCCCACGAGTCACCTTCTATGCTCTTCCTCTGCATACCACTTCCCTCATACCCCTCTCTAGCAAACACCTTCAGCAAGTTGTCATATCTCACGCTCTCCTTCCATAAGGGCTGTGCATGTGCAAAGTATCAAAGGAAAATTCCTTTTCTGACAAATATATCGACAGGACAACAACAGTAATATTTACAACAATGGTATCGGACTTTTCTCGAATTTCGGCAGACTCAGCTGAGTCGACTCTTCTCCTCCTTCTCCAGCAGCATCTTCGGAACTCGGCCTTGCTACATTCAATCACGAAGGCGGGATCGAATTGTAATGGAAGGCGCATCTCAAAGACAAACGCCGGGCACCAAACAGGATGCAGTGTGGATGCTATGCATTGCAGGTAGGCAAAACAAGAAAGCAGAGACGAAATGCAAGGACAGGACTATTAGCCGTGTTACGCTGAAAGCGCAGTGGAAAGGACGAAGACTCCGGAAGGAAACGCCGAATTTGAAATCGAAGATCGAGATCATAACGAGGGTACATGCAGGCGTGGCGAAGACGAAATCATATCGATGATGCAAGAGGCGAGTCGTAAGGAGACACGAGAAAACGAGACAGGAAGACGAAGGCTGACGAGACTGGCGACGACGGTCCCTTCATAGGTATGCAAGTTGCAAGGCGTAACCAGCTACTCGAAAGACAAGACCGGAAGATGAAGACGGGCGAAACAGGCGGTATGGAGTACGTTGGATGAAGGCGACATCTCATGGTCGGCCAGCACCTCCAGCACCCTGACCGGCACTGGTCCTGCTCCTCTCATCTTCCTCCAACACATCACTCAGCCTGGTCGGATGGTGATGTCTCGGCACGGCCTCCCAACCTGGTCCACTTCCATAACCCTGACCCTCATAATCAGGCTCATCCTGTTCCTCAGCATGGGTTACTCCTCCAGTCCGTCCTCCACTTGTAGTCGTGGCAAGATGACTGGTTGGCTCAGCTCTAGCGTATTCGACGCCAGAAGACGAAGCAACAGGCTGACCATATCGCTGAAGATAAGCCATCTCGCGCTCACGAGCTGCGGCTACAGACTCGGAGTCAGACTCATCATCGGAGGGCGGGGCGTGGTAGCGAATCCTGTTGCCTCGGGAATCACGACGAAATTGGCCTTGGGGATCGATCTCGTACTCATCGTCACTGTAACCCTCGCCGCTGGTACGGACGGCTTCGGTGGGGTGGAGATGGGTGCCTTGTTGCTGTTGATAAGAAGCTATCGAGGTAGGTTGCACGGCAGGAGCTCCTGGAGTGAACGGGGGACTGTTGGTAGCTTGGGTGGTGGGAGTGCTGCGAGAACCGGCTCGTTCTCTGCCTTGAGTTCGGTGTCTTCCTTCAGCTGCTTGGGCTACACCACCGTGCTCGATAAATGGATCGGAAGTATCAGTGCGCTGGGCTTGGTATTGCTGGTATGCTTCACTCAGATCTGGACCTTCGTGTTGTGGAACCTCGCCATAGTCGACATCCTGCACGCCTGCACCGGTGGTTGGTTGCTGGACTGCAGGTTCACGGCCACTGTTATGACGACCTGGAACACCCTGCATCATTGGTACGACCTGTACACCACCCACTAAAGTCGGCTGACCATCACGAAGCGACAAAGTCCTGGCACGTTCCTCCGCCTCACGTCTACCAAGCTCATCCCAGGCACGTCGAGCCTCTTGCTTCGAAATCTCAAGCTCACGCTTCATCTCAGCTAGACGCTTCTCCATCTCGGGCTGTGGCTGTTGTACGTTGGCCTGCTCTTCAACTGCATTACGAACGGCTTTTGCAATTAACTCCTCCCGCACGAGTCTCTCCTCTCTCAGAGCCGTCTCAGTAATAGCCTGAAGCTCACTTGCACGTTCTTGCTCGGCCCTCGTGTCGAAGAACCAGCGTTGAAACTTCCTCTCCGAAGATGCTCGTAGGCGTTGTAGTTCAACCACTGCATGGAAGAGATTGGCACCAGCAGCTGACAGGTCGGTGACTTGACGAGCAAGCTGCGAAGACAGTGGGTCTCTATTCGTTTCATTGGCGTTTTCCTCAAGTCGTCGAATCCAGAACGAGGTAAGGCCTTCCCAATGTGCGGACAATGTCTCCCACCTCTCGAATGCATGAGGAAAGGATGAGCGAGCTGCACTGGCAGGAGCGGATTGACCTTGAGCTGGGATACCTGCAGAAGGACCAGTAGGTGCGCTCAAGCCGGGTTGCATCTGTGGTGGCTGCGGTGCAGCTGATGGGCCAGCTGGAACAGGTTGTGGAGCTTGTTGTAATTGAGATGGTCGACGTCGAGTATTCGCAGGTGTCTCTCCCCCACCAACAGCTCGTCCACCCGTACCACGTCCTTGCAAGTTAGAATCAGCAGGTCTGGCAGAAGTCGCTCCACCACTAGTCCTCTCCTGTCTACGCTCCGCACGCTGGGCCGGATCCGAGACTCGCTGAGGTGCCTCCTCTCTTCCCCTCGATGGTGCCGAAACTGGTGCAGCGCCAGCAGCAGCCCCTTTCCTCTCAGCGGTACGCTTCCTTTCCTCTTCGATCAATCGTGCTTCCTCTTCAGCATTTTGTCTCTCCAAAGCTTCTTGCTCGGCTTTTCGTCGTGCCTCGCGCGCATTGCGTTCTCTCATGATATCTCTGGGACCCTTGATGTTGGGCGAGCCAGTGGCACCTTGAGCTCTTGATCCGCCATTGCGACCAGAGTTACTAGGTAGGCCGCCAGTCATGAAGTCCGACATCGAAGCGGTCTCCTCGATCAGATCGGAAGTGAAGGGATGTGGTTGTCGTAGAGCAGCTTCAAGTGTCCACAGAATCGCAGCTTTGGTATTTCTCGAGATTCGAAGAGCAGAATGTGGGGTTGGGTAACTTAGCTCCGCTTTGTGATTGGACGGTGCTGGAAGATCGGAAGGCAAAGGCGAAGAGATGAGGTTGTCTTCGTCCAGAAGATGCGTGTGCCGTTCTTGTTCTCGGAATCGTACTCGCGACGGTGGAAAGATCCCAGCAGACACAGCGGCTATGTGTGTTCTGGGAAGGAGATGCTGCTTGTTATGGACTGTAGTGGGCGTAACGGGGTCGTAAGCGTCGTGACGGTCGTTAGAAGAACGAAAGGGGATTGAAGTCGTCAGCGCTGCTGCGGTGGTGGGAGGGAGAATGGAAAGAGGAAGAGTCGACAAGGCGCCGGTAATGTAAAGAGAGGCGACCTTGTTTGTGAGAAGATCGGATGGATAGAGGTCTGGGTTCCTTGTTGAACCTCCGCAGAAGGTTCTGTGGTTGCGCTCACACAGCTCACGCAAGATGAAGCTTCAGCCTTCCACAGAAGGACAAAGATTCTCGAGTGTGTGACGGTGTTCTCGCGATGCAGGAGAGAACAAAGATCGGTATGTAGAAGGCGCAGTCTCCTACAAGGGGTATCAAGTAAAGACAGGACAATTGAGGAGGTTGGACGTGCTCAATGGTGAAGATGGTGTAGGAAAGCTCACGAAAATCGAGGAGGCTGGGCAGAAGCCGGTTGAAGGCGAGGCGTGAGCGTTGTGTGGGTTCGGGATCGGTACCGGTGAATCGATTCTCCTAGCGTGTTCAGATTCCGGATTTCTGGGCGATTCAGAGGCTTGATAATTGATAAAGGCCCTTGATAAAACATATATCGACCAGTCCAGTCCAGTCCAGTCCAATCCTCCAGTAAACTCGTTCGAACGAAGTCGTCGAGTCGACAAGTTGCCAGCGAAAAGCCCCGCCCGCAATCGAAGCTCGTTTGTTCGCGCCCTTCCTACCACTCCCACCACCACCGGCTGGCTTCCTTCCTGCCTTGCCCCTGCCCCTACCCTCAATCCCGTCTACTCACGCCCTTCCCTCAGCACTCCCGCAATCCCTCGATCGCAAACGCTCTTCCCGGCACAAGCGCATGCGATTGGGACTTTCGATGATCTCTTCGTCGCTTCCAGCAGGGTGACGATATCAGTGTCGATAGCATGTCCGTTGGTTTGTACTCTTTCAATTGGGATTTCTCAAGTGAGAATTCGATGTTTGTGCGGTAGTGATAGCCCTAGAAGCGGGTGGTGATAGTTCGCCGAGTCCAGCTACGGTTGCGGGCCGCTGCGAGGATCCTGGTGCATAAGTGTAGAGTCAGGTACCTTGTGCTATTGCGTCATCTCTCCTCGGTCTCATGTGTGTCGTCTCGAGGATGATTCAAACCAAGGGACTGAAGCTTGGTCGCTGTCTTCTTGAAACTTGTATATTTGTGTGCGAAGAATTTGTGTTGAGAAGAGAAGGAAAGACTCGAGCGGTGTAAGTCGTAGAGAAGGTTCCAAGCACAAGCGCACAGACGGGCGAATCGAGCCTGTAGCGTCCGTTTGGGAAAGCTTGGGGTGCGGCGCTGGTGGTGCCTTGCCCGATCGGGTGTTTGGGGGTGAAAATGGGTTGGGGCTGATGCGTTGGCAAGACAGGAAGAGAGCTTGGCCTTTCCCATGACTTTGGATTCGGTACCCGAGCTGGTCATTGGGTTGAGGTCGAGCTTCGATGATGTCGTCGACCTCTTCTTGTACAGTTCATGGCACTCTCTGTCATTGTTCTCAAAAGGTCCGAGGGGAGCTTTTCTTGAGCCTGTGCATCTTGAGACTCGAGGTCTCACCCTGGTCCACCTGGTAACGCTTCCCTGCAGCAGATCCAGGTACAAAAGCCAGAGCGTAGACACCTCGACACCCAAATAAATGCGAGGGGCTGAGGGTGAGCTCGCTTGTATCTGTACGACCAACAACGTCATCGAACAGCAGCTCTAGACTTGCTGTGCATGATTGGGCCTTCGAATGAGGCTGCAAAACATGCAGACGAGGCTGAAGTGAGCATCGATAGCCATCAAATCTTCTTGCAAGGCAATGCAAGGCAAGGCAGACCATCCCAAAGTCGAGCTATGAAGTCGGACTGTGCTATATTGTAGCAGATGAGGCAAATTTTCTCATTGTTTTGTGATTTTTATATATGGCATGAGGCAGCCTTCTGGGTGTGGCTTTTCATGGTATCAACATGTACAATAGAAGTGAACGCTGCTCCTATGCAAAACCCAGCGCCCTCGCTATGCAAACGGCCAATACCGTATAACTCTCCACATATTCTTGTACAACGATCACCGATATGATCAAGCGAGCAGCAGACACCCTATCAAGAATCCCACCATGCCCCACATGCCCACCTTCCCTTTCGCTCCCTCCCTCCCCACGGCCTTCTCCGCCCCACTGCTGGAAACATACGAATTCTCCGCAGTGCTCGCACTCTGCCCCACATCAGTCTCCTCAACACCCGCAGCCGCAGCCGCACTCGCAACCATGCCAACCCCCGGCCTGTCAACACTCGGCACAAGACTAACATTCTCACCCCCCTGAGTCGCTCCAGGCATCGTCCCACTCCCCTTCACAAAATCCACCACACTACTCGCCTCGATGCCGAACCTCGCCTGCGCAAGCCCAATCTGATTATTCTCCAAATCAAACACCACATATGCGGAGCGGAGGAAGGTATCACCTAATATATTCCGATCCGTCGTGGGAGAGGGATGAATACCAAAGACACATACATCCGTGAAAGGTAAATGAGGAAGTCTAAGGGAGGTGGGATCGATACTGAAGATTAATTCGCTGACGGGGACGCGGATGTTGGCAGCGCTGGAGAAGGCAAAATTGAAGGTCATATCTGGGTAGAGGGTGCGGAGCTTGCAATCTACGTATACCTGTCCGGATCCTTGGGTGTCGTCCACGGCGTCGATGGCGCTGTAGAGGGTCGTGAGTTCGGTGGAGGGGAGGGTGGAGAGGGTCGTGCCGGAGTCGAGGAGGACGGTGATGCTGTAGCCGGAGGGGGTCATGGATGTGGTGTTTTTGGAAGAGAAGGTTAGGTTCAGGCCGGTGAGAGCGATGTTGAATTCTTTGTAGATTCCTGAGGTGGGTGCGATGGGGAGGGCGGTTAGTGGTGCGGTGTACTTGGAGGTGTCGACGCCGCCGAAGAGGATGGTGCCGGTGGAGGAGGTGAGAGAATCCAGGTACAGACTGTAGGCTTTGGTGGTGATGGTGCCTTGGTTGGCCATTAGTTCGACGAGACTTGGGTATTGCGTGGAAGAGGCTTCGTTGGCTGGATAGCCGAGACCCATCACGCCTGCGGTCACAGATGTTGTGGTGGCTATACCCATCTGCACTTTCTGTTGGAGCGTAGTTCCGCCTATTTTGATGGTGTCTTCGATATAGTCACCTGAGCACGACGTCCCATCTTGGTAGTTGATCTTGAATCCACCCGAGCTGACAAGCGCCTGCGATGTAGACTTTGAGATGTCCCCTGATATTCACTTAGCATGCTGTCACCCAGAATGAATCATAGACACCTACATGGTGTCGTGCAACTTCCACTACTACATGGACTTGAGTTGTCGGACAATAGCCAGATGTCACTGCTTCCGGTATCGAGAGCCAGAGTAACCTGCTGCGGTGGTGTTCCCACGCTCACACTTGCCATGTATGATCCTAATGTTTTGTCATTTGAAAGCGAGACATTGAGGTTCCGACGCCCAAGGCTCTCGCCTGTCATTACATCTGGGATCCTGACTATGTTGACACTGACGGCCGCAAGAGAAACGTTAATCCATAATATGCTTGGAAGAAGGTTAGAAGCTCGTAGAGCTTTCATGATTTGCTGCAACGTCAATACAGTGCTTATTGAGGTCTTCATAGAGGCTACACTGGTAGGGCCAGCATGATCCTGACGGTGGTATTCGAAGGAAACATGAGAGCGAAGTAGAAGACAGATAGATCACCGTATATAACACCTTAGAAAAGGACTTAGCCTATGAATGTATTGGAATCTGGAATTGCAGAATGTGCAAGATCTACTGACTAGTTGACGTCAACCCAAAGAGAAATCTTTCTTGATGACTCGATATCGCCTTCAGAAACAAGGTCAAAATGCTAACGAGCGAGGCCTGTTGCAAGAAGAATTATGCCTCGGCTCAGTATAACCCTAAAATACGTTGATTGATTGGAGGGTAGAATCGTTGCGGCCAAGCAGCGACCTTTTGCGCAGCCTCAAGGCCCTCGGAAGCATTGCAAATTTTGAGGCACGTGGCTGTGCTTTCAGAATTTGACTCCAGTCACAGCCATCGACATGTTGATCGACTGTAACGAGTCACATGGAGCTGAATCAGATGTTGGGCATGATGGTGTACACACTCGAAAACTTTGAGGCAAGTCGAGATGTGTCCTAAAGACACCCAGCCGTGGATCAGCGTTGCTTCGCAGGAAGGTTAGTACAGAGCACTGAAGAGCCATGATCAAACCTCGGATCGCCTCATCTGGATGGATTGTGGCCTCAATCGTAGGGGTAGGACTTATATTGTATTGCATGGCCATCGCGTGTCGTAAAATACATTGCTGTCTCCCATAGTAGGAGTCCCAGCTACCGCTGCTTCAAGACATACTCTGGAATCTCTCCTTCGCCTTATCCTTGGTCTTGTTGAGAAATTCGGCATAGCTTCCCTTCGTTTGTCGCTCGGCTTCCTCTATAGCATCTCCCATCTTCCCACCTTGCGCTCCAAGTCCCACACCCTGAGCATAGACGTCGGTCGAGATCGCCTCCGTCCTTCCAGTTCCCTGAGCACCAAGCCCCTTCCCAGCAGTCCATCCCATTTTACCCAGAAGTGCTGCACCCTTGGATTGCGCAGGAGCTTCGTTCTTGCTGTCAAGCTCGGCTTTTGAATCGCTTCCATCCAAAGCCTTCGAAGCACGATGGTGCTGTGGTGCAGGTTGTTTTGGCTGGTTGAAGGCTTGCCGACGCTCCTTAGCTCTATCTCTATAACCATTATCAACATCAGATGCATTCGACTTGCTCAGCTTTGACAAGGCCTTGGACACAAGGTCGTCATTCTTCAAGTTGTCTCGATGCAGCTGGCTCATACGTTCATGCTTGTTGACTTCGGCCTCGGTCTTGAACTGCCGTGAACATAATAGACAACATTTGCGAGTAAGATCTGCAAAAGACTGCTTTGGAGGTGCAACCAACTCTGACTTCTTCTTGGATGAATGTGACGAATCACTGCCTTCGTCGTTTTCTTTCGGTGGGAGACCATGCAACTCCGCATGCCTGTTGGTCCAGAACTGTAGATGGGGAGCGACAACTTTCTTGTTACTAGAAACAGTTTCTTTCTCCAACTTTCTCTTCTTCGCTCGAACTTCCCCATCTTTGCTGTCACCAACAAGACCCTCATTAACAGCAGCAGCTGCCAGTTTGGCATGCTCGTTTTCCTTGGCCTTAACTTCGGAAACTTGCTCAGGATCAGAAGTGATGAGCTCGCTTGCATATGCTGATTCATCCCAATACATCAGTCGCATTGCGGGATTGGACAACGGAGTGAAGCTGAAGGAGGCTGAATGATCATCGAGGGGTTGAAGTACGGGTACGAAGACGCCGGCGTGAATATATGAAACCATGACTGGCTTGGATGCGATTGTAAACTTCTCGGCTGCTTTGTATTTGGTCATGGCTCCTTGTGCGTCATCAACACTATTGAACTCGGCAAAGCCATACCGCCAGCTATCATTGGTCTTCCGATCTCTGATGAGCAATACTCGTCTTAGTGAGCCCACTTCTGCACCCAGACCTGTGTCGGTCGAGGTTGATGAACTCTTGAGTTTCTTGCCGGCAGCTGGTTCCGTCGGACTGGGAGCCTTTGATTTGTAAAGCTTGGAGACACCTTTGCCTAGGAGTTCTTCGGTTACACCAGGCTCCAGACCTCGAATGAGAAGGAACTGGGAGGCAGCGTTGTCAGGCGAAGCGTCACTGTCTCCGTTTGCAGCAAAGCCGGATGTTGAGGCCATGCCCTGAGTTACAACAATTCCGTGAGCGGTAGCACCTGTATCAGTAAGTCATGCTGGTCGATGCATTGAGCTATACGACGTACGAGTTTTGGGAGCGTTGCATCTAAAGCACATGATTCTATGCGAATAGTTGGTGATGAAGCACTGACGAAGTAAGCGGCGGTTGAACAAAGTATAGAAGCTTTGGACTTACGACTTCACACTTCCAATCATCATCAGCCTGGCCTGGCCTCTCCCGGTCATCCTTGTCTCGGCTGTACGCAATCCTGACTTTCGCAGGCAGATCATCTACTGAGCCTCCGTACAAGCCGTGGAGGGTTAAAGTTGGGTAATATTCTTCCAGAAATTTCCTGGCTTCTGCGATGCCACTAAATTGAGCAAACGCGAATCGCCGCGACAGACCTGATGAACAGATGTTAGTATAACCATCATATGCATATAAACGTACCTACCCGTCTTTTTGTCTCGAATCAATCTAACCTCTTCCAAAGCCTCGACTCGACAATGCTGACGCAGTTCTTGTATAACCTGTAACATCGAAAACGGCCAATGGCCAATCTTGTGCTTAGCCAGAACTCATATATCATGGTCCAGTATAACATAGGGTCTGGAGGGAAGATGCTTATGCGTGGGAATGGGGTGGCCAACGTCTTCCTGTGTCATCTGTAGTGGTAACCCTTCGAAGATGACAGTATGATTTGGCGGCGCTCCAAAGTACGGGGATCGACTTCGACTTCTATCGCGATGATAGTCTTCTCTATCGCGATCCACATATCGACCTCTGCCTTCCCGGCGAGGTGATCTATAGCCATGGTCTCTATCGTGCTCGTAGCGTCCGCCTCGGTCTTCGCGATCATTATAAGTCTCGTATCTCCGCGGTGGAGTTATCGCACGATCTTGTAAACATCCATTATTAGCACACCTTCAAATCAGGCTCCTCATCCAGCTTCGATTACCATTCCGCAAGTTCTGAAAGCCCACTGAAGGTGAGCTGCGGCGATGGTAATCATCTGCGTGCGCTCGATCGTCGTACATATCGTCGTTCTGACCGAAAGCAGGTCTATACGACCGCCTATAGTCCATCGTGCTCGTATACGAGTTGCTTATGCTGAAAAAGTAGGCAGCGTTTGTGGGTGACGCCCAGAATGTTGTCCGAAGTTGTCACGAAAATGAACCTGAAGGTCACGTGTTTCATCATGTGACAGTTTTCAATCTTTACGAGCCGAATCAAGTCACTCGGATGTCAACTTCTTTGATACCTTCGATAATGCAAACCAGCATGGCTCGATACCTGACTGATGGTTATTGCTTTGTTGCATTGACCCATGACCAGCTCGACGTCAAAGCGACAACGGATCGTGTACGTAATGCCGCGGCTGGAGCGATAGTACTCTTTGCAGGCATGACTTACACAGGATGAGATTAGTATATTGACTAATATTTTACTTACAGGCACCACGCGAGACAACTTTGCTGGGAAGCCAGTGAAAGAGTTACAATATACAGCCTATGAGCCTCGAGCACTAAAGACCATGCTGGCTATTTGCAAGGACTTGGTAGCGGAGCATGAGCTTACATCCATTTCTATGATCCACCGTCTTGGTGTTGTTCCGATAGGTGAAGAGAGTATCTTGATTGCCGTATCATCCCCTCATCGCCAAGCAGCTTGGCGAGCTGGCGAAGAAGCACTTGAAAGGTGCAAAGAGAAGGTCGAAATATGGAAGAAGGAGGAGTTCACAGGCGATGAAGCTGGTGTGTGGCGAGCAAACCGAGACTATGCTGTAGGATTCCAGTCCAGTGAAGAAAAAGCTTGAAAACGATGTTGTGAGATGATCCCACAGGCTTGGAAGCACAATAAGTCGACAACGAACATGATGACATCCAGCAATGGCACAGAGCTTCAACATCACTCTAAGGAACAGAGACTCGATCAGATACCACTTGAATCGAATGGCAAGTTCCGCATGGATTCGCAGCCGCCATACAAGTTGGAATGTTCAGCTTGTCGCTTTCAGTAAGACCATACCCGGCTTGATCTCTCGAGTTGAAGAATCGAGGTCCTCAACCGTCACAAGTCAGTGTAGCGGGCGCACCAGAGCCTGGTCCAGACGCAAGCCGCAATAGTTGGATCGCACAGGTATATCTTGGAAGGTCATCTTCTCACACAGAGATCAGTCCGAATGACCCATTTTTCGCCTTCTGTTACTTCTCTGCCTTCATGCTACACGGGTTAGCCAACGCATATGAACCCAGGTGCTACAGGAACAGACCAGCATGCAGTCATTGCCGTGCTTATGCAACAAAGCCATGCCCGTCTCAAGGCTGATTACGACCTCCTTTTCGACGGTAGACTTCCTGCCTGGAAGATCATCAGGATAGAAGACTGTCTCTCCACCTTCGCAGCCCTCGGCGAGTGACGTGAGATACATGAGCATAGTCCAGGTCGTTTTGACGGCCTTCGCTTCGGCTGAGAGAACGAGAACATTCGATTCATCATCTAGGGCACGAACATCAGCCATCGTACATTAAATGAATGGGAAAGACTACAGTGGCGATCAAAATATTGCCCTTTATTATATCTGTAGATACGTATGGACGGATTGAGCCCGACCGGCTCTCCTCCCCTACAGATGCTTAGACCACCGAGATTATCTACGACAACGAAGTCCTCTAACCACAGGTCTGTTCGATGCTCCTGACTCATTGCATCTTCGTCATGTCGCTCATCCTTGGTACCGCAGACCAGCTCCCTCAGACCAGTCTCAGTCCATAGACGGTTTGCAAACGCTGCATCCATAACCTGAAATCGATCATTGACACTTAGGGCTTCGCCCTTCTTCGGCTTGCCAGGAGTAGTCGCGTGGTAAAGTTTTGAGGAACCGAATATACTCCTTGCATAATGTTGATGTCCAGAAGTTTCTAATTACAACTATCTGGGAAGCTAGAATTGGTGTGAGAGATAGGTCTGATGGAGGAAGAAGAGGTTTGAGGGCAGGCCAGTCAGGCTTCACTTGAGGCTCTGCATGCTTGTTTTTGGCAGGAGTTACTTTGGCACTAGATGGCTTTTGCGATCGAGGCATCTTGGGTGTGAGATGTGCAAAGTCGTCTGTCGACTTTCTGGTGCATGGAGCAGGGTGTGAAAGTAGCTGAGTACAACTGTTCCCTAGCAATTATCGACTGGATCTTGCTGTCGATTGGCTCCTGTGCACTAGAAACACCCTCTTGTAGATGCCATGGAGCAAAAAACTCAGTCTCAGTAAAGGGCGAAGACTGACTTTAAAGACATCCACTCATCCTCACAGTGGTCCTGCAAGGAGCATCTGCACTGGCAGCTGGATACTATGGCGTCGATTCTGTATGCTTTATGTGGGTGGCTCGGCTCCAGCTCGAAGCTCACAGCATAAGGCCACCATCACAGCATTGACACCGGTATGGACGAGAAACAATACTGCTCGACGTGCTAATGATGCTAAAGCCACGTCGATGATCATGATGGTTGAACCACGCTAGACAATAGATTCATCACTGAAGCCCCCTTGAAGGCATGTCATTCCTTCATTAAGGAGGTACTTTAGGTCCTCCTTGGTGTCTTCTATCACGGTCGTCGGTTCGAATTCTCGTCAGCGCCATTTAGTCCACTCGAACACAGTCTGAAGCCATGTCATTGCAGAAGAAAGGGGGTGGTTTATCCCAAGATTCAGAGGCCAGGCGCAGGCTTTGCCCCCAGGAATCTACCAGCAGAGAGCTATTCAGGAGAGCGACTGAGAGGTATGGCAAATCTCTTGTCTTACTTGATTGACTCTACTATCTCGCTTGAGTGACCAGTCTGTCTGGCTTGGTCGAGATAGTCTCTCTTATGCTTCTGATGTTTGAATTTGGCGTGAGAAGCCTTCGCTGCCGAATGGACGTTGAGTGCTTGCCTTTGCTATTGGAGCCGATCTAAGATCACCATCAAGTCGTCAATGTGACTTGATGATGATAAATACTTCATATAAGCAGTTCTTTGCCATCGTAAACACTAAATATGGTGTCGCTAGTTCACCCTGAGGTTGTTGCATGGTGTTGCCACTAGGGTTTTGCTCCTCAGTGCGTCACAGACTTCTCTCAACTACAACTGCTTATTATTCTTGAGACTATAGCAGCTTAGCATGCCAAGATTCCCTAATGAGTCTCTTTTAGCTCATCACATTCAACGGCATCGATGGCTTTGCCGTAGATTGAACCCGCGAAGAATGGCGTTAAGCGGCGTAGATCACGGGCACCTTCCACTACAAGATCCTTCTCTTCCTTGAGCGACGAGTAGAGGCCTATTTGGAGACCTAAGCGCTGTTTCAAGATGGATCAGTGAGCCTCTTACACAAATAAACGCCGCAGTCGATTGAAGTCGAGGCCCAGTGGATGGCGCCTCCTGGAGGCAATCGAGCAACCTCCACAAAGATACTTTAAAGGTGGATTTCGTCGCTCAAAGGTTGGAAACCTTGGAATTGACTACATTAGTCTTGTCAATGTGATTGTGTATAGCTTTGAAATCGAGCAACATGCCACGCACCAGACCAACCACAGAGGCAGCTGAGCTCTACAAGAAGCTGGCAGCAGAACATGCCCACAGACCAGCACGATACTCCACTCTATGCATCATTTTGACTGCTCTGGCCTTATTACTAGTCTTCGCCATGTTTTTGATCGGTCAATGCACCAGTGAGTTTTGCAATATCACAAACAACTCCAAGCGCGTCACTAACAGACTTCAACAGCAATCAAGAAAAAAAGTACAGGTCGAATCGTTTTGAGGAAGCGAGACCCAAAGCTTGATGATAAGTTCTTGGACGAAGCACTCATGAAGGATATCTACATGAGTGACTAAGGAGCTCGAAAGTTGGGCTCATCCTTGCCGCTTCGGATGTCGTGGTTTGTGTTGAATGGGGAGACTCGTGCTTCTGCGAGATGTCAAGACAAATCTTAGGCGGCAACTTCGTGTTGAGAAGGAGCGACCAGCAGACAGAGGCGTGAGTACGATTTCGCCATCACGGACGATTGCGAAACTTCTCGAGCCTCCACCATGATACCTTGAGGTCCAGCGAGGAAGGGGCAGGCTCGCCCGCTATGATGAGACACATCTCGAGACAACAAGAAGTCTGTAGCAAAGTTGGTCTAGCTATATGGGTATTGTTGGAGTTGGAGAAATCGTATCTCGTTCAGCAATCGTCCACGACAGTCTCAGAGTGGGGCGGCCGCAATGCACATGCTAATAGTGAGGGGAATCTGATAACAAATATTGGATGGCAACGCACTAGCAGCTAATGTAGCTACATACTAGCAACATACCTAATCAAGGCACATATCAGATTTGAATGGGAAGGAAGATGTCACAACCAAGAGAAAGGAGGTGTTATTTTGTGTCATCTGAGTCTGTGCATCTAGTATTTGCCTCTGCTAGGTAGCTACTTGCTCGGAAAGAAGCTGGTAGAATGGTATTATGGCTGACTTGTTACGTACCGCTATATATGTAGGCGGAGAATTTATATATCTTATGTATCGATTCAGCTCACTTTTATCCAAGATCGGGTTCTTTCATCCGCTACTATACACACTCTTACAATCCTGCCTAGGCATAGAACATCTTTTTGATGCTTTTACCCTCATTAAGTGCATGGGACACCGTACGGAACTCCTGTGCAGCTTTGGCATCGTAGCGCACGGCGCCGCCTGATGCCATGACCTGTTGACAGAGTTGACTGTACTCACAATTTGTAGTAGATCTCCCATAAATCCTTCATTTACCAGCCTTCACGTCGTTCTCCTTCTCCATCTTCTCCTTCTCAAACTCCCTCTTCACCTTCTCCTGAAAATCTTTTCCCCCAAACATCCTTAGCTCCTTCCTAGCTAGCACACCCGCAATCCACTGCTCCAGCTCCTCCTCTCCCTCATTCCCGTTCCGTTCCGTATCTGTCCCAGTATTCTTCCGAACCTTATACCTCAATTCCTCCAGTGTACTAATATCAAAGGCCCAGAGCATGCCCGCTGTAAATGTTGCTCCCACGCTCGTGACATACATAGTTGCCAGTCCCAAAGCTTGCACAGCTTCGTTGCTACCGACTACTTCATTGGGGTGGTTGCTTTGTTGGAAGAAGGTTGGAATAGTGGCTTGGAAACGGCGGTTTATGGCACGTCGGGTGAGAATTGAAGTGAAGTAGATGAAGCTGGCACCAGCGAAGAAGAAGCTGAGTTGTTTGCGAGAACGGCGAGAGAGGATAGAGGTATCGTTTTCGGGCGGAGGAGAGGGCTCAATGGAGGGTTCCCCCATTGGGGTTGACATTGAGCTTCCCGATGGTGGCTTTGGGACGAAGATAGGGCAGCCTCTCAATGCCCGTAACTTGATGTCATCGTAAAGAGCACCTTGGAAGAGATATGTGCATAGTGTCCTCTGGCAATTCCTCCTCGAATATATTCCCCAGTGCTTGATTCGACTGCTTCGGAAAAATCCAACCGACAACATTCACGTCTACGGTCACCACGATGACCGCCTGCGAAGGTCTGAAATTGGCCCAAAGAACGAGCGAGCTTGCAAGGTTTGTTGAATTCCATCTCGACGGAGCAGAACGACCACAGTTCCGGACTATCTAGCTTTTTGAAAAGGTAGGTTCTGGGCTGGCGATGATTGCCTATAGAACTCACTCGATGGTAGGTGAAAACGCTTGAAGGTTATCGGCATGGGTTGAAAAGCTTGCGCCATCCTCATAGACCCGTACTTTGAAATCTTTGGGTAGTGGTCAGCTGTACTAATCCCTAAAACTTTCTTCCCTTGTTCAATCAAAGCTTACTGCTACTGCAAATTCGTAGTGCACTAAAGCTGTCCTGCGCTGTCTCCACATTGATCAAGGTTTCTCCAGGACGTTCATATAGCAATGCCCAGAGTAGCTTCTGCGGTCTTATATCTCACAAGTCCTATCTCACTCGAATCTTCTTTCCCCGAGGAAATGAATTTGGCTGCTCTATGAAACCTAATGATCTTGCTATAAAGTACCTGG
>Ga0115846_100257_pt1 | contig 28171 bp, 26 predicted proteins | sample InSIn5gowninarea_2_FD_83860 | JGI IMG/M metagenome (GOLD analysis project Ga0115846, IMG submission 83860) | reverse complement strand
TGATGCCGAAGATTCGCGCATGGGTCTGTAAAGCAGCAAATTGTTGCCTGCTTCTTCTACCTGGTACACTTCTTTGCCTCTTGAGATGGTGGTTTGGATGTTCCCGAATTGAACAAGTTGGATACGACGAGTGTAAGCCAAATAGCCTTTTCCTCGCTTCCACGCTTCCATCGACTTCCCTGACAGGTCACAGACGGAAAACCGGGATCATTTACATGAGCGCGCATGGGTGCGACCGGGAATCGCGACTCGTCGGCAGTTCATGGCTTCCCGGGCCTTCTCGGCGACATAGCAAGTCTCTTGTCCTCGGATTGACTGGCGGTGGAAGCTCGACCGGATACTTCTTGGCCTTGTTCTGTCGTGCTCGATTGATAGAAGCGTTGATAAATTTCCACATGACTCGGCATCAGACAGGCTCCAGTCCAGACATTACAAGTGGCCATCGCATATGTCGCTGCCATTCAAGTGGTACAATCCTTCTCAACCCCTGGACTTCTCTCATGGGTGTTTGGCCAACCCACCAATGCGCGCTCCCTTTTGTAGCCAGAGCGAAGAAATGTGCGATGACAACCAAAGCTCTTGGACGTAACTCTTCAACCATATCCACGAACTTCTTGGGTACGTATAATGCGAAAGCGGCAATACGCGTGCATATTTGATGCAAATTCTCCTCGTTGAGGACGGCTGTGTACATGGTGCCAATGTAGCTCAGAGTGTATTCGTAAGCTTGCCTGACATCGGTATTCCAGAGTTCGGAATCCTCGTAGACACCTTGGACGTTCTTCGGTCCTAGGATGCCAACGAAAGGACCACGGTGTTCTTCATCAAACATCCTTGGTATGCTGCAGAAAAAAGGCTGATTCTCGATAAACGTCACAATCTTCGAAGATGGAAATTTGCGAGCACTCTTGAGAGCTTCTTCGTAGACCGCACACGCTCCTATGCCTAAGCGCAACATGTCCGTTGGTGGGTGGTAAGGGTGTCTAACTCGTTCCTGGAGCGAGCCGAAAGCGTTCATAGTCATCAGTATAGATGTAAAACACAGAGCGTCTGCTTCTTCGGCCTGGGTGTGGAACTGAGCAAGGGCTTTTTGCTGATCGCGGAGGGCCAGGCTGAGATAGACTCTCTGCGCTGTGAGCAATTCTGCATCTTCCGGAGCATTACGTAACAAACTCGTAGCAGAAAGGGCATAAATGATATACAGCAGGTTGTCGTGTCGCATAGCTATCTGCGGCATGTGGTTGTTCCAAATTTGAGGCAGAATTGCCGTCGACGACGAAGGCTGGAAGGGAACGGATATCACTGTCACATAGTTATGCCAGAGGCGTAGTTCCAGTAGGCGACGTTGGCGTGTTTCCGGGAGATCCAACAAGTCGTCAGTCGCGACAGGATCATTGATCGTAGGCGGAGTGGGCACTTGATTGACGGCGACTTTGAAAGTTGGCTGAAGCTGATCGATTGGCAATGTCGTGTGCGGCGATAGAGAGACTTCGTTACTTCCTGTCCTGGGTGATTCGTTGACCACATAAATGCAAGGCACATTGTGGCGGTTGCATCCTCCACAGGCTGGTTTGGCCTCATCACACTGTTACTTTGGTCAGGCGAGTTCATCATGAAGGCGATATATAACCAGCTTGTGGAAGAGTGGAGACGATATTTCTTGACACATTGCAGACGATGCGACAAGACTGACCTTGACTCTGCGGGCTTTGCATCTTTGGCAACCTGCGCGGCTCTTTTTATGGTTCAATCGCGGAGGTCGACGATTTTGGCTGGCACCGGCGCCAGTCATGATATAGAGGAAGTATCACGCAGTAATCAGAGCGGGAATTTCCAAGATTGAAGCGCATAACAAAATGCGCTGTGGGCGAGAATCATAATATCAACATGTATGTATGACGGAAGAGATGGCGAGGAAAGGTTGAAAAGCAATAATGCCCGACTGAGACAGGAGGTGTGGCTGATGCCGAAATGTGGCTGAGGAAAGAGCGAAGCCGAAGGCGGTGAGGCGTCCGTCTGAAACAACGTCACCGAGGCTGAAGCGCGCGAGCGACAATCAATCAACCCTGACCAAAGCGTGCTGCAGCCTTGTAACAACAATTCCACACCTGCAAGTACCTTCCTCACAATCCTACGATAGATGCAACGAGCATGAGCGGGAGGTTGCTGTCGTCGCGCTTTGCGACCTTTGCCCGACATTCCTCCCCCTTGACCTTGAGGTCGCCATATCACACCGCCCACCAACGTGCTGGAGGCCTCCTCACACGAAATAGCATCGCTCGGAGTCGACCGATATCCTCTGGAAGCAGTACAGCAGTAGTCCGACATGCCTCCTTCGCTCGCGCAATACCGAAACTCGCCTTCAAGCTTATTCGCTTGCCTGCTCTTCTCGGCGCGACAGCAGTAGGGAGTCTGGCATACATTCAATACCAAGCAGCTCGTTAGTCACGATCATCAACCGACTGGGAAAATACTGATCTTCTTACAGAGGCCGGTAACTGGGCCATGGACGTATTTGGCAGAGCTTCCGACGCTACCACGACCGGAGCACGATCCATCTTCGAAGGCGCAGGCGGCATCTTCGCCCAAACAAAAGCCGGCTGGGAAAAGACGAAAAAGGACTTGCAAGAGCTGTTTCCACAACAAGAATCATCTGGGCCAGGAGGAGATGGTGGTCCTGGAGGGAATGGTCCCAACCAGAAAGAGGCGCGAGTCGGGGGAGCTGCTGCAGTGGGAACAACAGCCGCTGCCTTTGCTCTTGATGATGGTGAACAAGATGACAGATCCGAGGAAGCTGCAGCTCGTGACGACCAGATGATGCTTCTCACTCGCAAGATGATCGAGATCAGAAGTTTGCTCCAGACAGTCGGCCAGTCCGAGACACTCACACTACCATCCATCGTTGTCGTTGGCTCTCAGTCTTCAGGAAAGAGTTCGGTGCTTGAGGCTATTGTCGGTCACGAGTTCTTGCCCAAGGGCTCCAACATGGTCACACGTCGTCCTATCGAATTGACACTGGTCAACACCCCTGGTGCACATGCAGAGTACGGCGAGTTCCCTGCTCTCGGCTTGGGCAAGGTCACAGACTTTGCTCAGATTCAAAGGACCCTCACCGACCTCAATCTGGCTGTCCCCGAGACTGAGTGCGTGTCGGATGACCCCATCCAGCTGCGCATCTATTCGCCAAACGTTCCCGACCTTTCCCTGATCGACTTGCCCGGCTACATCCAGGTCACTGGTTTCGACCAACCGACTCAACTTAAGGAGAAGATTGCTGCCCTGTGCGACAAGTACATCCAAGCACCAAATGTCATTCTAGCCATTTCCGCTGCAGATGTCGATCTGGCCAACTCTACCGCTCTTCGCGCCAGTCGTCGCGTTGACCCCCGTGGCGAGCGCACCATTGGTGTCATCACGAAAATGGATCTTGTAGACGCCCAAAGAGGCCACTCCATGCTTACCGATAAGAACTACCCCTTGAGACTTGGTTACGTCGGTGTCGTTTGCCGCGTACCTCAGCAGTCAAACTCTCTCTTCTCCCGTGGCAATGCCAACATCACTTCGGCTATCACCCGCAATGAGAGAGCATACTTCTCTTCTCACCCTGAGAGCTTCGGTCCTTCGAGCGAAGTCACTGTTGGCACTACCAACCTTCGCAAGAAGCTGATGCACGTCCTGGAAGCCACCATGTCGGCATCTCTTGCAACTACAGCAGAGGCCATCCACCATGAGTTGACTGAAGCCACCTACGAGTTCAAAGTGCAATACAATGAGCGCCCTCTTTCAGCCGAGTCATATTTGGCTGAAAGTCTGGATGCCTTCAAGCACTCTTTCAAAGGCTTCTCCGACTCCTTCGGCCGCCATCAACTCCGCGATATCCTCAAGCACGAACTCGATCAACAAGTTCTCAACCTTCTTGCTTCGCGCTACTGGAACAGACCTCTCGAAGATCTTTCAGCTCAAGAAGGTGAAGGCTTTGTCGAGAGTCTTTCCGCTCTCCCCAAAGCAGACCCCAACGACCAGCTCTGGCGCCTCCAACTTGATGCTAGTTCTGCATCCCTCACAAAGCTTGGTATTGGACGTCTCGCCACTACGGTCGCCGCTGAATGTCTGCAAGCACACGTAGAGCGACTCATCTCATCCTCCACCTTCAACGCACATCCTTTCGCTCAGATTAATATCACACAAGCTGCTCAAGGAATATTGCACGACCTAGCCTACGATACCAGCGATGAGCTAGAGATTTGTGTCAAGCCTTACAAGCATCGCATCGATCTTGAAGACTCCGAGTGGGCGCGCGGACGTGAGAATGTTCAGAAAGTGCTCAAGGACGAATTAAGAGATTGCGAAGATGCTGTCAGAACAGTTGAGAACGAAATGGGTGGCAAGAAGCGCTTCAAGGATGTTGTGACCTTCATCGACAAAGTTAGGAAGGGTGACATCAATCTCGAAGGCAATAGCAGTGGGGGTGCTGGTGGCTTCTCAGCCGCTCTCCTCGCGAAGGGTAGAGAAGCTGTCTTCCTCCGCGATCGTGCGGATATCCTTCGCATGCGCCTGCTTGCCGTCAAGAGCAAAGTCTGCGCCAACAAGAACAACAAATACATCTGCCCAGAAGTCTTCCTCGACGCAGTGGCCGATAAGCTGACCACTACCGCTGATCTGTTCATCGATGCCGAATTGCTCAGCAAATTTTACTACCAAGTGAGACATTCCATCATCTCACTCCACATACCACATACTAATCACACACAGTTCCCTCGCGCACTGGACTCACGGTTCCGCTCCCTCACACCCCAACAACTTGATCAATTCGCCCGCGAAGACCCCAAAATTCGCCGTCATTTGGACGTCGTGCACAGAAAGGAACTCCTCGAACACGTACTCAAGGAGATGGAAGCCCTCAAAGCACTTGAAGCCAGAGAAAAGAGAGCAGGCAGGGGAAGCAGAGAGCCCAACCGCAGGCTTAGCGAGCTCGATCGTGCTGGAGATGAAACAAGCGACAGGAGAAAGAGAGGCTGGGGTCTGTTTTAGGAATATGACCCAGAGTGATGAAGGGGGAGAAGGTCGAATGTATTGATGCTGGCAAAGGTTGGGGTTGTCTTTTTCTTTGTACTACTAGTTATAGATACCACTATGAGCACACACGCATCTCATCATTTCACGAATTGGTCAGACATTCAACTCAGTTCTTCGATTGTGCTTCTCACTTGCTTTGAGGTTCACGCTTAGCACGTCTCAACGAGTATCAGTTACTAATCTTCAATCTGGCGTGGTTCACTCAAACCTTAGCATAGAAGCCAAGATATCGATCGGCCACTTGACAGCCTTCATCTGCCCTTTACTCGTGGCCATTGGTGAAATAGACTGAGTCACGAGAAGGAAATCAAGCAAGCAGGGTTGCCCCACTCGCAAGCTTCATCACAGATACGGCAAGCGCAGCCGAAGCGACAACAATTCCGCTTCCGGTTGCACAAACAAAGCCATCAACCTTCACATCAAACCATCAACAACATTCCATCGACATCGCAAATTACACCGCCCACGATCATCAGATCCTCTAATCAGGTCAGTTACGCAGTATTCAACTTCGACTGGACCCATTCACTTCCCTAAAATCAAGCTACTATTGTCACAAAGCATAATGGCAGGGATCCCAGGACTGGACCGCCGCGCAATGGAAGCCGAGCGGTTGGCTAGACAAATGGCAAGACAGCCACCGCAGGACTCTGAGCCCGCGTTTCGGATTCTGAAGGGAGCCGGATCCTCGAAGAGGCAAAGGTCGGTGTCGCCATCTGCTGTGTCGAGAGAGATCAAGAGGCTCAAGTGGTCCTCTCCAAAAGCAACCGGGATTCAACAATCTCAACGGCCCTTGGAAACCCGGATTCGATATCCTCGTGGCACCATCAAACAAACATGGGCATACGGTCATGCTCGCACGGACAACGACATCAAGATTGAGGAGGTTCTGGAGAAGTCTACACTGAAGACAGCGTTACTATCGGCTTTCATGTGGGATACCAATTGGATCATGGGAAAGCTCGACTTGCAACACACAAAAGTCATCATGGTCATGCAAGCGGAGACTGAGGCTGTCAAGCAGCAATACCACCAAGAGACGGCCTATCTGGGGAAAATTCTGCGCCTCTGCTTTCCATCAATGGAAGGCAACGTCAACTGCATGCATTCAAAATTGATGCTGCTGTTCCATCCGCACAAGCTGAGAGTTGTGATACCTTCGGCCAATCTTACCAGCTATGACTGGGGCGAGACTGGCATTATGGAGAACTCTGTCTTCATCATCGACTTGCCTCGACTGGAGACGCCATCATCCGACACGACTACCATGCCTCAATTCGGCCAAGAGTTGTTGTTCTTCCTGGAGAAGATGGATATGGATGAGGATGTCCGCCAAGGTGTCGCAAGATCCAACTTTTCCAACACCGACCATCTCGCCTTCGTCCACTCTATCGGCGGCGGTCAATACGGCTCAGACATGGAAAGGACGGGCTACGTCGGTCTTAGCAAAGCCATCCGCGAGCTCAAACCAGATTCAAAGTCATCCCTCCGCTCCACATCGAATCTGCAGATCGACTACGCAGCCTCCTCGATAGGCTCAATCCATGACGAATTCCTAACAATCCTTCACAACGCCGCAAGAGGCGAAGACGCTACAGCCACGCCCATGTCCATCACACGCACCGCACCGAAACCGTTCCAAACAACAAGCTCTACATCAAATATTCGCGACTCATTCCGCATCTACTTTCCTACCCACAACACCGTCGAATACAGTACAGGCGGCACAGACAACGGCGGCACCATCTGTGTGCAGAAGAAATGGTGGACAGGCGATAAGTTCCCTCGCTCCTGTTTTCGGGACTATCGTTCCAAACGCAACGGCATGCTATCACACAACAAAATCTTGTATGCCCGAGGCGTCAATGCGGAAGGAAAGAAGGTGGCTTGGCAGTACGTCGGCAGTGCTAACTTGAGCGAAAGTGCTTGGGGAAAGTTGAGTTGGGATCGCAAGCAGAAAGAATGGAAGATTGGCTGCAGGAACTGGGAATGCGGTGTCATTGTTCCTGTCATGGAAGGGGAAAAGCTGGGTCGGAAGCTGGGTAGATCTGAAGTTGTGGTTTTGAGCGATGATGAAGAGGATGCCGAGACGGATAGTGGAGATGCGGAGACGGATGATGAGGATGAAGGCGAGAAGAAAGCTGTGGAAAAGACGAGTATCCCCAGCATGGACGTCTTCAATTCTGGTTCCGGCGCTGGTGTGCCGTTCGAATACCCAGGCACTGAGTACAAGGACAAAGAGCCATGGTTTTTCATGGGATGAAGAAGCAAGCGAAGAGCAAGCGAAGGACGGCCGCCGAAGCAGACGGATATTCTTTCCATGCACAGCAAATTAGCGATAGCATTGCAAACAAAGCAGAATTCGAACAATCAAAACCCAGCATCACATAACCTTACTGTCAAAGAAGTAGATCTATTGCTTGGTTCCATCTCCTCAGATACAACTTCTGCACCTTGATTTTAGTGTATCGGTGCATCGCTCACCGCTGATTGTCTCAGCGCTGAACAATTCCGATCCACCAAGTTCAACTTATGCTTGTAAATTATCGTGATGGTAAGCTATTGATAGTTTGTGTTCGTGGCATGACATTGAACGTTTCGGGCAGATTGTTCTTGGTTTTGTGAGATATGGACAGCTGATTGGAGAATGAGATGGATGCTTTCCAGTGCAAAGATTGAGGTTGAAGTATATGGATGATACAAACCAGGTCAGTGATGCAAAGACGTCTCACAAACCCACCGAAAGGTCATCCGCATGTGTAAAATACTTTGTGCATCTAGGCAAAAGCGAGAGATCGAGTATAAATCGGAAGCTTTACAGACCTGATCTTCTGGCTTCTTACTCTCCTAGGAATCATGTCCTTGAGGTTTGTTGAAAAACACTGCACTATGCTCAGGTGCGTCTACCAGGTTCGGTACCATGATTTTTAAAACGTAGACAAGTGAAACCGTCCTCACATTTAAATCTTAGATCTACTAGGGTAGGCAGCAGATTTTGCCCATTGCTTTCGACACAAATCATCAACACCTCCATCAGATACCAATCACACATGACTAGTCCAGTCTGCGAGACAATTATCCCGAAGTACCAGGGTTAACCATACAGTAGTCCAGATTGTGCAGATCGGTATCTGGGTTGCCTGCCCAAGTAGGGAAAGGTCTGCTCTTGCCACTGCCACCGAAAACAGCAAATGTCAAGATGAACACCAACACTTGAGTGCCACCGTCAAGTGCAGCACTAACGATGTAGTTGTACTTGACGAACAACTCGGGGTAGCGACGACGCAGGAACCACTGAGAAAAGAAGCCGATGATGAAGTACATGGTTATGCTGGCGTTGATGCCGACAAATAGCCAACCCATGTACCAGAGGATCATGGACAGGTTCATGTATTTGAAGAATCGGATCTTGGTGTAGCGGTAAGCCAGCCAGAAGGGGACAGGCACGATGAAGCCGAGGAGGTAAGCGATGGTGACCCATTGGTATCTGCCGCCGACAGAGAAGAGCTCTGCGGGCATGGACCATGCGATGGCGAGCGTGTTGAACCTGTGAACGCGTCAGAGGGGCAAGAGCACCAAAAGATGGGATTGTACGCACTGCTGGATATTCTGACCGCTCCAGATGTTGCTACCTTGAATCGACTTCAGGATAGTGCCTTGATTATCGACAATCGAGATCATCCTGTGTTTCTCAATGAGCAACTTCTTTGGTCGACGGAATGATGGCTTACATGATGTAGTTGAAAAGCGCTCCTACAAGACAACCAGTGACCTGACAAAAGAACGTAGCACCTGTGAGGGGCGTCAGTTATCATCAAACTTTTTTTCTCTTTCCCTTTTCCGCTTTTTCGCTTTTTTCTTGTTTCTTCCTCATCATCTACACCATGTATATCGACACTTACGGGGTGCTAGATGCATGAACTGGCCCAGTTTGAGATCCTTAGCTAGTACTTCACTCATCTGTAGTGCGTTGTATGTAAAACACCGCGGCTTTGGTTAGCAGAGTGTCTAGAAAGAGAGAAAATCGATCGAGGAATGTGATTTGCAGGTTGGGTTTGCTGGACGTTCGACGACTGGTCCGCGAAGACGGTATTTGACCACAGACGGCAGTCTCTTCACAAGCAGCGCACTAGACCCACATCTCTAAGGTACTCACAGTAAAATACTATGGGACAGTGGTCAGCAGAGCAAAAAAAATGATAGGATCATATCACGCACCATGTTTGCCAGTGGTCGACCTTGGAACATATACCCAGCGAGCATCTGACAGATGGGCTGAATATTGAATTGAAAGCCAGTGATACCCATCTGGGCACCGAAGAAGAGCACGCAGATGAAAGTCAGGACCGTCGACATCACGAAGCCCCACCCTGAAATATGTTAGTACGAGACAATTCTGCTCGGTTCGAGTCTTTTCAACTTACAAGGAAGTGTCGAGTCCATGCCGTAGAGACAACCTAGGCCAAGCGCCCAAGAGATCACTACCACGATACCCCACCACCAGGTCGGTACTTCTGGATACAAGTTGCGAAGCATAAGCTTATAGTGGGGGTCAAGGTTGGGATCAGACTCCTTTCTGATCAGTCTTTCCTCGGGCGTCTCCTGGTTCTGCCAGAACTTGTAGGTCTGGAGACGGAATAGCTTTCGAAGATTACTCGGCTTAGCCCAAGCCCAGCCAGCCTTGATCTCTTCTTAGCTCCACAGAAGCATAGGGACGAAGGTAGCAGTAAAACCCATGTTGGAAGTGATCAAGTATCCGATATATGTCGCAGTAAGGTATGGCGGTCCAACAGTGTCCAGCAGAGTTTGATCGATCTCCATCTTCGAGTTGAGGATGAGAGTCTGGTTGTACTCTGCATAGTACGTGCCGTTACTCTCGCCGGTGAACAAAACTTGAGCCAGAAAAGGGAAGCTGTAGTCGCGTTAGCATCGGAGTACAGACTACAGTCAATCACCACTCACTCCTGTGCGCGCCAGAGATTGCCATAGTAAAGACCCATGAACAAGATGACGCAACCGATATAACCAATGAGATTGTTGGTCATAGTCTCCAAAGGTAACCAGAGAGGACTACCAAGAGAGGCGACATACTGCCAGTCAAAGCAGAAGCTGAGAATACCAAGACCTTCATTACCACTGGCTCCGCCGAAGAGGTTGGTGAAGACCAGGTTCTTCTGATCTGCCAAGCAGAAGATTGAGACACCCTCCAGAACAGGGAACAAGTATTCGGGAAAGACTTCCCAGACAAAGACAACGATGAAGACGATGTAGAAGAGCTTGATTCTTTGTTTCGCCGCAACCTTGTCTTTGTGCAAACTTTCCAGCAGGGTTGTGACGGGTAGGTTGATGGGCCAGAGCATTTTGGTTGGGTAGACAAGCACTTCTCGGAGAAGACCAGCGATACCGTAACCGATGAGCTGACTCGACAATGTGATGAACACACCAAGCACTTTGCTGGGGTATCCTCCATACCAAAGCTCTTGCGCAGCGAGAACTTCTGTTGACAGGGCAGATTGGCCGGCCGCAGATGCCATGAGCGTGATGGCACTATTAATGGTTAGTTCGAGAATGGCAAGAAGATAAAGAAGTCGACATACGCATGCTCCTTCATGTTGAACGGATGAGGGTTCAAGTATTTTCCAAGCACGCCCTTGCTAGGTAGAACCTTGGCCATAGCTTCGCCGAGGACATAAGCGATGACACAAAGGAAAACACTCGAGACGTAAATGGTCTGCGGCTTGAAGTAGAAGATTTCCTGGAGCACAGATGCGAAGATGGAAAGTCCGAATCCCCTCGACATATGTCAGCGGTAATCGAGGGTAATAGGCAAGATTGACTCACAAGAACATCATTCTGAATGTCCATGGATTGAGTGTAGGGTCATCTTCAACACTGAGGACTTGATTGACAATATCCTCGGCAGTCTCAACAATCTTGTGCTCTTCTGCGATATACTCACCAGTGGTGGTGCCTTCATGGACACTGTAGTCGTCACTGCCCTGGTATGGAGGGATTTCTTTGACGTCTCCGCCCGTGGCGCCACTCTTAGTGTCGGGCGTTGGAATCTCCAGAGCTGAAGACAATGGTGCCTTAGAGTTGTGTTCTCTGGTACTCTGTAGCTCAATGCCAGACGCCATGTCAGTATCGACTCTGTAAAAGCCAGGCCTCTGCTGTGGTGTCGACATCGCGTGGGGTTGGTCGAATGCGAATCAACAGTGGAGGACGAGATGGGTGGGACGATCGGATGCTAGTTATAGTAGTAATGTGAGGTACTTATTTATTCCGCACGCGTGGTAGAAGCCACACGGAAGCATCAACATGCATGATATGCATCTGCCGTTGTGCCGGGTGGTTGCACTCAGACATTCTCACCTTCAGCTACTTATCTTCATCGTGAAATTGCTGGACGGCACCACGAAGTCAATCCACCAGTAGGGAGCAGGCCGCGTGGTCTTCGTTCGTGTCCATATCTGATAAGGAAAGCGGAGAAGGCTAAAGCTTGTGTAGAGCTTGATAATGCTTGGTTGTCAAGGAAGGGTCTGTGTTTCAACGACGAGTCCGATAAAGGCAGGTGGTTTATGTCGATGACATCGTGCGTGTTACTTTTAGTCCGTTTGCATATCGGGGTGCGGAGAACCAGAGAAGCGCGCTCGTGGCTTTCGAGAGCTGCAAGCCTACGATACGGCATTTCTGTACGATATCTAAAGGTGTTGAGGTGAAACAACTCGCTTGAAGGACATCGCCCTCGGCTCGAGGGGAGACTTCAAAAGGTTGCCCAGGAAGATGGGGGTGGCTGTGTATTTCGACTTTTGGCGCACGGACGTTAAGATCCAGTACATAAAGAATGCGACTGCCACCTCAGTCGAGCTGTGGTGGTTTATGGCATGGAACCAGAATTGATGCCAGCTCAAGAAGAGCAGGTGATGTACCAGGCAGAATTTCTTACCTCTTTCTCGAGTATTGAATTCGTGCTCAAGAGTCAAGCTCCATCTTCCTCATCACAGCTCTGCCTTCAAGTCGCATGACAACGACATGCTCAGTATCGACATTTTTGAAGCCATCGGCATTGTTTCGTTGGTCAAGGGTTACCTGACCAACACAGTGCTACTGACGTCTGTCTGTCGTCAAGCTTGTTGCCACTTCGAGCATCCTTCAAGAGTTCCCAAAGTGCCATTGAGCCGTTTGCCAAAGAAAGCTCCCTGCGACAGCGACTGTCGACAATCAAGTCCGCACATACAACAGGCTGGCATGATCTCGCAAGGTAAAGTGAGGCTCGACGGAATGTTGCATCCCTGGCGTGTTGTCAGCAAACCCAGCGGTAGGTAGCAACTACACGTCTCACATCTACTCTCTTTTGCTCTACCTGGATCTTGCTTTACCTGGACATGCGTCACAAAGACGTTTCACTTGGCCATACCGTCGCCATGTACCGCTTGCACATCCTGTCGGCGGTCTAGTTGAAGACGGCTGCCGGCACACTTGGCCACGCCAAGCGGCGCCAAGACTAACACGCAAGAGTTGCAATCACTCGGAGTTTTCGAAACCAGGAGAGATGGATGAGACGCGATGCTCGTATCTCCACAGCCGTATGGACTAGGAAGAAAGAGCTATTGCGGAAATACCGGAGCTGTTCCTTGGCAGCAAGCAAAGTGTTACGCGTACTCCAGGTACACGTGCCACAGTATAAGTAGAAAACATTTCGCCGTCAACATGGCTCTCCGTCGTGCGAGCGAGATCTTACGAGGATGCAGATCATATCAAGTCGACCGACAAGCAGTCAATCAGACACTGAGAAGGACGAAGATTTTGAGGTGGACTGGGTTCTGCTTTACGATTTCAAGGACATCGGTAAGCCTTGATACGAAGTCAATAAGAGACTCACCTTGCTGAGCGCTTAGCAGAGCTTCATCATGCAATCGACGAATACCACACCTTGATTCGCGACATCGAAGCATTCGGCTTAGAAACTGAAGTTCGTCACGGGTATGGCACTGCCGTCCTCGTACTCGTCCGCATACCTCGAAACAAGCTTGGGAACGAAGTCTACCGTTCGAGGGTCAAAGACTGGCTGTTCGGCATCGTCCACGTCCGGCCCCTCGGTGACAGCTCTACGGTTGTCGATGCCGAGACACCTTCCGAAGAGATAAGATCGATCTTCCACCTGGTTACATGGACGAAAGAGCAAGGCGGCGCAGGCGTGACTGCCAATTTCGGACAATGGGAGCACATCACAGCATCATTTGCACCACATGCATGGTCTGCAAACAAAAGGTTGCTCAAACAGCTTGCTGCAAAAACCATCCTTGGAATGGATGATTTGGATCAGATCAAAGCGCTCTTCGGCGAGAAGGTCAAAACCTGTCTTAAGTCTCGCGTCAAGACATTGTCTAACTGTTCTCCAGGTCGCATTCTACTATGCCTTCATCCAAGCCTACTCACTATTCTTGATTGCGCCTGCGACATGTGGAAGCCTATTCTGGCTTTTTTCAACATCGTACTCGGTCTCCTTCGGCGCATTGACGTGCATTTGGGGCATCGTATTCGTCGAGTGGTGGAAAAGACGAGAGACTGATCTCAGCATCCGCTGGAACGTCAAAGGGGTTGGAGCACTCAAAGTCAATCGTGTTCAGTACAAGTGGGAGAGAGAAGAAGTCGACTCTGTCACTGGCGAAGTAAAGAAAGTCTTCCCAGCTCACAAGCGGTTGATGAGACAGCTATTGTTCTTGCCTTTCGCTGCTCTGGCTGGACTGGCTCTTGGCGGTATGTTGGTGGTGACATTCTTCATCGAAGCCATCATCTCGGATGTGTATGGAAGTCAGCTCGAAGAATACTGGGTAAGATGCTCGGATACCGGAACAAGAATGCTGCTGACACATCAACAGGCGGTGCAATATCTGCCCACCATCATCCTAGCGATCTCTTTACCATACATTACAGATGCTCTTACGTTGGTTGCAAAACGATTATCTGAGCATGAGAACCATCGCACAAATGATGAGTATGAGCTGGCGCAAGTTCAAAAAGCTTTCATACTGAACTTTGTCACCTCATTCCTACCTCTCATATTAACTGCTTACATCTATGTCCCTTATGGGTCAAAGCTGCTCCCGAAATTGATGCCTAAGTCATGGCAGTCTCATATCTCCGTCAGTGACTTCCGCATCGACACACATCGCTTGCAGGAAGAGGTCATCTCTTTATCAATGGCCGGCCAGTTCATGAACTTCGGCGAAGAGTTCGTTCTTCCATACTTGAAGCGCCGTCTCTCGGCACTCCACCGTGCTTACCAAGAGAGCAAAGAAGCAACATCGCTTCATCAGCGCATGCACTCCGAGTTCACCAAGACACTGCTCGTTGATGCACCGCAGGAACACAGTCTATTACCACGCCTCCGTTCAGAGGCAGATGCCGAGCCTTACGACGTGCAGGAGGATATTATGGAGATGTGCGTGCAATTTGGTTACCTGGCGATGTTCGGAGTTGTCTACCCGCTCATGCCGCTCGGCTTCTTGATCAACAATTGGATCGAGCTCCGTGGCGATTTCTTCAAACTCATTCACGAATGCCAGCGCCCTCCACCCATTCGCTCTGACTCGATCGGTCCGTCCGTCTCCGCACTCGAGTTCCTGACCTGGCTAGGCACTTTGTCGACCGCTGCTCTGGTTCACATGTATAGTGGTGACTTCTCTCAAGTCCGCCTCTCCCGACTCCTGCTCACCATCTTCCTCGCCGAACAGGCCTACTTGGCAACAAAACTCACTGTTCGCTTCATGTTCGACAAGATTGGTTCTGAAGCCGTCAGAAAGGAAGAGGCGTCTCGCCGGTTGGTTCGCAAGCGCTATCTCGAGACATTCTCAGAAGAAGCTGCCGGCACTTCTCACCGCCAGCGCGCTCACACATATACTGGACACAAGCGCTCTGCTCCTACTACACCGACTGAGGCGGAGAAGAGAGAGCTGTTTCCGATCTACGAGGTCGAGGAGTCTGTGGAAACGAGACAAGAGTACAGGACTGAGAAAGCGGAGAGATTTTGGAACGAACGCAAAGAGACCATGAGTACAGCAGATGCGGGAGTGCGACTCATTGTCGCGTTGAAGGGTATGCAGGCGTCGAAAAATGCTGAAGGAACTGACAAGTCTAAGTGGATATGATTTCGGTATTTCTTGAACAAGCGTCAAGTCATGAAAAGTTTCATGCATTGCGTCACGGCATGGAATCGATACATGAAGCCTTCCAGTGGCTCATCAACGAAAAAAAGAACGAGACGGAAACAAGAAAGTTTTTCATGCAAGGAGTATCCTTCTATACAACCCCTTTCCATCTCCGACCGTCATCAAAAACACAAAGCCACGGACAAGTCGAGGTACCCAGCGCCGAGGAGGATGGTGTGAATTGCGGCGGTGATAGGTCGTAGGAAATTTAGTATCATATCTTCTACGAGCGTGTCTTGATTGATACGACATTGAGCCTGGTCCTCTGGTCAGCGCCATAGTATGACTCGAATACTCATTCTCATACCCATCGCACATTGCTTTGACGGATCTGACTGCATTTCCTGTAATTTGCCCTATAATATCGATTGAGACCAACTACATTCATCGCTTATTATAAAGACCTACAGTATGGGTTTTCCGGTGTTTCCAACCACCAGAGCTCCAGAAACATCACCTGCACGAATGCAAGAAGGAATCCGACTATGGCCGAGGTGCCCGGTGAGAGTCAAATTCCACATATCATCCTCCGCCCCTGATGACAGCAAACGTCGGCATCCGGTCGATGGAGCATGTATTCCCCTGACGATGTTTCGTACCTTCATCCCGTACTCGTGTTTCTGTCCGCCCAGTTCTGAAAAGGGGTTCCTTTGAGAATAACAAAGATTCACCGACCGGATTATTTGCGTCCGTTTCGATGTTGGGGTCCAAGGGAAACATTGACTTGGTCATTGGTCTGGGGGCTTCCGCTTCTATGGGTACGCTGTATTGTGGACTTGACTATGACTCTTCTTCTAGGATCATTGAGGGGAAAAGATTATGCTGGGTGTCGAGGTCTTTTATACCAGGTGTCTGCCGGCCGTAGCTTGTTGTTTGTCTTCTTCCATGTAGTATGGAAGTCGGTAAGAATGTACACTTAAGCGGTCCACCCTCGCAGATTCTGATTCTGGATGAATACGGTAATCTCTACCTAGTATTCAAGATCTGTGTGATTTGGGATCTGGAGGTTGGATAACATTATGACAGTGACAATCATGCTTTCCATAGTTATTCGCCAGACCCGCAAAAGTGACACTCGGGTTGCCGAAGAAAAACATGAAAAATACCCGATCATCTATGCTTGTCCTTAAGAGCACAACTATTTCCCTCTTTTATATCCTCACTCTCTTCTTCCTTTTTCTTTACCGACTAAACTTCTGGCTGTGGGACATAGCCAGATCAACGGCCATTCGGTTTCATCCTTGGCTTCCTTTGCGAGGATATTTTCGATTTGCTTGACGACGGTGCGGTTGCTGGTTATGGTTGTGATGTCTCGGGACCAGCCGTGGAGGAATACGCTTTGGTTTATGGAGGTGAGTTGGGAGGAGACTTTTGAGGCTGAAGGGGGGAGGGTGGTTGTAGTTGTGGGGTCAGAGATTGAGTCGGGGGTTTGAGTTTTGATGGGAAGACGCAAGCTTTCTGGTACAGCGAACCTCGAAAGCTGTGTCAGTTTACCCCTGACATCCTCAAGGGTAGCGTTGATATCGCCCATGAACCATTTGGTGCGTTCTTTTTCTCCCTCGGTGCCGATGGTATCCACGATTTCTCTCATTCTCTTCGCGGCTTCATCTGTACAGACTAGCTCTCTGTCGGCTAGAGCTGGATAGAGTAGATTAGGAAGCAAGTTTTCCTCGTCTTCGATTTCGACTTGACGTTTGAGGGCGCGGTGGAACCATGGCTCGGCTTCGACTGAGCAGTGGCTGAAGTCACTGACGAGGGCGAGGAGGATCGTGCAGTCGATATTCAGTGTGGACGTGAATGCTTCGAAAGGGTCGGTCAAGAGATGTGGCATAACCTTTTCGAAATCGATGGGAGAAAAGGCGGAGCTCGAGGTGATGAGTTGGACGCCGAGTTTGCGCAATTGGTCGAGGATTTTGTCAATGGCATCCACCTCGCCCTCCTTGATCTTCGGCAGCACTAACGTGATTTTCGGACTCCGTGTACGGATCTTGACCTCCCTCGCCGCTCTGACGAGATCCTTTGTCATCTTGATCAACGGCACATCATCCTCATCACCTCCATTCTCCAATTGATCTTCTTTCTTCCCTTGCTCTTCTCCATCCTCATCCTCTTCTTCCTCCTCAGAGCTAGATCCATCCTCCCATCCCAACTTCGCTTTATCGAACAACAAGCGATTATTCGTGAGCAGCGAGACTTTGATCCAGCTCAACCCATCCCCAGCAACCACATCCACCAAGGCAGAATTTTGCTTCTTCTGTCCCCTCCTCTGTCCCTTTTCACTCCAATAAAACCTTTTCTGCATAGCCTGCAACCCCCTCTCCCTCTTCACAACCCCCCAGACCGTTTCCAAAAATGGCAAGTTGCTGCTGTTTACGGTATGTTGGGTAGCTTGTGCGTCCTTTTGATCGCAAAGGCGTTGGAGGGTGCGATGTTCTGATTTTACGGTGTTGCGGAAATGGGCGATTTCGATTTGGGAGTCTTGTTTGCGGGATTTGAGGTAGGTTTTGAATGTCTCTAGTTCTTGGAGGAGAAGCTGGCAGCGTGTGAGGAGGTCGGCGGCGGTGGGGAGGGTGCGTTCGTGGCCATTGGTGGGAGGTGTGGAGGCCATGATGTGAGGCAAGAATATCCTCTGCTTTCCCCTTGGTGTGTTTATAGAGGAGAAGAAAAGGCGCTCGCGTGTGTTGGCTGTAAGAGGAATAATGTGTATTTGGGCGGGAAAAACAGTCATAGAAGCAATCACCGCCCATGACGTTCGAGAAGCGGAAGGGAGGTCGAGTCATGACATCCCCGCGGTGTTGAAGGACGTGAGTCAAGCTGAACACCTCACTCCGTGTTCCGCGCCTGCTCAATTGCGACAGCGGTACACGCGACAGTTGGACTCGTCGCAATACATCAAGCATCAACACATCAACATGCCGTACTTTACATCGAGCGAAGAGTGGCAGAAGCAATCTGCGCTGTTGTTGCAGGCGCGACCTAATACCGTATGCGCTGCCCCTCTACCTCATCCATCACCATCACCATTACTCCCACAGTCACTACCACTCACCTCTTTCTACCCTGCCTTGCCTCTCATATCTCACTCACTGCCCTCCCCTCCTCACTAACCTCTCTCTCACAGACCCGTATAACAACCAAATACCACATCCCCTCCGCCTCTTCAATCTCCACCAAACCCACCACCACCACCACCACCACCGACGCTTCCACCACCACAACAACAGAATCAAAACTCGCGCAGCAACCAATCGCCTACCTAGAACTAAAAACCTACGACCCAATCTCCGGCACAACTCTAAAATACAAAACCGATAAAGCCGCAGAGGTTGGAAGATTGGTAGCTGCCATGGGAAGTCTGGGACGGGAGATGGCTGCGTTGCCGGAGATAAAGCAAGGTAAGTTATAACATCCATCGATCCATATATGCGAGGAGGAGAAGGAAGAGGGCAAGAGAGGAAGAGGGCAAGAGAGGAAGAGGGCAAGAGAGAGACTACGAGGACTGTGGAGGAGAAAAAATGCTGGAGAATACAAGCTAATCAGGAGTGCAAAAACAGATATCACAATGACGGATGCGGACGAGACGCCAGTGGTGGAAGCAGCAGCCACACCAGCAGCAACAGCACAGCAACAACAACAACAACAACAGCATAGCACGGGTGGAAAGAAAAAGAAGAAGGGAAAGAAGTAAAATTGGAAGAAAGAGGCCTAAGAACAGTATTCCATTGAGAATGACTGCATGATACACACCAGAAAAGACAAAGGATCAGAGCAAAGGCCTTCTCTTTGCTAAAGCATATGTACAAAAAAAGAACGATGTTTCATGGCTGTGACGAATGAGCTGCTTGTGTTTCGTGAGTTGCATCCGAGTTGCGTGCGTATGAGGGCCTTCCTCTTCTCCATCCTTCATGACTATGAAGGATCGTCATGTCCTCAATACGCAACTACGCAATGTAGCTGTACATGTTTCCCTCCTCTCTCTCCATATAGTCTTTCTCGATCAACCTGTAAACTTCAGTTAGCAGTCGCCCAAGCAACAAGTTCATGCAGAAAGTCAACTCACCTATCGATATTTTTCTTGATATCCTTGACATCAAGAACACCTCTACTCCTCGTCGCAGTAATAACCTCCGCGATCAATTCAGAATGCCCAATAGTCTTTCTACTCTTCATCACTCTGACAACAGCAGCCTGGCATTCGAAATTTCTGTCCGCGGCAACTCTCTCATGCGTCTCTTTGTTTTCCTCTTTTGTCTCTTTCAACTGCACTTGATTGATCTTGACGCGGTATTTGTCGTGCCAGAATGATGGATCTACAGTGAACGTGTCCGTGGGGGAGATTTCGCGACCTTTGGGGTGTTTTGCGAGGGGGCGGAGTTTGGCGCATGCGAGGGATTGCAGGGTACGGTTTACTTCTGCTTCTGGGAGGCCGGATTCTGATTTTATGAAATCGTAGGTTAGATGTGTGGTTGCGTCGATGCCGTTGAAGAGGAGCAAGATGATGGCTTGGAAGGAAGAAACCACGAGCTCCTTTGTTCCCTTGGCGAATTTTGCTTTCATCTGGCAATGCGCGAGTGAATGTTTCCAGTCCAGCTTGCGGCCGCTGTGTTTGGACTTGTAGTGGCGTTCGTACTCGTCGATGGCGGTCTTGATATCGGCGGGAATGACAACAGGGACATCTGGGTAGGTAGGCCATGCAGCTGCGGAAAGTACGTTGACGTTCAGATCGACCTTTGGCCTCTCCTCACGCTCTTCCATGCGGGATTTGTAAGAAGACATTTCCTCACGGGCGAGCTCGACGTCTTTGAACATCTGCTCTAGGTTGTGTGTAAATTCTGCACCACATTCAGTCTTGAGACGGGCGAGCATACTGCGCTCAGCGTCTGCACTTGCTGAACGGCCCATGAGAAGACGACGTGCAAGATCCTTCTTGTAGAAGGCTTCGAAAACTGCTTTGCCGTGGACGAAGCGGAAGAGGTCGAGTACTTGGTCGAGTTGAGCATTAACTTCACTGTCCTCATCCATGGCTTCGTTGTCATCGAACTCTTCCTTTCCAGCATTGTCGCGGGCATGCAGAGTCAGGTCTGTGGGAATGACTTTTGCACCTCCTCGTAGTAGTTGATCAACATACTTGGCAATCATCTCACCAGTTCTTGAGTTGTCGGTACCATGTGTCGCAGCAGCCTTCTTGGTCTTGTTGATGAAAGTCTCGAAGGATTCACGAAGAGCATGGCCAAGTTCCTCGCTACGGTGGAAGGCTGTGCGCCAGACGTGGTCCAGTCGAGTCTTGAGTGATAGTAATCGGACGACCATCTGTGTATCATTCTTGTCGTCAAACACAATCTGTGAACCAGTATCTTCAACCCATCTTGCAAAGGCAGGCTTGATTTTTGAGCCAAGTCGTCTTCTCTGTAGCAGCGAATGAAGCTGTTCAAGGTCCTTGATAGCATAGTCATCCAGGAGATCAGCGACACTGTCTTGATTTGTGAGGTAGTCGACCTTCTCCTTGATGATGTGTTCCTCGAGTAGAGCTAGAAGGTCCCGTCTCGTGCTTTGATCCAGACCGAATAGCTCGCAACGTTCAATTTCCTTGGTCATAAAGGTGACAGCCTCGTTGACATATTCAGGAAGTGGCTTCTCAGCACTCTTCTCGTTAGCCCATTCCACAACATATCGTTGAGCAGATGCAAGCATGCGAGGTTCGAACGAGGTTGAGTAAGTAGCGAGATCGTGGAACATGGTGATAGCTTGACTGAGATGACTAGGTTCCAGTTCCTGACCGGCTCTGTCGGCAGAGATCAAATCGCAGGCACCGTCAATGATTGCAAGCTTCAGGTCTGGGTCCTCGAAGATGTTGTCGCGGAAGATCTTGATGGTGACATCCTGTAGAGAACCTCTTGATGTTTGCAGAAGATATGAACGGTCCATGTAGTAGAAGATGCAACGAATGACAGTCATTTGCTTGCTCCAGGCAGTCCACGCACCAAGAACATCATCCAAGACCTGAACGTTCGACTGCCTCTGCTTGGATAGCAATGATGTCTTCATAGGTCCCCTCACATGAGCCTTGCATTTGCTGCTCAGTTTGACGTAAATCTCCTCTGCTCTTTTCTGTCGACACAAGTTCTCAACGCCGCGGTATAGCTCTTCCATAGAAAAGTCGACGGGAGCTTGGGTGAAGATGACATTGAGAGCTCTGTCCAGCTGCGCCCATGTGTCTTCAAAGTACTTGTTCCCGTCCCATGCTGGTTGAGGCTTGAGGGTCTTGACGACGAGTTTGGTGGTGCCAGCCTTGGGTGTGAAGCCCTTGTTGAGTCTGCCGGGAGTGCGACGGGCGGTGGAAGTTGCGGCGGGCAGGTTGCCACCGATGACCTTGCTGGAGAAGGAATACATGTCTGACTGCATGTTGAATGGTTGGTTCTTGACTTTCTTGCGGTTTGGCGAAGAGTCGGTGGCAGTGGACGGGGATGCGGCGGCCGAGGCTTGATCGGCGAAGAGGTTCTGGATTGATTGCTGTCTGCCGAGTGAAGCTGGTGGCTGAGATGATGCGGATGGAGTCGCCGCTGCTGTTGTTGCTGCTGAAGGTCTCTTGCGCTTTCTAGCGGGAGGGTGCGGGGGTGATGATGAGGGTGAACGGTCTCCTGCCGGCAGGGATGATATGGACGGTGGCATCGATGCAGGAGTGCAAGAGTGGCTGTTCTCACGGCAAGGCACTAAGTCTGAGAGTGTTTAGACCTCCGCTCCACTCGGCGATAAGCTTCCATGACGCGCCTCCAACCTCCGGACTCGAAGCCCGACCCTTCCCTGCACGCCGATGATCTGCCGCTGACCAGGGTTACCCTCCTTGCAACACCTTTTCGTCGTGTGACTGCTGCTCTACAACCTTACAACCACTTCCAGCACTTTCTAGACATATCAATGGTGGTGGACACTTGCGTTGGAGACAAACTTATAGACGGGTGAAGCATGAGAAGGAAATTGGAGAACAAATGGAGAAAAATTATCATCAAGGACGAAACGTAGAGGAGGTCCCGGAAAAAACAGGCGGGAATTCAGAGAAAAAGAGGAAATGCTCACATCTCAGGGCTGTCCAGATCTCGGAACGCGGGTCGGCCCTTGGCTGCGCTAACGCCCAGCATGAATTAAGTTGTATCGACCTCCCTTGACACACCATCATCTTGCTGTTCTCGTCGTTGGATCATCAACCGTGCTGGACCGTGATTTCTATCTGAGATACAGTTTGATCGAATCGCCCCGCTCTGTAGGCAGCATACCGCGTCAAGCTTCTTGGCCAGCCTTAAATTTACGTAGGTGGTTACTTCGCGTCGGATGGCTTCACGGTCCGCGATCGTGACTTTGTCAAACAACAAGTCAGGAATGCCCAGTATAAAGCAAAGGTCTGAAGACATGTTTTCTTCCCAGCATCACCATTCTTCTTTTCATTGATTCAATCACCATCACCAGCACAATCGCAATCATGAGCTCTCAAGACTACCCTCTCCGCAGCTCTGGCATTTACCGCAATTTGCCAACCTTCGATCCTTCCATCAAGGGTTTGAACGCTGTTGTCGTGGGTGCCACTGGAATTTCTGGTTTCAACACTATCCGCTCTCTTCTCGACTCTCCTGGTCGATGGTCCACCATCTATGCCCTTTCTCGTAGCCCCATTCCGGAAGAGATGCTTTTACTCCTCACCGAAGAGCAGCAATCACACATCAAGCACGTGTCCATCGACCTCACCGCTTCCGGAGACAAGCTCGCCTCTCAACTCAAGGAAGGTGGTGTCAAGGCTGATTACGTCTTCTTCTATGGTTACATTTCACCCAAGAATGTCTCTGCCATGGACCCAAAGGCAGAAGAGGAACTCGTCAAGGCCAACGTACCCATCTTCAAGAACTTCCTGGAAGCCTTGGAAAGCGCAAAGCTGGAACCCAAGCGTATCCTTTTGCAAACCGGAGGCAAAAACTACGGTGGTCAGATCGGCAGAGCAAGATTGCCGTACATCGAAAGCGACCCTCAGCCCCGCCACCTGTCCCAAAACTTCTACTACCCTCAAGAAGACATGCTGAAAAAATACTGTCAAGACCACCCTTCGACGAGTTGGAATGTGATTCGTCCTTTTGGAGTCATCGGCTCGGTGTCAAAGGCAGGCATGAACATGATGCTTCCCTTCGCCATCATAGCATCCGTCCAAGCCAAGAAAAACGCCCCCATCTTCTTCGGCGGCGACATCGAAGAATGGCAATACGAGTACTTGCACTCCTCCGCCCGCCTCACCGGTTTCCTCAGCGAATGGGCTGTCCTAGAAAACGAATGCGCAAACCAAGCTTTCAACGCCCACGACGGCAGTCCCATGTCTTGGGACCTCTTCTACAACGAACTAGCCCGTTGGTACGGTGCACCCGGTGTCGCAGGCCCCGAACTCGACGACTCCAAATTCAACGATGTGGTGCTCGCAGGAGGCAAAGACAGCCCTCTCGGCTACGGTCCACCCACCCGCATCAGAATATCCCGCAGCGCCGCAGACTGGGCCAAAAACGACACCAACAAAACCACCTACGAACAAATCATACAAGAATCGAATGGAAGCATAAAAGTCAACGCCTACGAAGACAACATGGAACAATTCGACATGGTGGATTTCGTCTACTACAAAATCGGTCAACCTTCCTCTGCCAAATTCCGCAGGTTCGGGTTTAGTGGGTTTGTGGATACGATTGAGAGTGTGTTTGAAATGTACACTGATCTGGCAAAGATGGGTATAATCCCCGCTCCAAAAGTCGAGGCCGCAAAGCCCATGATTTAGACAAAGATCACAAAACCGTTTATGTAGACGGTTTGAGTAGAAATAGAAAATTTCGTTTATTTCATGAATAGGAGAAGCAGTTTGCCAGATGAGTGCCATGTGGTAGTATTTGTAAAGCTGGTGCAGAGGGACATGTGCTTTTTCCTATGCTAATTCTTTGTCTCCATGGCTTTCCAACATTATTGTCACGTACACGTTTGGGTCAATTACTGGCACTACTCTCTTAGCGAATGGGAGCTTTTCGAACTGCGTTGCATAACTGTGGACAGCAAGTCGCAGGTCATGGGCATGTAGGTCTTGTCGAAGCTGTGCGGTTCGGTACACGCTGTGAACGATACCCGAAGGATGTTCTTAGAGTGACAGGTATGGACTACAACAATGTGGTGATACTGGTCTGCAAGGTTGGTGTATGCGATTTCGAGTAGGCGAAGGAGCGCTCTCGGTGCAAAGATACAAGGAGCACGTCACGTAGTCCTTAGCACAGATGTCTCACCAACATACCTAGCGATTATAAGCCTTTTTCACAAAGTCCTCCCACTGATCCGTCCACTCAGGCCGATTCATCTGTGTATCCCTTGTGATAGTGCTGACACCGAACTCCACATCAAGACCATCGAACACGCGGTTAAAAGTGCCCCTCTCGAGACCATGAATGCCGAACTCCATCATCCCTTCACAACCACGACCGAAGCGCAGCTGATCAGTGCCCATGTCGCGAGCTCGCCAGTCAAAGTCGCAAACGCTAGAGTTCTCGAGGGAGAAGTTTTCGACACGCAAGACTCCAGTCTTTGAACCGATGGTGAAGTGACCCCAGAGTTTGTTCGAGTTGACGTCGTGGTGGATAGAAATTCGAGGTGGACCATTGAAGTCAGGGACATTGGCGGGAGAATGAGATCGAAGATGTAGCCAGTAAGTGCCATTGATGTCTCTTCCAGACTCAGACTTGATGCGTGAGCCTCCGAGGTCTTCTTGCTTGACTATCCGAGCGGTCTGCTTCGGGGGTGCAGGATGCTTGATTGTGTCTGTATCTGCTAACTTCTTGGTCTTGGGCTCGGCTTTTGGTTTTGCCGCGGACGGGGTATCTTTCGATTTGGGTGTTGCCTTTGGTTTGGCTGTCGTTGTGACGTCCTTGGGCTTTGATGCCACCTTCGGCTTGGTCGAGGCGGCTTTCTCCTGTGACTTTGCTGCGGCAGTCTTGCTTACGGGTTTGTCGGCAGCGTTCGAGGACTTTGACTTGGTCGTAGCGGCGCTCTCGACTAGCTTCCTGGCCTTGGGAGCAGGCACATCGTCCTTGGTCTTCCTCGGCTTTGCAGTTGTGGTGTCTGCTGCTGTCTTCGTGGCTTTGATCTTCTTTGCAGCAGAAGGCACGGCTGTAGCAGCAGAGGTGATGGATGCAGCAGTCTGCTGATCAACACTGATGGTGATGCCGCCGACGGTCAAAGTGGCTTTTGTGTTGGTCGCGGCCTCTTCGTGTGTCCGCTTCTTGCCCTTGGTTGGAGCATCCGTGGTCTTCTCTGCAGCCTTTGCTTTCTTCGCTGCCGCAACGAACTCTTTCTTCATCTCTTTCTCCAGCTTGTTGACATGATCGGGGACCGCGAGCTTCCCTGCGTTGATGCCTTGTAGAAGGCGCACTTTGGCAGTGTTCTTGTCTTTCGACGGCGGTAGTCCATAGTGTAGAAGCTGAGCTTGATACCAGTGACCGACTTGATCTTTTGGCGGCGCAGAGCTGCTCTCGGGTCGTAGTAGGTGCGTCAATTCGGGCACTGATGCACGTGTGTGCCGCTTGTTGTCATCAACTTGAGCGAGGAACACGTCGTTGTAGACAAACTTATCTCGAGTCACGGCCGGCGATGCCATCCTGGACGATGTGCGTAATCTTTGGTTTGGCCGAGTCTTGAGGAAATATCAAGGTGTTTTGAATGACAGCGGAATTTGATCCGTCGCGTGGTCATAGCTCCCTCCTTATCGATAAGCTTCGGCTCCCTTCTTCTTCTTTGCATCACCGTACCATTTCCTACTGGTCTGTCGTTCGCAGGCAACATCCTCCTGCAGAGCATTGGCGAGCCTGCGAGGCTTTACGGGATCACGATCTCAGATGGCGCGAGGTGTCGAGCATCTGCTCCACTCTTTCTGTCGGGTCGATCAAATAGCACCAGCCGATTGAAGTATTAGATCGAGACGTGATTTCGTCTGCAAAGGTCCGGCGGGTCTTGCGGTTGTGATTTGAGAAGACTACTAGACTAGGCAAGTACGGTAGGTCGAGCTCAAAGCATGCGGCAGGAAAGAGCAGTCGCTCCTTCCCTCCACCGAGACTGCGCGCGAATCAATCATTCAAACCTCTTTCCTCTGTCTTACACCTGCATGAATCTATCTCCATGCCCTCCAGTCCTACTCAGGCGTCACTTGTCCCTCATTATGTCGATTCCACAGTCATTAAACATTTCTACCGCCCTATGTTTGATCAAATCAAAGCCCAAGCATCTCACTGTTCAAGGTCACAATCGTTCTTGGTCTGGAATTTGGATGCTCTCTGACACATGATAGAGTATATTCGGGCTCTCCGTCCGCATATCCGAACAATCCACCGCAATGGCCAAGTCTATCGTCAAATCGATCATTCAGCATTCTGGCAAGATCAACACGACGGCTTGAAAGCAATCCTTGAGAAGGAACGAGATGCGACTTTCATCCTCAAGCAGCAGAATGACACTCTGGAATCCCAAGTCACTCAACTTCTAGCTCGCTCGAAACCCGGTCGAAAGCGCAAAGTCGAACAGGAAGAACCAGAAAAGGTCAAGAAGCTGAAAGCAGGCACTATTGCGATTACTGAGTTTGGTCTCGCTGCTGATATTGATCCCGGTAAGTGTTTTTACGATGGGCGAGAGAACAGCGCTAATTTCACACAGTCATCAAAGCTATGCGACACATACATCGGGTGCAAACCCTGTGCAGAGGCCGCATGTGGAGCACAGATTCCAATGAGCTAGCCTACAACCTCATTCAGACTATGCAAGCCATGGAGAATATCATCGATCCTCTCGCAAACAAGAAGCACAGTGCAGATTCTTGCAAGCAGACAATCACTGCGGTCGCAAGGAGTTGTATCACTGTCTTTCATGGTCTCAAGAGAATGGAATCTTTGGACAGCAATGATGGCTTCCCCAGTCATGTCGTACATGCCTGTGTGTGCTTCTTCGGTATTGTCTTCACCAGCATTGAGAACGCTGCTCGTCTCCAGGCCGAATCAAAACAACCAGATCGAGGGACGGCTATATTGCAAGCTCTGTCTACACTGGCGAACAGCCTGATCACCATTCTGCGAGGGTCTTCACCAAATTGCCCTTCTCACGCGGAGATTCTTGAAGGCGCAACCTACGACCTTCTCCATCGACTAGGAGAAACCACGCATGAACTTCTGATGGATGGGCCCCAACACGACGATATCGAACATGAGGTGCAGAAGCTTCCGCTTCCTGATGACAAGCGACTTGATCCTGTCAGACAGACGGCTATGCGAACCATGCTAACAGCTGCTCCGTTCCTCCTTGACTGCTTGAGAAAGGCTCTGATCGGAGCACAGGACCAACCACTCGCTGCGTTCGCACGTCTGAAGCTGCAGCGTACTTTGGTTGATCGCATCTTTGGTCCGGGAACAAGAGGGCCGAATGCAAGCGAAGATGTTCTTGGACTGCCAGAAGTCTTTGGAGAGCCGCCAATGGCCGCGAATCCCATTAAGAAGGAAGACATACGAACAAAGACAGATCAGTTCGAGGAAGAGATTTGGGCACTGGTCGGCTGGGACATTCTTGCATGTGAAGACAAATTGTGAATTGATGAGGAGTGATGGTGTTGCAGAGAGAGGACAAAAGCGGGAGGATTTGCTTTAAATGTAGACATTGCTTCGACACATATAACAAGCTGTTTGAAATGTCTTGCTCACATGGCTTGGCTTTGGATGTATTCTTCATCGACCTAGAAAGTGCTGGAAGTGGTTGTAAGGTTGTAGAGCAGCAGTCACACGACGAAAAGGTGTTGCAAGGAGGGTAACCCTGGTCAGCGGCAGATCATCGGCGTGCAGGGA
>Ga0115846_100256_pt1 | contig 28264 bp, 26 predicted proteins | sample InSIn5gowninarea_2_FD_83860 | JGI IMG/M metagenome (GOLD analysis project Ga0115846, IMG submission 83860) | reverse complement strand
AACTACCATAGCCGCCCCATCTCCCACGTGTTCCAACGGTGATCAGACTAACGCTGGGTCTCTGATGGAAGGTTGCAATGATGGCTCTGTGTGCACAACACCTTCAAGTTGCACGGTAGAGTCGTCAAGCGGTTGCGATGCCCGATGTACCGGTAGTTGCATTGCTTACCAATTTGACAGCAGTAACGGGGAGTGTACCATATACTACGACTGTTGCAATGGAAAGAAAAGATCACTGATGTCAGAAAACCCTGCGCGAGGCTTAGCAAGTCGGGACATGATGAAATATGTAAAGCCAGGCGTGGATGTCATCTGGATCTGATTTCCCATGCAGTTTGACGGCAGTGTCGATGGCCACAAGTAGAGCTTGCATGCCAACCAGAATGTTTCAGTGCAGAGAAGGGGCTGTATGGCTTATTCAGGCCATATCCTCATGAAGTCGGGTGTTAGTCAACTGGGATGGTGGTTCCATAATAAAAATGACGATCATCACCTCCTCATATCATTATTCAGGCCGATTCACCTGGAGAAAAGACACCAAAGCTGATTTCATGAAAGGCAAATACTGCAGGCAACGACGGATAATCAATAGATTGATACAATATCTGTGCAATTTCTCAAATCTCCTATTAGAAGTGCAGTATGGCGCGAGAAAAATAAGTTCTGCTCTTCGAGTAAGTAAGTGCTGCACACCCGAAGATGATTTAATAATTGGGAATCAGATCAAATGCTGATAATCGATGTAAGGACAGCCAATCCCTATCCCCTGTGTTCCCGTGGTACCTCTGATTTATTGTATACGGGTTAGACTGGTCGGAAAAGTTATTTCCGACCAATTAACTAACGCGCTAAGAAAATAAACTTATCCGGTGATACAAATCGTATTAGCCATTATTAGGCAGTCATTGTTGGCGCTGCTCTGGGAGGAGGACTCGGAGGAGCTTTAGCTATCGCATACAAAGAAGGATCGAGTGCAACAGTGACTCGCATAACCACAACTACAGTCTTTCGTACACCTTCTTTGTCGACGACTGCCACTGCAACTTCTATCTGGAGCCAACACAAGTTTCACCGTTCCCAACGCTCTACAAATCAACACTGTCTTCTTCAACTGTCCGAAACTCAATAACACAGCATATGCTACCCCTGGTAACCAGCGGTTCACTTTCACATGTGGTGTTGCACACACTGGAGAATTTACTAGCTATAATGGAGGGAAAATTTTGACAATGAGCGGCTTGATTGCGTATACACCAGAAGACTGTGCAGCCACCTGCGCGAGGTTCAACATATACCCGAGGCAGTATGGTAACGGCACAGTGTGCATTGCAATAAGCTTTAGAGCCAGTCTGAGCTCTTCTTTTGCTAAGATAGGTGCAAATTGCTGGTTGTTTGAGAGGATAGGACCTCCACAACTACAAGCAGATAGTATCAGTGCTGTACTGCAGTGAACGCGTGGTCTAAACTATATAGTTCGCAACGTGTGCAGCAAGCATTAACGAAATGTGGTCGGCAACCTCTTAAGCACATCCAGTGTACTCGGCTAATGTCATGTACACTGTAATTCATACACAAATATGTTACAATGTATTGTGCAAAAAGTACGCCCGCTCCTCTGCAGGAAATACAGTATAAGGCATGGCCTTCAAGTTACTCATGGAAAGGGCCAGATGAATAGGGTCATCACGTATCATTTCCTTGCAACGCATTCGCTGACACGTCGCGTTATGTCCTTCTCCAACCAAAGCTCTGTGCTGGGGACCTTGTTTGCTTCTCTCCACACGATATCCTCGCGACAACTTCTAACGTTGAAGTCCAGGCACATCTGTCATACATGATAGAGATCACTTCTCGGGATTTGCTCCCTGTCTGCCGCGAACTTGTACGCGTAGCTGGATGTTAGGTTTTCACAACAAGGTCCTCAGTCCTTAGGTGTTATGAAGGCCATCACTACTCACAATCATGGCTGGCTTAACCGCACTCGCACCAGAATTGCTGGACATGATCATTGGATACCTACACCCACGGCACATAACGAGCTCACTTTACAACCTCTGCCTGACTGCGAAAGCACTGAGATGTATAGCACAGCCACGTCTTTTTCGCATAGTAGCGCCTAAAAGTATCCCGTCCTTCCTACAAATAGTGCTTGAAAATCCCAACCTTGCCGAGCATATTCAATCTCTGAATCTGTTCGAGTGCTGTGAAGAAGAATTCTGTACAGCCGAGGGGCGATGCTGGCGTGATCGCCGTGAACTTCTCTCACAGAGAAGGCATGCTAGTCTCAAGATGACTGAGTTGCTCGTGATGAAGCTTCCAGGTCTCGAGGAGATCGCACTTCCGAGTTGGCTCATCGACTACGGTCTTCTTTCCTCTTTCTTGTCAAAGGACACGTCAGGACCCACGCGAAACAACCGTGACATCCTTCCGGCTTTGCAGGCAGTGGCCTACTCCTGCTCAACCCTCCACTCAAATGAGGCATGTGACGCGACCGATATCCTACCTCTTCTTGGTATCCGCAGGATTGAGAAATTCTGTATTACACAATGTATGCACATTAACATGGCGGGTTTCGATAGACTCTATCTGAAGGAGGTCGAGTTCATTGCGTGTGCCTTCACCGCTCCACAATTACAACCTTTTATTGCGGCTTGTCCAGATCTTGTTTCCTTCAAGTACGAAGCGGGCAGCTGCCTTGTTAAAGACTACGGTGGCCACGAAGTCAAGGCTCTAGAGTTGGGTCAAGCTCTTATCCCAGTGAAAGACACTCTTCGATGCCTACATATCAACCTACAGTATCGGGGAGGTGACGGGTTTGGTACGGTGCGTGAAAATACTGATGTTGATGAAGAAGCTATCGACTCTCTTACAGTATTCTCGAAGCTTGAAAGCCTCGCAATCTGTCAGTACGATCTTGCAGCAGAGGAGGATATTGAAAGGTGGGAAGATAGTGACGGCTTAGTTATATGGGAAAAACAGTCAAAACCCTGGATCCACAAGCTTCCGAAGTCCTTAAAGAAGTTGACAATCACAGACACATACCCATCGCTGTACCACGAGCTCGAAAAACTCCTCGATATTGTTAGTGTATCCCTTCCGGAATTGAAGCTCGTTCAGATCTATGATATTGACGGTACTAATTTGAAGCCTCTATTCGAGCAGGCTGGGATTGAGTTTATACTCACCACTCGCAGCCGTTGGAAGATGTACGGGGACGACTCCGACTCCGACTAGACGCTGCGCATATATATTAGTACTGGATGGAATCTTGGCTACAATGTAGCAGCACGATGTTGAATTATGGTTATACTTGGTGTACACAATACGGAGTGAATGTAGATACAGTTCTTCGGTACGATATCTGACATGGTAGGAACCAATAATTTCCATGCAAGCTGGTAATTCGACAAAACATGATTGATGGCAATACTCAGGATGGATTGCATTTGTTCTCGACTGAAAGACTGCTTCATACTGTCAATCCACGACAGGCGACACCGACCGTCCATGGATAATGACAGCAAATGACAGACTGCCGGCAGTTCACTGCAAGTGTGCAGCGTGCGTCATTGTTGGCCTTATAGATGTGGCTTATGCAGTCACCGGAAGGGATGGTGAATGATGGCGAGTAATGCCTTCCAAAGTTCAGGTGGTATGTGTTAAGCAACCACGACGTGCAGTGCTAACAATTGCCGCTCCTGATTTCCAAGTTGTGTCAAAAGTTTGGTTGTGATCTCGGTATTGTGGATGCTGCTTGCATCGTATAGCAAACTTGTGCTATCCAAACATGCTGACCAGGATTGATGAGTACTACAAACTCTCAGCTGACGAGCACTACTGTAAAGAGCAGTGTCGTCCATAAGTGTGACACTTATGGCTGAATGATACATGCTCTTTTTGTGTTCTGCCATTATTGACCTGGCTCGACCCCACAGACACAGTGGATCGAGAACTTCATCAGCAGGCTGAATAATGATATGAGGAGGTGATGATCGTCATTTTTATTATGGAACCACCATCCCAGTTGACTAACACCCGACTTCATGAGGATATGGCTCCGCGGTGTCTCGCTACTCGAATTAACCACACGTGTCTAAAATACGCCCACAGGTATGCCCAATAACTTGTATCTGCAGTCCTCTTACTCAGAACGTTGCTGTTTTCAGTCAGCACTAAAGGGTAACACATGTGGCGACTTACCATTGTATTTTATGTACTTAAAGAATACATAGCCTTCTTTCTTCATTCCTCTGCAGCTTGCCAGGCCCACAACACTTCACCTTAACTTCACAGTCGGAAGTGAAATAGCTTCACAAGCACCTGACTTGACCGAAGCTAGTATCGAGTGAATGGGAGCTTCACGTGGGGTCTTTCTGTGGTGCGTTTGCTAACACGTCGAGACCACAAACGCTACTAGGTACTTTTTATATGTTTCGTGCCTGACATCTTGTTTGTCCTTCCTTTCAACTTACACCTTCATACAACCACGTCCTTAACGACGCTGAACAAATCTAGGCATACCTAGTCACCATCGATCAAGATCCTTCCTCCAGACTTGCTCTCCAGCTGCGACGTGCATGCGCACGATCAAGTATCAGGCGTTAACGACATTTTCCTTGCCCATTGAGACACTGCAAGTCACAACCATGGCTAACTTTAGTGCACTGGCACCAGAGTTGGTGGACATTATCTGCGAATACCTACAACTATGCTATCAAAAAACAGCACTCTACAATCTCTGCCTTACATCGAGAGCTTTGAAGCCTGTAGCGCAGCCATACCTCTATCGAACAGTGAACCTATATAACATCGTACCCTTTCTACGAACAATACTCGAAAATCCCAAACTTGCCAAGCGTGTTCAGAATCTTGCGGCGGGTCACCACGGTGATTGTCTGTCCAGTTTGCAAGACCTTTCAGATGACAGCCTAGTAGAATTGCATCAAAATGCCCTCGAGGCTGGTGTGGTCATTCAAGATCATTCATTCACGACCAAAGATAAGGCTGGAATCCATGACCTAGCCACAAAATTGACGGATTTGCTTTTGGTAAAGCTCGAGAACCTGAAAGAACTCACACTCCATGGGGACTATGAGGCAGCCGGACCCTTCTTCTCTACCTTGTCAAAACGAACGGCGACTGATCTTAGTGTTCTCCCGGCATTGCAGAAAGTGAAATACGCACACTGGGCTCGGTACGGCAGAGACGTCATAACCAACATCCTACCTATCCTCAGCATCAGCAGAGTTACAAAATTGCATCTTGGTGATTGCGTTGATTTCGATTTGACGGGTCTCGACGCCAGATTCCACTTGAAGGAGGTGTATATCCGCTACTGTATGATGACCAGCGAACAGCTGCAACAATTCCTCGAGGCTTGCCCAGGGCTTGAGTCCTTCAATCTCGAAAATGACATATATGGTGATGATGAGCCCAGCGCTTTAGAGATAGTTAAAGCTCTCGAATCGGTCAAAGACACTCTCCGAAGCCTGTACCTCAATTTGAGTTTCCGAGGAGCCGAACAAGATTGGGACCGACCACATGTTATCGAGTCTCTTGAAGCACTTTCTAATCTTGAAAGCCTGAAGATATGCTATTGTGACCTTGCGCTAAATACAGTGGATGAGGAGGACGAGTCGGGACCTTGGATTGATAAACTTCCTAAATCTTTGAAGAAGCTGTCGATCATGAGCGCGAATGCCTCGATCAGTCCCGGGCTCGAAGAGATCACGAAAGTCGCTGGTTTGACGCTTCCGAAACTGGAGCTTGTGGAGGTCGACGGCCTCCACTACGACTGTACCCATTTGGAGCCTCTTTTTGACCAAGTTGGCATCGGATTCGAGCGCTTACCGTATGCTCGTCAAGATCTAATGTTTTGAGAGAGGACGATATGGGTCAGTATGAGTCCATTGAGTCCATCGGCACTGAAAAGATTCTTGGCCATAAGGTCGCAGCACGATGTTGAGTTGGCATTACACTTCGGCGGTTTCGATGTGGATAAGATCTATGGTCTATAGAATGCGATGGTTGGCATGGTGACGACGGATAGTTGTAATGCAGGACGGCTGTTCCGCAGCACACGATTGTGGCGACGTTTACGAAAACCTTTGCATGCCCTTGAGTAATTAGACTGGTGTACAGAGCTGGTCTCTTGATATGTAGGATCAATGGTCTACGAAAGCAAACATGGCGAATAAAAAACCTCGGGCAAACGAAGGGAAACCATGTTGGCAGGACGCCAGGTAAGCAAGAAGGCTAGGTCCTTACTCAAGGTAGACTACATGTACCAAGTTTGGCAATTAACAAAGTTGATTCCACGTACTCTTCCATTGTCTCTGAATTAATCTTTGGAGCTATATCGCTCTCCGTTATAAAGAATCAGTGCCATCGCCGTTGTTTGATTCGCAGGAAGGGCTCTAGTCAGTCACCATCATTATGCTCGGACGAGGGAAAATGTGTGGCAAGACTCCGTAGCCATGGTTTTGAAAGATGATAAGCCGTTGGATTCATCTACGGTGAACGTACTCGAGCCATTGCGAACATATAGAAGGACGGCCATCTCAGCCAGCATTGTTTTACACCCTTCATTCCAACAACCAATATCTACTGCTATGCAACCTACAGGTCCCCCCTTGCCTCCTCCCCCGCCCAACACCGCCGAATAACCTCCCTAATCTTCTCCCTCTCCAACCCCCGTGGATTAGGATACTGCGCACTCATCGCAATATCCGTCGCCTTATCCACATCCTCCTCCTTCATCCCGAAATCCTTAAGCGCTCTTTTAACCTTCAATTTCTCCAACAGCACATTCAATCCATGCACGGCGTCGCCATTACTCTCCGGCAGTGCGGAGGCCAAGTCGGCCATCTGCTCTGGGATGGCGGGGGCGTTGTAGGATAGTGCGTGGGGCAGGACGATGGTGTGTGTCTCCGCGTGCGGGAGGTTAAAGCTGCCTCCTAATGTGTGGCAGAGTTTGTGGTGCAGGGCCATCGCGCTGGAGCCGAGAGTGACGCCGCAGAGCCAGGCGCCGTATTGGGCTTTTGTGCGGGCGGATTTGTCGGATGGTGTGGAGACGATGGTGGGGAGGGAAGTTGCGAGGGCGCGTGTGCCTTCGAGTGCGAACATGCGGATTACGGGGTTTGTGTTGGATGCATACAAGGATTCGACGGCGTGGGCGATGGCGTTGACGCCGGATGTTGCGGAGAGTGCTGGAGGGAGTGTCATGGTGAGTTCGACGTCGTAGATTACTGTCCCCGGAAGGATTTTCGGATCGCTGCGGGTCGTTTTGCGGCCGTCTTGGGTTTCGCCGAGGATGGGCGTCATTTCGCTGCCGGCGTAGGTTGTTGGGATGCAGATGTGGGGGAGGCCGGTGCGGATGCTGATTGCTTTGCCGAGGCCGATGGTGCTGCCGCCGCCGATGGAGACGACGCAGTCGGCGGCGTTTTGTTGGAGGTAGGTCATTGCTTGTTCGGTGATGTGGGAGGGTGTGTGCATGGTCGCGTTGGTGTATGTGCCTGCTGGTTTGATGTTGGCGGAGTTGAGGATCTTGGCGAGGTCTTCGGCTTGAGATACTTGTTGTGGTGTTGAGAGGAGGAGGGGTGATTTGAGTCCTAGTCTTTGAATCTCTGCTGGTAGCTTTTGAATACTGCCTGGTCCGAAGACGACTCGCCCGGGATTGGCATTGTACTCGAATGGGTTCATCTTTGCGACTTGGGATGTTGCTTCTGTTTGTAAGGAGTGTTGAGTGGACGGTAGGATCTGGTTGGAGACGATGGCTGATACTTGCTTGATCCTGTGCATTGCAGGAAGAGTGTAAGTGGTGAGGATTCTTACGAGCTCATTTGAAGCAGTGAAAAGGACGTTCGTCGTTTTGACTCGGAATTACTATGATGGTCGGCACCGTCATCGGCGTACACATCCGGCAGTTGGCTCGGTTGAAAGTCCGGAATAATGTTCATCCATCCTCATTCGGATATGGAAAATCGTCGTAGAACCTGGACAATGGGAGTTGATGGTGATATGTTCAAGAAGGATTTCGACCTACATCGCACTGTGTTATCTAGGACATCATGTACGACGACTCCTATCAGTTCTGGTAATCAGCTTCTTGTACCGAGAAAAGTACTATTGATGTCACGTGAAGGACAAGCCAGCAAACATGTGTATACGGAGACAATTTGTGGGATGAACTATGCTGAGGTACTCATGACTGGGTGTTGGCTGGATCAGCAAGCTCTTCTTGGAGAGTTAGATGTCGCGGCTATTGATACCGGGTACAACTGGTTGATGCAATCATACTGCACTAAGCTTAACCTTGCAACGAAGGCGCGCGTTTATACTGACTTTGTGAACCCGAGCTGTTAGGTCTCAGGATCAGTTCTGAACAGCACAGACTTGCTATTTCCGTCGATGACAGCAGACAAAAGTACCGCTGAGGAGGTCAATAGCATTTACAGTGAAACAATGTTTATCTCAACCACAGACCCTTACTTGAGGTAATAAAAAGAGTGATGGAATGCAAGGAACCATGGCGATTCGCATTCGCATTGACATTGATTAGTAATGCTTCTGTTCGCAGTGCCTGGTTGCTGCGATGTGGCACCCGTCACTGGCTGGCTTCATGGCGAATTCCTGGTACCATACTCGAGCGACTACTAGCCTGTTAGGTAAGATCGTTCTGCTATTCAACGTTTGAGAAAAGGAATTTTGTGTGCGTAAGCTTGAACTCGAACATATACGAAGACACAAACATACTGCCATTCTGGGGCGTGCATAAAGAGGCTCAAACGGTGGCGCGAAATGTCGGGAGCTGGGATGTACAGCCACTAACGGCGATCTCACTTGGCGTTAGGCTGTGTGGCCTTGGTGGTGTTACATGCGGCATGGCTGACGAATGTTGCTATTTACGCACAGATCCAAAGTACTTACTTGATCAGGTGCACCATTGCTGGGCAGTGTTGTTCGTAGATTACAATACGCCTCTGATGAGCAAAAGCTGAAGTCAGATTGGCAGCTACGATATCCCTACCATCGCAGGTACCTAGGTATGAATGCTCGGGATTTCGGGGTGCTTGATCTCGTTACTTCTAGGCATGACCTTTAGACTCAATTTGACCGGCAGTGCGTCATATGCATTTTCTTCTTCCTTATGAACAGATTATCGTTCACGCTACATTCCTAACAACAAGAATGTTTCAGAAAAATTGTTGCGCTAAACACTATTGTGCTATATGAGCCGTTGTAGCTCAACTCCATACCTGTGCTTGAGGTTTGGAAAGGTTCCGAGGACGTACAGAGAAATAATGATAACAACCATGACCAGTGGCCAGTTTGAATCACGTATAACCTCGTATTACAGGCCGCGTGGCCAGAGATCACTTTCGGGTATCGGAAGCCTTATCCAGCGATCTCTCAGGGAGAAGTCAGGAGGCTGTTCACTACGCGAGGCGAGAGTTTTGCTCCCACATTTAGCGAACTGGGGGCTTTTGCACCTTTCCTAGCTTGGTAAGATGTTTGACTTAGCGTCATGGTGGAATGCTCAAACCTGCAATTTGTGGCTTCTTCACCTCCTGAGCCAGTTTGAGGACTCGCTGTGGTTGCCGTCATGCTACCATTTCTGCAAAGGCACTGTTCCAAGAATGGGTCTTTGTTCCAACTGTACTTCCGCACACTTCTTTGCGCGCGTCTGCTGTGCTGACCATTGCGTTTTCTGCATTGCTCGATGCTCTACGCTCTACACTTTACAGCGTTTGCTCAAACACTCCCTTATCTTGGCCTTCAGTCCATTTCGTGCACATTGCGCGTCCACTCACTCCTTACTGTCACGGGCCACCATACTGACCTATTGTACGCCTCAATCGACACGAAGGCTCCTCAATATCTGGCTTCCCATTCGTTGTGTAACTGCCAAGGTCATTGCCAAGTAAAACTGTCCAAACATCAAGTTACAGGACTAGGATCGTAACGACCTTTTCACCATTCAACATACACCATCCTACAAGATATTTCCTGGCCTTGACGAATCCTTCGCCTTGGTTTTCGTTCATTCAATCAGTCTCTACTGCTATTTTCAAATCAATCTTACCAGTCTACTATATCAGCATTATCTCGTCAGCAAATCCTTGATGCTCAAATCCTGATTCAATCTATACAGCAGGCGTACCAACTAGGCCGATGATTAGTTTGCTTTGCAAGCATGTCGCACAGCGGACGGGAATCACCACTATTGAATGACACCGAAAGTCAACACTCAGATGCTTCCACCTTGGTTGAATGGCAAGACCAGCCTCCAGCTGCTCGACGTCGACGCATAGTGCTCAAACTCATCACCATGGCACGACCATCACACATGCTTTCCTCCGCGAAGCACCTAGGCTACTGTTTTGTTCCACAAATCATTCGAACAAATGTCTTCGATGACCCTGCTCCCAAGGCCAAAGAATTTTCCACTAGCTATCTCAACGGCTTACGAGGCATGACGGCCATCAAAGTCTTTACTTTTCATTATTTCATGGTTTTCACAGATGCAACACATGTCCCTTATGGCGCGAGCGAGCGATACACATATTTTACTGAATTACCGATAATACGATATACGTGGACTGGCTTCACCTCACATATTTTTTTCGCACTGGCTGGCTATTTGACATGTCAGCGCTTATTTATCCTGCTGGACAGGAACGATCAAGCTTCGCAAGCAAAGGTTCTTTTGAACGTCTCGGGATCACTCTTTCGACGAGCGCTGCGACTCTACTTGCCTGTATTTCTGATATCACTTTTGATGGCTGCCTATATTCACATGGGCTTCTACGAAAAGAACCGACCCCTCCTACTGGACTGGGCCCATTTATTTCCTGGCGACTGGAACGAAACAAAACCAGAGATGTATCCGACATGGTATGAGCAGCTAAAATTCTGGGCGAATGAAATGTACCTTCTATGCAACTTTGTCAGTTCAGAAACCGTCTATCCGCTACATGATCAACACCTATGGTCAATTCTGGCCGAAATGCGAGCATCATTACATTTGTATGGCTGTCTCATTGCACTGGCACAAGTCAAACGCCATATTCGATTGATTTGCTTGTGGATCTTGGTGTTTGTATACATGTGGTGGAATCACTGGGAAATATGGGTTTATTTACTCGGCGCAATTGTGGCTCAGATTGACCAGATCGCAACCGAACGAGAAGAGACTCGAAAGTCTGCAGAAACTCAATCGTTACCTATGATGACGCCTCCATTGTCCCCGGTCGATTTCACCAACCTGGAAAAAGCGGAAGCCCTTGACTACCAACGACGACCTTCAGTTTTCCAAACATTCGTTTCGACATACCGAGTCAATGGCTTCTCATACATACACGTTCCCACAGCTTTCGCAGCACTACGCATAACAGGCTTCATCATCGCTTTCTACCTACTCTCCTTTCCTATACATGGTACTCGAGGTGACCCAGCACCTGGTTACGAGACCCTTGCCTCCTTCATCCCCGAATGGATGGAACGAAAAGATAAATTCTACTCAAACTGGGGCACCTTCCTTCTCCTTCTCCTTATTGTCCGGTCCAATCCACAAACATCGCGATGGCGCAAAATATTATCACACTGGCTTTTACAGTATTTGGGAAAGATTTCATTTGCATTCTATCTTGTACAACAAATCATACAGCATTCATTCGGATATTTAATTCCACATCACATCTGGTGGATGTATGGAACCGAAGGAGTCGAAGTGGGTGAGGCAGGATGGATCTCCGCAATTGCGGTAGGATGGACATTGACGTTGATTGCCACGCTGTGGATGGCAGATTGTTGGGCTAGGGAAGTAGAGGGGAGGTGTATCAAGTTTGTGAAGTGGTTGGAGGAGAAGTGCTTCAGATAGCAGAGCTACCGGTGCTGGTGGAGGAGTGGTGTGAAATGATAACGACTTTAAATTCTAAATCATTCCTGCCTGATGACTCTCGCATTCATAGCTCGTCACCCACACTTCGTATTCATTCCGCTATAGCCGTAGTCATTTGGTCAATCGAACCCCGTACTTGCCCCCACATATTTATGTGGCTCCAGCTGAAAGGCGTCGTGGCCTCGGGAACACAAATTTCCGAGGATCAGCCATTACGCCGTGCTGCACACTTGTTTTATACCACACAGTTCAGGTATACAATAGTAACATCTTTCCTCACCTGCACCGAAGCTCTTCTCCTCTCTGCACAGGAATAACCAATATCGTTGTCTTATGGAATGCAGATTCCGTCACGTCCAAACCCGAAAATGACGACCTCGGAACGAATCCAGACACCATTGTTGTAGTTCTTCTTTACTCATATCTCACGCTCACGGTGACAGCAACAACTAGTCAACAGTCAACATTCAATAGTCAACATGCCATCAAGAAGCTAGCTCTCTGATAGCCTCAAATTTGTTGGAGTGGATTTTGATGAGCACAGAGATATCCGTCAGGGATTGATGACAGCGAACTTGCCACAGGATATCACATCAAGCACTTTTCGCTATGTCTGTAACAAAAAGGTGGACTATTGGCTGATTATGGTCGTGATGCCAGAAGAAGAAGAAAGGTTTTGCAGCGTTGAGGTCGAAGAGAAACATGTCGAGCTCTTCGAAGTAAGTACTACAGCGGGTTATATACCTATATAGTAGGTAGTGACAGACGGGGATTCATAACTCGAAATTCCAAAAGCAAAACTCTTAGATTATTTCCGACGTAGATTCAGAATATTAACAAATTTATTTCCTGAACATACTACATTATGTCTTCCCTTTCTGTCACCATCAACCTCCCCCTTTGATCCAAAATAATTACTAGTACAGCATGATCCATGTGAGTCGACCTCGAACCACTCTCCGTTTCCGATGACTGTCATCGAGCATATTGCATCAAGGTGAACTGCTTTGCGATGTTCAAGACGGTCACGTGATGAATTCTCCTTTACCATTTTCTCGATGTTTTTCGAACTTGTTCATCCTAAGCAGTCTGTTGATAGGTCAAAGTGGATTCCGTGTAGATACAGTCAGAAGAGATAATCGATCTCGAGTTTGCCCAATCAATGCTTAGTTGTAGAAACAATGATGAAGAGTGAAATAAGTGGTTCTCAGCCAAGGAAATTTAGCGCGAAATACAGATCGTAACTGCGCTGATACAACGACCACCTTGAATCAAAGCCCATAGCGCAGTCTTGCATATTCGTTTCTTTACACGCCAGCATAATTTCCATCAACACACTGCAAACCTCAAGGACGCATATTCGACTATCCCCCTTCACCGAAGCAATCGCAGACACGCGCAGATAGCTGTTTTGAACTCATCATCGCGTCTTTTCCGTTCATCGTTGACGGCCCCCTTCGTTGATACTGCGCCCTCCACTTGATCACTTTCATCTCACCCATACATATATCTCTTCTAACATTGTAAGGAGAGATAGCAGTGCGCATCGCGACACAATGCTTGCACCGTCTGGGTGTGTATAGGGAGTAATTGGGCCCCCATGGGCAATTTCGCAGATTTCTTTCCTGCCGCTCCAAGTGTGTTGCAACAACGGAAAGTACACAAGCAACACAACGATGTGCCTGCGCGCGCACACATCTCATCGGACTCAAGGAATGCTTCCGTCTCACATGCGCTCTCTACTCAAATCGACAGTAACCGAAAGGGATTCAACACTAATTCGAAGATAATGCAGGATGATTTAGATCAATATGCTGGTGACATGCTTAATGGCGCAGGCTCCGCCAGCTCGACAAGCACCATTTCTTCAATATTCAGCGAAAGAATCGCTCATCCTTCTGCCTTTGGTGCCAACGCAATGACTTCCACCACTCTTACTCCACTCACTAATACCGAGTCGTCACCACGAGGGAAACTCACCAGTCCTTCTTTCGACCACAATTACGCTGCTGTCACGACGAACAATGCCTTTTCTGCTCGAGGTGATATGACACCTCAACTTACCCCGCCTGCAACCACAAAGTTGGCAGCTCGATCACAAGACCTCGAGATCAAGGGTTGGAAGTGTATCTGGGACCCCGAACTCGACAAAACCGCTTCGAAAGACAAAAGGAAAATGAAAGCACAATATGAAGAGTTTGGAAACATACCTGACCATAACGTACCCGCAAATGATCCTCGGCTTGCTGTTTCTGGTTACCGGCGGGGTGGTGTCATAGGCAAGGGAAAAGCGAAATTACGTGAGAGTCCTTACAACCTAAAATCATGGAAAGATGATGCGACAACAACAATAGCTCCCGTTCAAGCTTCAGCGGTAGTAGTTACAGGCTTCGATCCGATGACACCCGTTGCTCAAATCACCGCGCTTTTCTCGAGTTTTGGCGACATTGGCGATATCGACAACAAAATCGATCCGGTTACTGGACGTTTCTTGGGAATCTGTAATATTACATATCAAGATTGTCCTTCCTTTCAAGGAAGTGGTCCACTGTCCGCTCACCTGGCTGCGAAGCAGGCATTCTTGGAAGGCAAGAGAGGGCAAAGGATTGGTCTCAAAACTATTACAATACAACTTGATAAGGAAGGATCATTGTCGCAAAAGTTGGTTGAGGCAGCTATTGCAAGACACAGGAAGGAAAGTGGCTTCACAGGTACACCCATCGCTAACACACCAAGACACTCGATACCAGCGCTACACTCAATACCGCCTCCTCCTACTAGTACTCCTCCTGCGACGACAACAGGTTTTGCGAAAGTCGATGGACCCCCTCCAACTGCGCCCAAAGGCCCTTCTGCAAAGGGGCACCTACGTGCTGGCATTGCTTCTTCTCCAATTCCTCAAGCCCTCCATGCCGTCCATACGAAACCACCCGAGAGACCTGAGAAGTCAAACAAACCTTCAATAGTAGAGCAAGAGCCGATCGCAGAGACATTAAAGAATACTCCTCATGTGTTTATTGCACACGCACACGTTCCTGTCCTCAGTACAACCATACCGCATCTGAAGAAAAGATTGCGCATGTATGACTGGCGAGAGATAAGATGTGATAGCACAGGATATTTTGTCGTCTTCGAGGCGTCAAGAAATGGTCAGACGGAAGCAAAAAAGACCTACCATGGCTGCCACATGCAACCTCTCTTTACATACGTGATGAACCTGGAGCTACGTCTAAATGGAAACATCACTGCTGCCGAAGCACCTATTGCACCACTATCTTCTATGCCAATGGATTACAATACCCATAAAGCACAAATACGTGCAAGACGAGAGCATGACTTTGACCTGGAAGAAGAGAAGAAACAAAGGGCGAGAGATTTGGATCCGTCAAGAGCAGTGATACAATTAGTCATACAAGAGCTGCGAGACAAGCTTCTCGAGGATATTAAAACTCGTATCGCTGCACCAATTCTATATGATTACCTCGATCCAGACAAGCATGTGGACAAGAGACGCCGACTCGGCATTGAAGATCCTGTGGATGCTCGAAGACAATCAGTGTCGGATCTGAGTATTCGGCGACCACTCAACGGAAAGAGTATGAATGTTCTATCTCTGCCAAAGATAGGCAAGAAATATGGCACCGAGCGTGGCCTGGTGGGTTTCCGAGATGAAAGAAGAAAAGCCCCTGCACCCAAACCTCATGTGCGTCCTTTGTTCCACCAACTCTCACAATGGCAAGAAGAGGACGAATCCGACGATGAAAATCGTACGTCCATCACGCGCGATACTGAAGATATGGATAGTCGACCAGCTAGTCGCATGAGTATGACATCTGCAGAATCTGAAGATGAGGATATTCCACTTTTCAAAAAGATTGCCAAGAAGAGGGTACTCGAGCGTGAAGAGTCTGAGATGGGAGACTCGGTTGTTAAGGACGAGCCGGAAGCAGTCAAACAAAGCACTGACGACCTTGTAATAATTAAGCTACAAGCACAACTGGACGCATTGGCCCCGAATTCCAGAAAACGAAAACGGATAATTCAAGCGCTCGAAGCCCGGATGCGGCAGAAAGAAGACGATGAATTGTTTGGATTAGAAAAAGCTGAGGCTGAAAGAGAGCCAACACCCGAAATCAAGTCGCAAGAGCCAGATACTCCTGTTGAAGTTACACCTGAATCGCCTGCTGAAGTCACGAAACTCAAGAAAACCAAGTCGAAGAAGAAGACGAAGAAGGAGATTGCAGCAGAGAAGGAGGCCCTACGGCAAGCACAGGCTGAAGCTGAGGCTGCTGCGGTTGTAGACGATGTCATGGAGCTTGCAGAAGAGGAAGAAGCACTAGCTGAAGCAGCAGAAAGACGGCCCGAAGTTGAATGGGGTGTTTCTGCTGACCATCCTCAACCTACGGTGGATGACGACGACGAAATATTACCAGACATTCGTGGATGGCAAGCAGCTCTTGTAGACGCTGAAGATCTTGCGTTGCTCGATGAAGTTCTAATAGACAAGACACCGCATGACATTGGAAACTCTACTGTATGGGCCTGGAGGCAAGATCAGATGCGTAATCTGGCACGAAATGTCCGACCTGGCGTCGTGCGTAGGGAGCCGATGATCCAAGGATATTACGTGCCTAATGCGTCTGGTTCTGCACGCACAGAAGGTATCAAGAAGATTCTCGAATCAGAGAAATCACAATACCTGCCCCATCGCATTAGGGTGCAAAAAGCGCGTGAGAAGAGAGAAGCTGAGGCGCAGAACGCGAAGGATGTTCCACATACGATCAAGACGGCTCCTGAACTACCCAAAGCATCCTCCAGAGGCAGACGAGCCGACGACAGACGAGCAGTGAAAGATATCGACCGACAACGTGATTTCTTGAAGGAGCATGGCGACGATGCTGATGTCCTCGGATATAATCAGCTACAAAAACGAAAGAAGCAAGTCCGATTCGCAAGGTCTGCGATTCATAATTGGGGATTGTACACTATGGAACGTATTGGCGCATCTGAGATGATTATCGAATATGTTGGTGAACGAATTCGGCAAGAGATCGCCGATCTGCGAGAATTGAGATACATTGAGTCCGGCATTGGAAGTTCTTACCTTTTCAGAATCGACGAAGGCACGGTCATTGATGCCACGAAGAAAGGTGGTATTGCCAGGTTCATCAACCATTCTTGTTCACCGAATTGTACTGCGAAAATCATCAGGGTTGGAGGGACTAAAAGAATTGTGATTTATGCGTTGAGGGATATTGAGAAAGGTAAGCCTGCCCGAGTCTTCTTGTTGGACTGTCAAATGCTAACTTGTTTTTGTTTACAGATGAAGAACTCACCTACGATTACAAGTTCGAAAGGGAACTCGGCAGTGATGATCGAATACCTTGTTTGTGTGGCAGCGTTAATTGCAAGGGCTTCTTGAATTAGGAGTGTTCCTTGTGTGACAATAGCTGCCGGCGATAGATCATGATGATCCTAGTTAGGTAGATAGTTACTTCAGTCTTTGATAAATCAATGCCCATGCCATGCCGTTTCTACTCAACTCCTAACACTACATTGTAAGGGTCGAACGCCTTGTCGGTTCTGCGGTGTACAGTCCCGGCGCGAAAGACCCAGTTTTAGTGTAGTAATTGTACGTGTCCTAATACTTTCGTGCGGGCACTGTAATATACGTCCTGTAGATTACACTCCTGAATAGTCCAGGATCAAACATAACAGAAGAGCATGTTGTTAGTATAGGTGATACCAGGAGATCCATGAGGATTATGAGAATCCAGAGGACAGGCGCAAGGGCAATGCAGAGGAGAGGGAGTCATTTCCATGTGTAGGCCATCGTCGTCGGTTTGTGATACAGTTCAAGGTGGAGGTTGGGTGTCGCTGTGTGTGCTGGAGCGTTTCGGTTGAGATGGTGTTGAGAGACTGGATGTGTTGTCTGGTATGGTATAAAGTGAACGGGGGAAGTGGTGAGAGGGGAGAGCAGGTAACGTAAGGTAGGGGATCTAAGGAGAGGAGAGGAGGTGAGAGGACAGGAATAGCGATGGAGATAGAGATGGAGACGAGATAGAGTGGGCGACGGAATGTGATTGATAAATATGTTGTATATTACGTGTTCGTTATTAATCTATTTCTTCATATACGCTTGTGCGCTCTTTGTTGTATATCTGTCTGCTCGAATGGCTGGAGACCGCGAGGAAGCTTTACCCAAGCACTTCTTGCATATCCCGTGCTTTGCCTGACCTGGTAGGGTCTTATGAAGGAGAATGTGTGAGTGTGTGCAACCGAGATAAGCTTGAGAGACGGGTCTCGTGACCAAGGAGCGTGGCACGATGGTCCCTAGTCCGGTACGGGCCTGCTTCGTACCATCAGATAATGCAGGAGCATATATACAGGATTGTGGGTGCTGCATTCGCGCTGAGTGTCCTGCTTGATCAAACTGAACATGGATTCGCACGACCATGTAGCATGATGTACTGTAACGTGATACGGTGCTCTTCCAATCGGTGTCGTTGTTGTTACCACATATGCAGATGTGGATAGAGCCAGCTAGGCGTAACGTCGTAGATGTGGCTTGGTTTTGTACTTCTGTAAGTGTTTGTACATGTACCGGCGACCGGGGTTGATGGTGTAAGTCGTGTTGCATTGGGCATGTCTCAGCTCACGGTGTTTGGTGATATAACTGTTCGCCCGACTGATAAGCTCCGGGGGAGATGCTTGACCTTATGTCTCTATCGTGTCGTGTTATGAAATTCTGGCTTTGACGATATCTTGGATCGCGCTGTCTTGTGATCCTGCTAATAGAGAGATATTGTTCTGTTAACCTCATATGTCCATAATTTGTGATATGTGCTTCTCCGTACTGTGCTCACACCAAATGAGGCGGCAGCAGAAAGTTCCCTACACCCTCTTTGATCGGATACTCAAACTCGCAATTTCCGCACACGAGGTAACCCTCGAGCACGCTTGTCTCCATCAGCAGTGTCCACAATCGTTTCAGCACGTCGTCCGGCACGCCCTTTGGTGTATTCACACCAGCTTCGCCGTTTTCAACAGCCATACCCTCACTGTCCTCCTGCGCCGCCATCAGACTGTGCTGAGGATTCGTTTCTGGCAGCATAGCGCTCAACCCGAGTTCGGCGGCAGTCGTTTGTAGAGCGGCCCAGTCGAGTCGGGGAATTATATTTAGGAGGAAGGTCTGGTTATACGGGATCGAAGTCTTCTCGAGAGTGGTTGAACGGAAGTGAAGAGGATAAGAGGCGGGTTGTGCGCGGCACGATTTTATGGAACAGGTTAGGAAGGACGTCGTTAGGAGTTTCATGGTGCGGTTGCAAACGAGGAAGTCGAATTATTCGGTATGCGAGGTTCGTGTTCGGATTAAAGACGGACTGAGAGACGGGAGTCAATGTGGATTTACAAGGTGTGTAGTGTTCTAATTGTTGTCGGAACTGGTTCGCTGTGTGCTATTCTCGGAATTGTGGTCGTTGTACGGCGCAGTCTGCTTAGTATTATCGCAAGTTGTTGAATGAGGTGTGGAGAACTCGAGCTTTGCAAAAGTTACAATGTCGAAGTGTTGCAGCGCTGTAGAAAAGGAAGGAAATTACTGTACTTATACCAGTCCTATGCAGCAACTTGCTGTAACATTAATTTTCTACAAAAATTTCCCCGCATGAAACGCAAGTGAGCACGAGGATGGCATTCTGACACGTGCTGCATTTCTACCAGTACAACAGAATAGTTGAAAGAGCTGTCATCATACAAACACATATTCGTTCGTTACGAGCTCTCTATACTATCCGTGAGAAGTGTCTTGAATCGTTTTTTAATCATCAATGATATGTCCGGCACGCAGGTGACTCGTCTCTCCACAAAATCCACTTGAGATTTATCAAGAAAGTGAGCCTTAATGCGCCGAAGTAGAAATCAATCTAGTTCGCCAATATGACCTACCAGCCTATCAAGAAGGTGCTGACGGTTGATTAATGCGTTCATGATTTTATGAAATGTGTGAAGAAAAAGAAGGGAAGCAAGAGGATCAAGCGACGGCGATGCTTTTCTTGGGGAGAATGGTAGCATCGTGAAGGAAGGTCTGCCGAGATAGACGCTAACTTGCATTAAGCTATCACGCCTTGGCGAGGAAACGCGTTTTCTTTCAAAGGTGTAAAAAGCCTGTCTTGACTTCCATCACTTGCATCTACAGAAATCCTTTTCATCTCTATCATTCATCTCGAACTGTCACCCATGGCATCCTCTGTTTCTTCCCCAGCCATTTAGTAGGTTTTGAGACCAACCACTAATGAACACTTCGCGTTCGGTCAAATGTGGCCGCTTCTGCAATACACGCTCTTGATGCAACACATCTTGTCAGGCTCGACTTCAGCCATGGTGAGCGTGGTCAATCTTCACTCCCAAGAGCTGCAGTCAAAACGTGTATCACGGTACCGTGTCTGAATTTTTGTCCCATCCACATCCGGAAGCATCTTGATTTAAATCAGTAGTCAAGAGGTGGTCCAGAGACCTTCCAAAGTCTCAAATCGTTCGAGTGGAAGAGCAATAGTACGAAAGTACAAGGTTTTAGCAGGCCTGTGTCTACTCCACCCTACCTTTTCTTGTCCTTGTGGAAAGCTAGGACTATTTATATGACAGACATCGTGATACGATACCATCGAATTATCTGGAATCCATTGATAAGCTGTGCGCAATAGGACTATCGCACCGGAACACTGGTGGTGATCAGCGAATGGCGTTGTCTAGCATTGTCACTGCCTCTGCAAAACACAGCTGAGCGGTAATGTCAATTACTATTCATAGATCATGGTAGGTCAACATTACTTCCCTCGGCCATTGTCACATCTTAGCGATATTGCATAGCGACTGAGTTTCTTGCACCTTATCGAAAGAGGAAAACGAAATGGTCTCGGCCTCGAGACTCGAACACAATTCTCTCGGTGTGGTTCGAGATGTGGATGATCGCATGGTCTGTCAAGCAGCGCAGTGACTTCACGGCAAGCGAAACAATACCTAGTTTAACAAATACAACATAAGTTATTTGCCTCAGCCCAGGCGATTCGTGAACCAAGTTTTATGACTGACATTGCCTGAAGCGCTTCCATACGTGATCGCAGACATAGCCATCCTGGCCTCAGGCGATCAACGTGCAGCGATCATTGAGCTGCTCGGGATGACAGTCCGTCTACCTGGCCACATCGTTACAGTCTTCAGGATGTGGCCAGAAGCGGTATTGAACAATGGGGTTTTTCGTTCATGTCGCGTTGTAGATCCCAGCAAAGTACGCACTTTGGTTGGATTCAGGAATTGGTGGTTGACCGCTAGACCGAAAGTGGTATTGTGAACTGCCAAGATATCAGGCAATGCATAGCTGATTTCCTTGCAGTCGAGCAAAGCGCTTATATAAAGTTCTTTCTCTCGGCACTCTAGGAGACGAAATCATCATGTTCATAGCAACCTATTCTCCTCACAACAGCTGTAGCTTTCATGTTGCAAATCAAGCAATGCAATCCAGGCACAGATGCCAAACGCAGAAAGGCTGACATCATTTCACCGAGATTATGGGAAGCGGCCAAGGAGCATATATTCAGGCTACACCGATGTGGTGTTCCTCAGAAAGAAATATGCGTTGAGGTACATAAGGAATGTGGCTTTCAACCTACGTGAGTAAAGCTTCTTCTTTACCCTAGCGCAGGACTGATTGACTGACTGACTGACTAACTGACTGAGTAAGCCTACGACAACTCTGGAAGCGAATGGAAAGCTGGAATCTGGTTGGCCGAAACACCCCCGTACTCAAAAGCAGGCTCGCAAATGTACCTTCCTGCGCGATTACAACAAGTCCTACACACCGCTACAGTTTCCGTCATGTCCCTACACATCTCTTTCAGTCCGTTCCAGTAGATGGTGGCTTCCAAGTTGCCAGGAAGACCTCAATATGGATGATTGACTACGAATACTTCATTGAGATAGATCCTGTGAATTTGAGAACGTTGAATCCTTTGATGCTTCAACTGTTCAAAATAGTTCTTGGATCTAGGAAATCAAAACGAATTCAATTTGACAGATACCTTTCAGAAAACAAGCAGATACAGTTTGACAGCAAGCGAAACACTCCAATCCTTTGTCTTCTTCTGTCGGCCTGTTTGGTATCAAGGTCGTATCAAGGTACAAAGATGGAATGGATCTCAACCTATTCAATGTTGACCGTATACTTATGCAGTGAGCTGCAACGCCCGCCGCAAGATAGATATTGTTATCTAGCTTGGTTTCTTGCAACATCGTTGCTGCTAAAGATCAGTCTTGAACACGACTTACCTAGTGATACCATTGGCGATTATCTTACATCAAATATCGGTATGCACCTCAGTGGTGCTGCTGCAATTCTTGATCTGGTCCACCACCACCACATCTACGGAGTCTACGCCAGCAGGCTCTCGAAAGTTCATGCAATTCTCGAACGGGAGGCCAGAAGCATCTTTGAATGCCAAAAAGGGAAGTGTATCTCCGATAAGGATTCATGGTATATGCCTGTCCACGATAGAGTTGCGAATGCGATGTTCCATGAACTGACGGCATGGGAGCAGGTTGGACATCGATGGTCTTGCATCGTTGCCTGGATATGTGAACAGAACCCGTCAGGCCTCGCCCTTGCTTGGTAAAAACTTCCACTCCCGGTAAGCAAAAACAGACTTAGAAAACGAGATCGATACACATCGAGGCTCAACTCAGGCCATTCGTCAAGCACACAATCTCAAGTTAAAGAGAATATGGGGTCTTGACTATAGGTCGATTTTCTACAATATGAATACGTCTCGACACTATCGATCTTCCATGAGCAACAGACGAGTGGTGTAAGACGTTGTTTTGGGCTGGCGTTTGCGGATATTACGAGGATACCACTGCATTTAACCACGAGGTATGTTCTGCCTGTTAGCTGAATCAGAAGGAAAGGTGGTCGCTTTTGACTCGATAATTGGGTACCTCCTGGCTGATGTCCTCCTCAATGTCCTTCTGCATCAACATGCATAGGCTGCGTGTTTCATTTTTTCAAGTGCACAAGTCAGGCAGATAATCCATGCAATGTCAAAACTGTATGAAGGTCGAATTCTCATATTTATGAAATTGGAGAAATGGAACAACTTTTTGCGCTCAGTGGATCGGCAAACCCGGTAGTCTACCTAATATTAACAAACTCCATAGTCTCATCCCACCCGAAATCAACCTTAACCTTCTCCGCCTCCACCTCACGCTCCTTCCTGCCCCCCACAAAAAACAACCCATCACACTCCCTCCACCAAACCGCAAACCAACAAACAACCCCCACAACCGCACTACAAGCCATACACCCGCCCACAAACCCCACAATCCCGCTATACTTCCCCGCCCCAAACGCACTGATATCCACACCAATCTTATCCTGCACACCACCATCCATCGACAGCAGCGCTGAACTCACAGGGCCAGATAAGATCGCCCCAAGTCCCCGTCCAAAAGATAGATGACTAAACACCATTTGTGTATCGCGTTCATCGAACATCGTCGCCATACGTGCCCACAGCGCCATAAAGCCAGATCCGAAAGTCGCAAAGAACACTGCGAAAACGATAATTGCGGCGAGAGATTTCGATGCCACGAGGCCCCAAATCGTGAATGTTGCGATTGATGCGATGGCCGTGGAGATCAGGAGGAGCAGTGGGACGGGGAGGTGGTCTGAGAGTTTGCCGAAGCCTACTTCGCCGAGGACTTGCGAGAGGTTGGCTAGGGCTAGGACTAGGGCTGCTTGGTCGTGGGTGTAATTTAGGTCGGTGGTGAAGGAGGGGAGGTAGATGAAGGGGAGGTAGTAGGAGAGGGCTTGGGCGAGGTTGGCGAGGGCGAAGAGGTAGAAGAGGGGTCGTTTGAAGTAGCGTATTGTTGGTGGTGGGGTTTTTGAGTCGGGTTGGTTGGGTAGGACGAGGGGAGATGGAATGCTGTCGCGGCGTGGTGTGGCTGTTGCTGTTGTTTCTGTTGTGGTTGGTTCGAGATTGTCGGCTGGTCGTGGTTTGAGTAGGAGGATTGCGCCGCCACCGAGGTTGATGAGAAGAAGTGCGGAGACGGTCAAGGTGACTTTGGGACCGAATCTTTTGAGGAGGTAGCTAACGAGGAAGGTGTTGCCGAATGCGAATAGATCAGCACCGCCGAAGATTACGCCATATGCTAGACCGCGTTTCTTGTCGAACCATGAGTTGATTAGTGTAAGTAATGGTAGTTCGAAGAGTAGGGATCCGAGGCCATAGAGAAATCCTTGGGTGACAACGAGAACTTGTAGAGAAGTACACCAAAGTGAGGCGACCAATGACATCCAGCATAGAGACCAACCAGCCCACAGAAAGTGTCGGAGGTTCAGATTGTATTTGTCGCAGCAGAAGGTGACTAGAGGAGCGCCCAAGAATGGCATACCACCACTCAGAACACCTATCCAGGGTGCAGTAGTGTTGTCTGGAAATAGCGTCGAATAGTAGTCCTGATATATACCGTATGCTAGTGGAACTCCAAGAGTAACAGCTTCGAGGATGACGGCAGCTGCTAGTGTTCTGTACGCCTTGTATCCCCTGTCCTTTGGCGGTAGCAAGGCAGTATTCTGCTGTGCAGTTGGTATTGTCGGGATATTGTCATCTGCGACTGTTTCGGGAAGGTCGGACGGCGAGCTGACAACTCTGGTGATGGTAATGGCTGGATTTTGGGTGGAGAAGGTTTCTGATTGACGATGAGCATGCTTCTCATTTAGACTTTCCTGTGCCATCTTGTGTGAGTAGCGAAGTGGTGGAAAGAGTTAGTAAAGTCTGTCAATGATACATCATAACGAAAGACGAAGTAGTGATGAGCAGCTCACGTTTATATTAACGACGTGGACACATTGTTCAAGAATGGTTCAATGACAACACTCAAACCTGTCACATCCTTATGCTGGTTCACATCAGTAGCTGTAACAATGATGAAGAGACGAGTCCATAGCAAGAGGTCTAAATCACTGCGCCCTACCAAACTGGAATTGAAGCAATGTAACATGACTGAGAATAGTACCTCCTTCACTTCGGTGGTATACGAAAGTCAAGTATGAAGAAGATGGTCGCATACGCGGGTAGCTTTGGTTTACTTAGTGTGTAGGTACGAAAGGCTTTGGTCAGTGAAACGGTCTTCATACAGCCACGGCTCATCAGAGTGTTGTTGCAACCACAGGCCCCGCTGGCCAAAACCTACGGTGACCAAGGTGCGGTCTAAGTTCACCAGGTAGCATAAAGTTCAGAAGAGACGTAAACTCAAAGCTAATCTAGCTTTCAACGTTCCTTTGCTGTTACCTGACGCATTCGAGGTTACATAGGTCCGACGAAGACACGTACAGTAGGCGATGGGTGTCCAGGCTTATAGATATTAGCAGTTACTGCTCTCAACAGGCATGGAAACTTGCCGTATATGGTGTCTGCATTTATAAGGAAGTCCATCCCTATTCAGAACTGTCAGTACTTCAAGATGAACTGAAAAGTGGATCGCTAGGTAATTGAGAGCTTGCAGAATATGTTAGACACTTTCCGACGACACTTGTTGCTGAGATGTGAAGGAGATGAACTGGTACGCGATATCAGTGTCTATGCTGAGTTCGGTCGATGTGGTTTGTAGGATACATTGTTGACCGATCAAACTGTGCAAATCCGTACGGAGCTGGCAATGGCCTTTGGCATCGAATACTTTGCACCGTTTGCTACTACCCCGGCTACTGTACGAGTCTTCCCTGGCCTGGAAATTGAAAGGACTGATAAGTCACGCGCGTGTTGTGAAGTGATTCGGACATGTTGCTGGTTGTTAACTTCATCATATGTCCAGGGAAGACCAAGCCGCACAACATGTACCCTCACCATGTACCGGTGTAGCAGAGCGCTACAGTAAGAATAGACATAATGATTGTGGAGTCATGCTACTATGCTTGAATCTCGAGACATTAACACTGATATTGTGAATCAGTCAGAAGAATCAAGTACCACATCGTGGGCCATCAGCCGTATTTTCTGCGATTCATTGCTTATATAATACCTGACTGTGCAAGGGATAATGCGGTGTTGTACTTGGTGTTCGATGTGATTGTCGACGGCCATGTCGGAGGTCATATCTCCGACCCGCCAAAACCTTCTGAGATCCGGTTAACGTTGCAGCCGGACTGAGGCAACTTTACCATATTGAGCATACCGTAACCACGGACGTTTTGCTGGCACAGAACCACTGGAAATGGTTCCTTATGGTTATCCGCCGACATGGTCACCATGGTCTCATGAAATCTGCACTGGTCGGATTCTCGTCTCCAAAGGTCGTGCCAAAGATGTGACTTACACAAAAGCTACCACTGTTTGAGCTTCCTGCCACGCTTTTCATTTCAATGCGTGCATGCGGGATGAACTGCGCCCACCTCACCTGCTGACCACTGCCTGATTTCCTGGGACTTACTTACGACGGACGTAGACTAACTCATATCAATTATCTTGGAAATCGAGTCTTGTTCGACCCTCACACTTATCAACATGACTGCACAGGTAGCATCAGAAGTGGATCTTCCCGTCGCTCGATCCCTCACGGTGAAGGATACCCTCGATTCAGTAACGGCACTTGCGAGGTTCGAATTCGAGCCGAACAGAGGAAATGATGGAACTAAAGTCATTATGGTAGAATGGCAAGATGACAACAAGAGCAGACACAAGTGTGGATCATGGCAGGTGTCTTGGTTGGGAAAGAAGACGACATTTGCAGCAGACGACAATCCTTCTGATAGCACCAACCGATTATATTTTCTTCTACCTCCTGGCGCAAGTGTCCCTCCAAGTATCACTATCACTTATACCCCTCCCACCAATCCAGTATCCATCCCATCAAACAACCAGAAATTACAAAACTCAATACTTAATGATGCTTCCTCCAAAGCGAAAGACTCGGAAAAGAATTCAATGTCCCTGCACATGACTGTATACCCACTCCCTGCCATATTCACACCAGAACTGGGCGCCACTGCAAAAGCGAGTGGTAAGAAGGGTGTTTTGCATACTATCTGGGCGAAACGTCGTTTACAGGTACTTGCGAAAGAGATCCGTTCAGAAAGCGAGTTCAACCTCGAGGGAATTGCCTTAGAGATGGCCATGGCAGAAAAACAATGGATAGAACAGAACTTTGGCATATCTACTCCACAACCTAAACAATCAACAGCATCTGCTGGATTGAAGCTGGATCTTGGAAGCATAGATAAAGTTGCAAGCCCACCACTAAGCCCTGGAATTCAGAATCCAAGATCACCTGGTGGAAGAAGGTTGACAGAGAAACTGAAGGGTTTGAGTATCACGACGACCGAGAACCAAGCAACTGGCAACGTCAATACTCCAATAAGAGAACTCAACCCTCTGAGTCCTGAAGCTAGCGATATGGCTGTATCCTCCTTCAGCGCAATTCGCGGGGACAGGACTACACGTTCGACAGGTCCCGCCGCGCCAAAACGAATAATGCCAATGCAACCTCCAACAGAAGTCACTGATCAGCAAGCTATGAGTGCAAGTGCTAGCTTGGCTAGTATAGCTAGAGGCGATCTATCTGCAAGGCCGGACAGTGGCGTTTTACCAAGACATCAGAGCTCACAGGATGGGGAAGATCTATTCGCTGTTGCTATGAGTCCGAGAAGTCCTGATGCACCAAAGAGTCCTTTCTCGATACCTAGCGGTGAAGAGCATGGTGTTGGTGCTTTTTCCCGGATCAAAGGTGTGCAGGCATAGGTTGATCAAGCGCAGGTGAGGTCGGTTGATTTATCGTCATGTGAGCATTACATATCTCGTTGTTGGAAGTAGAGATAATTCATAGCAGCATGAAACGAAACCAATATCTTACTTCGCTTGGGAGTACGGTCGTGGTCTGAGGAACGGGACAGAGAGATTACTTGTTACCAGTCAAGATGACGGCCATAATATTCGAAGGTAACGATGTCGGCTGTACGACAAGAATAGCTTTCTGAAATCAGGTACACCCGCTGCAGAGCTCACTAAGATGAGCATGCACGGACTTAAGTTCTTACAATGAACAAAAATGATGCTCCAACGACCGTGTGTTGCTATGCTGACAACGCATTCCATTCAATTGTCCAGGTCCCACCACTCCACCCACACTGAGAATGTTCGCACAGATGATGGTCAACACAACACAGTAACACAGTGAAGACACGGTATATCAAGAGCTGCCTGTATCTGCCCTTTACTGAACTCCAGCACACCACTCTCCATTTCGAAGATCAAGTGTCGTCGGAAAGTGTCTAACATATTCTGCAAGCTCTCAATTACCTAGCGATCCACTTTTCAG
>Ga0115846_100255_pt1 | contig 28327 bp, 22 predicted proteins | sample InSIn5gowninarea_2_FD_83860 | JGI IMG/M metagenome (GOLD analysis project Ga0115846, IMG submission 83860) | reverse complement strand
TGTGACCAACTGTTTGTTTTTCCCCAGAGGGGCCTTCTTCAAGGTTGCCGTTTCCAGTATCGAGCTGACATCCGAGGAGCTCTTAGAGTCAACCCCATGAATAGTATGACCTAATCCAAGACTTTTCCGACGTTCACCATGCCATGCTTCGAGGACGGGCCCGACGACAGCCATTTTGAGCAGATTCCATTTGGTCTCACCCCACTCCGGGAATGTTTGCAAGAAGCAGTTTGCGACGTGCGGTGTCACAGTCGTTCTTCTCAAACCTGGCTTCTCGTTCTCTCTCCTTGTTTCCACAGGCTGCCCAACTTCGCTCCATAGTAGATGTGAAAGAACTGCATCATCATACTCATCCCCAATATCGTAGGCCTGACTGTATATGAACGACGCATGAGTAGCACAAGCCAGATGCCGCCGAAAATCGGAAGTATGCCTACAAGCGGCGTGCCATTTTCGAAAAGTGCTATCGTTCTTATGCCATTCGACTAACTGTGCTAAGAAGTCGTTTTTGAGATTGACAAGGCCAACTGTTTGCTGTTTTGACGACGACCAAGCTAAGTAGTCAATGAGGTGCTTAGCGAATTGGGCTAGCCAGATGAAAGGTTCGAAGGTTGCACGGTACGACGATTCTGGAGGTCCTAGAATATACCAGCAATCGTACTTCATCGAGGTTTTTGTTGCTAGCCAAATAGGTGTTTTAGCAGACTCTGGGGCAGTGCCATCTTGAACATCACGTAAGTTGCCAATGGAGACTTTGTAGATGTCAATGCCCTTGAGAGTCGTTGTAGACCCGTTCTCTTGCACCAGTTTACCATCGAAGCAGTACATTGGCTGTTTGGTAGGATCGTGGTTACATACATTATGTAATGACTCTGGTCGGCTCGGGTCGCCATTTTTCTTGTAGATACGAAAAGCAATCAGCTTCAGCTCCTTATGGTCTTGCTCGTCGCTTTTGTCATAGGATTGTAAGTCGAAGTTGTCCCAGAGAAAATCGTATTCCGTGTCGACATTAACATCATCCCCGACATCGATACTAGCTTGCTTGGAATTCGAAGAAGGTCGAAGTGGAAGCTTTAGTGGTTGCTGAAAGGATTGTGGATTGGTATTGACGATGATAGTATCGTCGTCGTCGTTATCGTCGTCGATGACAACTAAATCTTCATCGCTAAAGTACAACTCCAATAGTCGGTCCCTATCCAGGGGTGGCATCGCTGTCCACCCAAGGTGGTTTAGATCGAAGATTGCTGTATTAGGTAGATCGATGCAAGGAGTTTGTTATCGTGGGGTGGGACGTTCGATGAGGAAGGTGGTTGTGTCGAGAAGAAGCTGCCGACAAGCTAGTGACAGCCTTCACCGGCTACTTATTCAGGTCCTGTAGCATTCAGCAGTCTAGCTCAACTAGCTGTCTCTCGATCATCTGATAGCACATGGGAGCATCAATGCCACTTCTGTCACCATCTATGCAGAAGACGGTAGGTTGTTCAGGGGCAGAGTATGCTTGTATAAGTACTAAATCAGTGTAGCAGTAGTGAAGTCAAGAAGAAAAGACGATTGAAGACGTCCAGTGTAGAGATAAGTGCGCGACAGCCTTCACTTTCATTTCAACCATCACATGCTCACCGTACTTTCACTTTGCAGGCAGAGAACGCTTGGATATGGGAACAAAGGAATCAGCCACCAGATGGTAAATTCCTGCCGTTCTCACATCCATTTTGAGATGATTTGTTTGATTGGCAGTTTCACTTAGATCAAATGAGGTTCGGATAGTACCACTATACTACCACAGATCATTTTTCAAAGTCCTATGACACCTACTGAGTTCCGTATCCAAGACTCCCGGCGGCCATGAGTAAGAAATCATGATAACCCCGTGGAAAGATTCTGCACAAACGCAACAGCGTCCGCCAGCGGTCTGGTTTCATTCTGTCCTTTCGCAGGAAGCGATAATAGCCCAGGATTTGAGTCAAGGTATACTGTGAAGATTATCGCAAACACATGTGTGAACACGTACCTATTTCCTGCCACGTACTTACAGTAGAGCTTGGACGTGGTTGTGAGCTTGGCACGTGCTCGGTGGCTGAGACGCGAGCTGAGCTAATCCAACTTGATCTTAGCGTTGCCGCTGGCTCCCCAAGTTCTGATTAGAATGTCAACAGCACTGTACAGTGTTTTTCTTTCATTTGAAAAACACCTGAAGATCGATGCTTGTGCCGGTAAACACAATTGCCCTGCTCTGCTGAGTCTGCTCGGTGCTAAGGATGGCTTCATTGAGCGATCGGAACGAGGAAATTTTGTCAATCACGTGTTAACACCTCCTTCATGGGAAATAAGAACGCCTGGATTTATTCCATATAGCCTTACTAAAATACGTTGATCACATCGATGGCCTATTCATATATTACAAACGTTAGTCGTCAGGTCGCTATCTAATCATGTCAGATCCTTCCTGTAATGTCTTCACTTGTTGCGTGCTCACTCCTCCCCCTTCCCTTGGCTGAAGAGTCCAGAAAACGACCCCTTATAAATCCCTCCCGGCTTCGGTATTCATCAAAAACATCAAACGACACGCTTGAAGAGTTTGTGGAGTTTGACATCGGTCTAGTAACTGATCTGTGTGAGGACGCTCCGTCCCCTTTATCTTCGTCTATTATCGAAGAGTTATCTTCAACACCATATCCTGACTGGTGGTGGCGGGGCTGTGGATCCCGGTTATAAGGGTCGACTGTTTGGGGCAGAGCTGTAATATCGTGGTTGTACGTCATCTCATCAAAGGGATTTCGAGCAATCTGCGTTTGTTGCTGCTCGGAGAGCATTTTCTGCCACTGCCGTTCAAGTTGGCTGTTTGGTTCTTGTGCCCTTTCTGCCTCGGCCATGCATTCATTAGTACGTTGTTGGAGCTCAAGACACTGGTTGTGGAAGGTTCGAACAGAGTCATCAACACCTTTCTCACCAATGTTCGCTGGAGCATGCTTCGTCCACAGATCAACCAATCTGGCGAGCGATCCAGGTGCGTCGAGCAAATATGGTAATGTAGGAAGACCTTCCCTGGAGAGTGGTGGCAGCCGTAGCTTGACCTGGGTTGTAGCTTGATATTGGGGCTCGTGATGTGGTCCTTGTACTGCGTTCCAGGAGCAAAATTCTTCAATGAACTTCCTGAACTCGGGTGCAGCAGCAACAAGGAACTTATTCATGGGCTCCATCCACGGCTCTTTCTGGCCAAACTTCGACAGGTTGCCGAGCACAATCAGACTCTTAGCAATCAAGGTGAAACTTCGTCGTGCTCGTTCGGGTGGATGATCTAGCAGTGGTTAGCTTAGTGGCTTGATTGCGGACACTACGGAGCATACCTTCTAGTAGTCCAAACATTTTAGGGTTGAGGATGGCTGGGCAGAAGAAGCGTAGAAACAGAAATCCCGAGACACTCGTGTATTTGACGGTCCTGATAAAGTTTCCATACCGGTCCTCGGCACACGATCTGACGTGTTTGAGTATACTGCGCATCCCAGGAGGACATTTTGCCACCGAGGCAGCGATTGCCTGCCAGATATTGCTGGTCAGGCCAATCAACCGAGACCAATTTTTGTCTAATTGTTCGCGGGACTTTACCTTGTTTGGATCAACCTCACAATCGAGATCAGCTGCCACTATGTTTCTTAGCTTCTCGCCAAGAGTTGTTTCCAGGTAGTCTCTCCCAACCCTCCTCATATGAGCATCAAGTGCTTTTGTTACAAGAGAGTTGCCTCTGAAGAGCAGGTTTGCTTCCATGGTAGCAGATCTGCTAAGATCCCGAACGAGTAGCTCTCGCTTCTCTGCAGACTCGTACGAGTCGTTTGACTGTATGCGACCACTAAATCTCATCCGTACCGGTAGCTCATCACGGTAAATACCATCGATCTCTTCCTCGACAAGATTGTTGATCCATTCTTCTACCGTATTCGAACATTGAAATATGTCGAGGAGCACATCTGAAAACTGTTTCAAGTCAGATCCTAGAACCTGACCTAGTTGCGATGTGAGGCTGTTAGCAAAATTGTGAAGCAAGGCCGAAAACTCGATATACTCCGACTCCATGAGGACCACGCTCTCTTCAAGACTTAACTTGATCAGAGCTTGACCTACAGTGAAGCCATTGCCATCTGCCAGCTGCCACCATTTCTCTATGACCTTGGTTTGTTCAAGGTCCGACAACGGTATGTCAACGCGTCCATAGATTGGATCATGAGCAGCCACTTCAATCGTCTCCAGATCAGGCGCATGCTCTTCGGAGGGCAGATCGTAGCCACCTTTGGGTATCATTGTCCATTCCTTTTCGTCTAGGTTACCTAGTTTCAACACGATCGAAACCCTCGACAATATGGTAGGGATGTCTTCAAGCGAAAAATCCTCGACCCAGAATATAGAACTTGCAAACTTTTTCATCACTGTCCGAGCCCGTAGGTCCCTTCCAAGCAGGATATCGGCATAGATATCCATGTCGGCAGCAGTACGAGATGAAGATCGCGCACTATGCCGCATATGCTGATCACTCGATCGCAAATCCTGCGTAAGTTTCGCTTCGATAATCTTTACATTCAAAGCTCGCTCAATCCGAAACATGTTTCGGGATTGTTTACTGAGCTCAGAGGTGGGAATACCAGATGGAGTATGATCTATCTCCGGACCGTAAAGCTCCGGCACTGTCATCGCCCGAAGTAGGACGAACCAAGCCTCGAATGCCACACGTGATTGGAGAGAGAGAACCAGAGGGCTGACTTGAGAGGACTTGGTGGGCTGCACAGTATATTGTGGATGTATTGCAATGCAATGCCGGGCTTCGAGAACCGACTCATCCAACCTTTGGATTGCACAACGTGCTAGAGTGTTGAGTTTAAGGGAATGGATAGTTGTTGCACTCTCTTCTGATAGAAGGCGCAGAGTACCGTTTTCATGTAAAGTACAGTTCACTCGTCTCCATGATAGAGAATGCTCCGCCGAACTGACTTTGGGGCGCTTCGCTCGGTGGCGGCGAGAACCGGCAGGCAAAGCTCCATCCCAGAGATGCATTTGTCCAGTCTTCACAATCGCTGTGCTTTTTGGGCTCGATAAATCAGACAAACGTCGGCTCCCCATAGTTTGCCGCTCGCTCATGAAGACGGATTGTGGCTTGGTCATCTTGTTGTAGTTTCCCTTTGGCCTCAACGGCTGCCAGCACAACAGAGCGGCAAGCCATGACTCAAAGGTTTCGGGAACGGGCGGTCTTAATTGGTAACCAAACCCCGATACTGGCAACACCACACTAAGATGAGTGCTTTGGGCCTGCGCATCGTAGTGGGTTCGGACCGTGCATCCTCGTAGATCTGGAATTAGAACTTCTGTCCTGGTCACGTCACCTTTTGTCTGACATACGAGGCTACCAGGAGCCACGTTTATGGCGCAATAACCTGAATGCCACGCCGTCGTTCCGATGGATCGGTAGAACAGAATGCCATGCATTCGGCCGCAGGTAGTCTTCATTAGTTGCAAAATCTTGTTAGAATCCGATTCGAGAATGAGCGGAGATCTAGCGGTGGTCGTGCTAATAGTCGTAGATGTGTCTGACGAGAATGTTCTGCGGGGAGTTTTTGGGAGTTTGTGCTTTATCTCCTGTAGATCTGGGAATACTGATGCTTGAACGACTGAAGGGAATCCTATCGACACAACATGGTCTTCGTACCTAGGAGACGACGGGGATGCGGTTGTAATGGAGTTCAAGCGCTTTCGAGTCTTCTCGAAGAAGGAATTAGGTGATGTATCATGCGCATTAAGATCACGATGCTTCAGCTTCTTCCGAGTCTTCCTCCGCCGACTCTCGATCGTGCTTTCCTCGTCCGTATTTGAGACGGATGTGGTGGGATCTTGAGTAGGAAAGCGGAACTGACCCTGCGGATTGAATGATGTCGGAGACGGAAGTGCTGTGATATCGAAGCTCGCAGAGCCGGTCGAGTCTGGTGTAATGGCACGTATGGTATTATCAGGGGCGTCTTCGTATATTCTTCCATGTCGAACTTCACTTCGCCTCCTACTTGTGCGCCGATCAAAGCTGGAATGCCCAATGCGCCCGCTATGCGTCTTGTCTGCGGATTCTGGTTGGTGCTTGTGCATATTGTCTTCGCTCGTGACAGCTCGGCCAGACATCGTCAACCACGTGCGAAAAAGATGCTTCAAGGTTTGTGTCTCGACACCGTGGAAGTGTTTATGCGCGTTTTCAGTCGCAACGACATGTAGGGCAAAGGACGGCGATCTTCACACGCTGTTGCTAAACGTGACCCTTCGCGACCACTCGGCTCATGCGTGATGTATTATGCGCTCGATAGACACCACCAGAAGTTGCGAGAAGATCGTTGCTCGTGTGTGGTGGCTTTGAAAGTGTGACTGACAGCCTGTTGTTGGTGAACATACGATGCTAGAATTGGTCACGACAACGCCGGAAACTGAGCAGCAGAAAGCGCTGGGCCTAAAGAAGCTGTAAAACTAGGTGTAACAGGCAGTAGAAGGCCATGAACTGCATGCGACTCGGAGCGTATAGAGATGTGAATTTGTGCTGGAGGAGGGACAATCGCAACTTGCTGTGTGGAGAAAAACAGGCATACTCTACAACCCCGGTCAGCGTTGCCAGCTAAGCTCATTCGGCATTGTTGATCATCACCCTTCAGAGTAAAGGTACAGAAGGTACCAGTCCTCATCCGGACATCGATAGCACTAGTCGAGGACCAGGAGGAAGACACTCGTACAGTAAGGTTGGGCGCATATGAACGTTTTCTCGAATACAATCGCATCTGTTGCGGCACGGCACGGACCCCTCAACATGAGAATAATAGCTTTGTGCCTCCAACAACATACCGGCAACCCTTACATGATAATATGACTCGCCCTTGTATCACACTTTTTGTCTTTGTCTTTCCTATACTGGGGCTAGGCATGTACAGTAGCGTGGCGGCGGCGAGCTAGCAGCTGTGGGACCTTGCTGCTTGGCTCCAAGCATGCCTGCGTGCCCTGCAAACTAACGGATTGGGGTTCGACCTTGGGGAATGTGCATCTGCGTCTGTACGCAGGTAATGTCCGTACTCTGAATGTTCGGGTTATGTTTACAGTGTTAATGGGAAAGGATTTTATCTACATGTACGCTTTCCCCTTGGCCGTTAATCACAAAACGAACGAGTAACGGATCTTGTCTTTTGAATGGGGTGCAGCTAAGATGTATACTATCGGTGATAGATGACAGGCAGCAGACCTCTTGCGGCTCATGTGGTCAAAGTTGACTAATGGCTCGATCACAGAGCAACCGCGACGTTTACTAGAGCAAACCTATTAATTCATCCTCTCGCGCTATTCTGAACAGTACGACTATCCTGCTCAACCATGAGCCTGTTGTCATGGCGTTGTTAGCCCGATTTCGATCTGATCCAGTCGCTGCGTCCATCTACGAGACGATTCAGGACCACGAGGGGGACACTAGATCGGACGATGACGACTTTGCTAGACCTCCATATCAGGAACGATCCTCTACTGAACGAGCACCAGTAAATCCACAAGCTGCCTCGAGAAGCTCACGATACCCGCAGCATGCTGTAAGAATAGCCAATAGGTCAAAGAGCCAACGCAGGCGAACGCTCAATGAAGTGGAAGAGCTTGAGGATGATGTTCCGGCATCGTTGCTCATCGAAGAGGTGTCTGGTAGGGTGCCACGGTCAGACAGTCCTGAAGCAACTGGTGATCGTTTTGAACACCACCAAATGCACCCTGAGTGGGATCCTACTTCCCCGTATGCGACAAGGGCATCCTCCCAGAACCTGCCCCACAGCACAAGACCCGCCATTGGGATGAACACGATGGCAACCGTCAATCCTAAAGAGAAGGCGTTATGGAGATGGGCTAACATTGAGAATCTTGATAACTTTCTGGCTGATGTCTATGATTACTACATTCTCAAGGGTTTCCGGTCAATCCTTCTCAAACGTCTTCTCAATTTGCTGACTGTTGTGTTCGTCATCGGCTTCAGCTTGTTCTTAACGCAATGCATAGACTACAGCAGTGTTAAACGGAGTACGAAACTTTCCGAGATACTCATACCACGCTGCACAGCACGTATGGGTTTTGTGCCAAATTTGATTCTCTGGTTCACTACCTTCATTTGTATCATTAGGACTTTTCAATACCTTCTTGACCTTCGACGGCTAATGCGCTTGCACGATTTCTTCTTGTACCTGCTTAATATCCCAGAGTCTGAGATACAGTCGATATCATGGCAGGAGGTCGTCAGCAGGCTTATGGCCTTGCGAGATGCGAACCCGAACGTTCGTACCTCTCAGAACCCACAGTCGAAGCGTTTCACGGGCACCCAAAGCAAGCAACGAATGGATGCTCACGATATAGCTAACCGGCTGTTACGCAAGGACAACTACATGATCGCCATGATCAATAAAGAGGTCCTTGATACTACACTCACACTTCCTATCCTTGGAAATAGGCAGTTCTTCACCAGGACCTTGGAGTGGCACCTCAACTATTGTATTATGGATTATGTCTTTAACTCGCAGGGACAGGTGCGCCAGTTGTTTTTGAAGGACACGCATCGTAAGGCTTTGAGTGAAGGCTTGAAGAGGAGGTTTATCTTTGCAGGAACTACGAGCCTTCTATCAGCCCCTCTGCTGATCATTTATTTTGTTGTACAAAACTTCTTCCAGCACTTCAACGAGTATCAGAAAGACCCCGCCCAGATCGGTTCACGGCAGTACAACGTATACGCCCAGTGGAAATTCCGTGAATTCAATGAACTCTGGCACTTGTTTGGTCGAAGGCTTAAGATGTCACACCCTTTCGCGACCAGATACATCAACCAGTTTCCCAAAGACAAAACCGTACAGACTGCTCGCTTCATTACCTTCGTTTCTGGCGCGCTTGTCTCGATCCTCGGTCTTGCAACTATTCTAGATCAGGAGAATTTCCTTGGCTTCGAGATTACCAGTGGACGTACAACCATCTTCTATCTTGGTGTGTTCGGTTCGATATGGGCTGTTGCCCGAGGAATGCTACCAGACGATAATATGATCTACGACTCCTCATATAGCATGGAGGAAGTTATAGAATTCACACATTATCGTCCGGCACACTGGGAGGGTCGACTACATACAGTTGACGTAAAGTCTGAGTTTTCGCAGCTGTACCAGATGCAGATCGTCGTGCTACTAGAGGAGATATTGAGCATGGTCTTCACGCCGTTCGTGCTCTGGATCAGTCTACCGAAATGCAGCGACCGAATCATTGATTTCTTCCGCGAATTCACTGTCCATGTGGATGGACTAGGATATGTCTGCTCTTTCGCCGAGTTCAATTTCAAGAAACCTGGTCAGATTGGGACCGGCGGAAATGCCGGCACTCGTGCCACAAATGCAACAGATGTTGCTGCTGCAGCCGCGGCAGCTAGGGACGACTATTTTGCAGCTAAGGACAACAAACTGGAACAGAGTTATTGGGGTTTCATGAACGATTACAACCAGAATCCGAAGAGTGATGTGCGGTATGCTTACGCCAGAAATCGACGCAAACCTTTCACCATGCCACCGCCGTTCCCAGGTCTACTATCACCGCCTGGCGATGCGGTTCAAGGCAGCCAACAGCTGCCTCACCAGATCCTGACCCATGAAAGCCTGCTGCTCGATCCACATCATCTACCAAGTAATACGGGAGGTGCCAGTATCGCGTTTGCTTCACCACCATCGCTGCGAGACCGACGAACAGGAACAAAATCAAGGATACTACCTGGTTTAGGCGACACTATGATGAGTATGGCTCTAAAGGAAGAAGTCGAAGAGGAAGGGGAAGAGGTTGCCGAACAAAGCCGTCAAGTTCACACAACCAACGAAACATCCGAGGGTGATCTAGGCAGTTGGAAATACGATGACAATCTAGATGGTGAAACCGATGAGGAGGATGACCCGAATGTGTTAGCACAAGGTGGCGGTGTGCTGGGATTGATTAGACAATTCCAAAAGGCACATGACGACGACAAGAGAGGTGGTGCTGGAGTATAAGCTCCGAGTTGTTGCAATATTCTTCTTGATGTTTCATACCGTAGGCTGCAGATAACGCAGTTGACTCATAAATGGTTTACCAGAATCTGATCACCCGAAACATGAGGAGTAGCAGGTCCAAGATTCGCGTTCATGAACTACAATACATGTAACTATATTTGCCTCAATCGCGCGGAACAAGACGAAGCTTTTTCGTTTAGTAATGCAAGTCAGCAGAAGCCCTAATACTTGTCCCTGTCAGACCCACCATGTAGCTGACACAACGGTCCTACGATTTGACAGTCGCGTGTTTATTTGTTCAAGAAGTGAATCTATGGTGGACGGACACAATGCGACAGTGACTTGGTAAAACTTGGAAGCCTCTGATACTGTAGTATTCTGCTGATTAGTAATTGAAGCATCTTACTCACAATAGGACAGCCGAGGGATATGATTGGCATTGATTATACTTCCGTTTGACTAAATTTAGGCTTTTGAGGCTTTGCGATGCTTTTTCGGCTGACAGATCAGGCCCCTCTGAAGTCTATCTATCTGGATGTATTTCACAAGCGTGAGATACAGGAGGTAGCTGGGCGGAACACTGATTCCACAACACACTCTGCCGTGAGAAGGGAAGTCGGATAATCAAACCCTTCTCGCATATTGAAAGTGCAGAATACCTCCTTGTTAACGGACAGGGACGATACGAAAACCAGCTAACGGCAGGTACAAGGCACGACACGACAGTCACGAAAAGCGGGTACCTGACATATGTGTTGACAACGACCGGTTACACAAGTCTCCTTAAGCCTAGCCAAGAACACTGGTCACAATACTGTAAGTTGCACCACATCCTGAAGGACTTGGCGCTCGTGATAATATTCCTCTGTGGCTTACGGTGGATGAAGATTCCCTCGATCGACTTTAGTGGATGATTGAAGAGGCTTGCGCTAGTATTTTTAGACTCCTGAAGGCCACCAGCTCGACAGAGCCTCGATCAGCCGTTATTGGCCAATCCATCCACTTTATGTCCACATCTCCTTTTGAGTCGTGTATTCACGCACAACAAAGCCTCTCTGTCTCCAGATTTACTCGCGAGCTGGTCAAAAGGCTGCTTGGAAATCCCTAAAAGCGGGTTGCCTCGTATGTTTGTGTTCGGGTATTGCTGATCTCATTCGGTAAGAGATAAGGCTCGCCACATGGCACACCCCCTGCTTCAAAAAGCCCACTTATATTGTTTTTCTGCTGATTTCTGTAACGTCAAATCCGCATCGTTGCAATTGAAGCACTCATTGTGCGAGATCAGCAAGCTCTGGTTGTTACGACGCATGGGCTGTGATGTGCCATGATTGTCCTCGTCAGCCATATTTACGTATTTGCTTAGCCCGATTTGATGATCACTCAACAACTCGCAGCATAGCTCGTTCAATCCTTATAGCCACTACGCAGCTAGGGGCTCGCCGTGTACGGTGTCTTTAATGGGCTTGACAAATTTAGCCTCGATCGAAATGGAGCTGGTGGCTCTTCAATATGGTAAGTCGTTCTTGCGAGATCGTATCCTCATTCAAATTCGTTGCAAATTCTCTTGTATCCGAGACGCCAGGTGCCCCCTCTATGTCCACCAGCAAATTGAAATTGTGACGCCTCTACGCCGCCTGTATTGCACAGGTTCTCTTGGTTCGCACTATAAACGCCTCACCACTATTCCGTGAGCTTGTTACTCCCCAGGCTGGACATTGTATCCTTTTCGTCGCATTCCCTTGAATTCTGGATCCACTACGGCCAGACTACCAACCACATCAAAAGGATTCAAGTTCCTTAGAACGAACTCCGTTTCCTTCACTAAGAACTGACCCGAACAAGTCATGTCTACATCTCCAAGCACGTAAGTACATTAAATGACCGTGTTGATGACACTCTACTTACACAATACAGCAACATGGTAGCAACACCGCCAACATCAGAATCCAACCAACCAAAAGATTCAAAACCTATTAAACTACGCTCAGCCTGTAATGCTTGCTTTGCCGCTAAGGTGAGCAGTCTCTGCTTGCCCAGCAATTGTAACTCTACTGACAATTAGTACAGGTACGGTGTGATGGTAACAAAGAAGGATGCAAACGATGCGAGGAGAAGCACCTTGATTGCACATATAGTGAATCTAGAGTAGGAAAAGTTGTTGGGAAACGAAGGAAACGTCCACTTCCTGAACCAACCACCAGCGAATCATGGCCAAACCAATGGAATTTCACTGCTGGGCCAGCCACTCTGCCCTCACCAGCGCCTACGCAAATCTCTGAACGTCCATCGAAACGAGATTGTACAACAAATGATTGGACCAGCTTGATATCATACGACGAACAAAGCCCACTTGACTTATCGAATTACCAGGAGCATTTGTTGAGTTTGGGCACTTCGGAAACTGGCACGTTGAGCACTGCAGACGACATGTCTTATATGTTGCACCCTGGTTTGTTGACGCCTTCCATGAGTCCTCCAGAGATCAAATTCGTCTCGTCATCGGGTTTGGAAGCACCATCGGGAACATCTCCATTAAACATGCCTCCTGCAGACCAAGGTGTGAATGTGCGACATCTCCAACCAGGCATTCAGCGACGAGCAGAAGCTCTCCCGCAGGATGACGAGACCATATGTATCAAGCTTCTGGCACATCTCAAACGATTTTCACAACGACAACAATCCTATGAGTCGGTGCTCTGGCTTGTGCAAAAAACGAACGCAACACTGCGGAGGCTATTACGAAGTCGGACGATACGCGCGGATTATATGTGTCATCTGCTGCTAACAAATATTGTCCTGCGTCTAGCGACGTTCTGCAAGCAATTAATACCAGTACCCCAGCCACAAAACACTCCATGTGAGAATGAATTTGTGCATGACTCCTATTTGGTGGATGGCACTAGTAATTCATGCGACATTAGATGGCCTCAGAACGATACGTCGCAAGATATGCGTGCTTCGGCCAAGAACACTGTCAAGGAATCAACTATCATAAATTCCGGAATTGGGGATCTACTGAAACGGAAGCCTCTGAACGGGTTTCAAGTGCTTGGGCGGCACGAGAGCGCTCATCTTGAGATAGATATACAGCTTAGACGTATACTGGCATCACTGGCGTGAGCAGATGAGCCTGTGTACATTGTTAGAAACATTTGACCCACTATATGAAGCACTTTTGGGTGGCTCCCAATGAAGCTGATCGAACCGTGCGGCTGGTACATACATGAATAACATGTATGGCAGTTGTGATACTTGTCCTCCCCTAAGTAGGTACTGCACGATCTGCTCTTCCTTCCAGCTCCCAACCGCCGCTGTAGTTCGATCTGGAGTTGTAACTGCTCACGAAGGACTCTTCAGCATAGCGTGTGGAGTCCTGCGGACCCCTACCCCCGTCATGTTTTCCGTTCCGCGGTGCCCTCTTCACGTGCTTTGACGTACGACTGTAGATTTACTCGACGACTTATAGCGGCTACGATCATCGTAGAACAACAGTGCTCGTAAAACTGCTTCTGTCTCAACCATTCACTTTCTGTGCTTGTGCTCGTTTTGGATCTTTCTAGCTATTCAAAGAAGCAGTAACAAATATCATTATGACATTCCTCAGATAGAGTTTTTCCAAGGTGAAACGTGCACGGACACGGCACGTCTGTACTATCGTGTTCACCATGCGTCGATATCGGCTCTTCCTCTTGGTTGCTTTCCTCTCTGCTGCCACGATCTATTATTTCACTCGTACACAGTCATGGACTTTAGATAACCTGGAGCGACTGAGTCGGCCAGACCACAACTATGATATTCCTCAGCAATCACCAGAAAAGGATCACATTCTTGAGGCACCTCCGCCGAAGCCCATATCGTCCCCAATAGCGCAAGATAAAAATGTACCGTCAGTGGACGATGCCGGCGCAAGAGTAAATGAGCAGACAGCGCTGGCGCCTATAATCGAGACTACAAGCAAGGCTACCTCCACATCCGGTGTCCGAGAAAGACTCGCTCCAACAACAGTTACGGGCGAAGAGCTTTTACCAAAGAAGCCTGTCGCCAATTCGTTGGAAGAAGGGCACGGCAGGCACGAAGTTACATCTTCCGATACCACGAAAGAAAGATGGAAAAAGCCAAAGGCACAATATCCTCTCCGTACGCAGGACATCATACCACTACCGTCTGGAGCATCAGAGAAGATACCCAAGATACAAGCAACTTTTAGTCGCGAGACCGCATCCGCGAAGAAGGATCGCATCAACAAGCTCAATATCATCAGAGAGTCTTTCAAGCACGCATGGAATGGGTACAAGAAGTACGGCTTGCCTCATGACGAGGTTAAGCCGCTGTCTAAGAGCTTTGCAGACCCATTCATGGGTTGGGGTGCGACACTTGTCGACACGCTCGACACTCTATGGATCATGGGCTTGAAGCAAGAGTTTCAAAATACGCTGATAGAGGTGGAGAAAATTGATTTCAAGACCTCGCCAAGGCCAGACATTCCCCTATTCGAGACGGTCATCCGATATCTCGGTGGCCTCCTTGCTGCCTACGATATCAGTGATGGGGAATATCCAATTCTGCTTGCGAAAGCGGAAAAGTTGGCAGAGATTCTGATGGGTGCTTTTGATACACCTAACAGGATGCCCATAACGTTCTATCATTGGGCGCCTTCGAAAATGTCCCAGCCTCATCGTGCTGGTTCGCATGTAACCATGGCGGAGATTGGATCGTTGTCGGTTGAGATGACACGACTGGCGCAGATCACAGGTAGAGATGAGTATTATGATGCAGTTGCGCGCATTACGAACGAGCTTGAGAAATGGCAACCGAATACACTGATGCCGGGGTTGTGGCCGCTGAAACTTGATGCTTCCGGTTGCAAGAAGACCGAGAAAGCTCCTACAAAAGGTGATCGAGCTGATGATGCTGTATTGAAAGAGCCAGCCCCGGTTAGTCCCGATGACGATGAGCTCCTAAGAGGTGAGGATCTTGTACCCACACCGGAGGAAACGCTTTCGACAAACTACATTGTGTCCGACGAAGTGGAGGATATTGCTAAAAGAGAGCTGCCACTTGAAGTAAGTGGTGAGAATGGGGCAGGCGCAGACTTGAAAGCATCAGAAGGGAGACCATCCTCACATCAAGCTAATCAGAAGACCTTTGACATCGGGTGTATCCCACATGGTCTGGCTCCTGAGGAAGATGCTAAAAGTCACTTCTACGGGATTGGTGGTCAAGCCGACTCGACATACGAGTATTTTCCAAAAATGCATGCCTTGTTACGGGGGCGAAGTAAGCAGTACAAAAACATGTACCTGAAGTCAATGACCGCAATACGTGATGAGCTGCTTTTCCGACCGATGATCCAAGAGAAGAATCGAAGAGTTCTGTTCACAGCCAAAAGAGAATTCACTCCACTAGCAAAGCCTCCAAAGAAGCAGGAGGAGACAGTATATGAGGTTACCCATCTTTCGTGCTTCCTTGGCGGCATGGTCGGACTGAGTGCGAAGCTCTTTGGCATCGATCGTGATCTTCAACTTGCGAGGGAGCTCACAGATGGCTGTGTCTGGGCATATGAATCAATGCCGATAGGTGTGATGCCAGAGTTAGCCTCTGTGATTCCATGTCCGAACCTCGATGTTTGTGACTGGAACGAGACAAGGTGGTACGAGGCACTTGACCCACGCCGAGACGAGCGGTTTGAGGCTGTCCGGTTATGGAACCAGAATCAAAAGGCTATTTATGAGACAGCGGAAAGCCGGACATTGCTTGAGATCGCGGGTGAAGAAGATGAGGTCTCATCGTTGAAAGCGACTACAGATAGAACAAGGACTAAACTCGATAATGCCAACATAAAGCGAGACACCCCTGCCATGCCCATCGGAAAACCTACGAAGACAAACCCTGACCTCGAATTTGAAGAGGACCTAGACGTTGACAACAAATCTCCTTTGACATCCTCCTCTAATTCGTATATCCCTAAGACGGCTCTATCCCATGAAAAGTATGTCAAAGCACGCATACAACAAGAACGTCTCCCACCTAGTTACACCAAAATCTTCGAGTCACATTATGGTCTTCGTCCTGAAGCAATTGAGTCGGTCTTCTACATGTACCGGATCACGGGCGATGAGGTATGGCGAACTAAAGGATGGAAGATGTTCGAGGCCATACAGGCAGCGACGCAGACCGAGGTCGCTAATGCAGTAGTTAAAGATGTGACTAGTGTGCTTGGAGAACTGCGGGATACAATGGAGAGCTTCTGGCTGGCGGAGACGCTGAAATACTTCTATTTGCTATTTAGTGAACCGGATGTTATCAGCTTGGATGAGTGGGTATTAAACACTGAGGCGCATCCGATGAAGCTCGAGCGTTGATGTGGCAGCTGGGGACTTTGGTGTATCATTAGTACATTCTTCAATTGACATTCTTCTTTATGCCTACTCGTGCACGTCCTGAGTGGATCTGTATCTAAATCTCTGCCTGAGGCTTCCACCCGACATGGTGAAGTAAGCAATGATCAGCCACTGACATCGCCTTTCAGCTTCGGTTGTAACCGTAAATTACCTACACGTCACCCATCCAAACAACAAACTAATCACCAGAATAGCGTCTGCTTTTGTTTTACAAACCCGTTGCTACCAACCCGCCAACTGCGCTTGATTACCGTGCAAAGCTTTACCACATCAAAGATATTGTTGTCCACAACCGTCGCGACACCACTGGCACACCATTATTTACCCTGAATCCGTCAATGACAACTCAATGAACAAGACGACATGAAGCGGGACATAGCATGGAACCAGAAGCCATTGAACATGAAGTTAACACCACGGACGATTTTTGGGCACGTATCGAAGACATACTTGCTGCGCAGTGTACAAGTCATGACCATATCGACAATGCTTTGCGATCCTACTTAAGGTTGCTGGATGAACATCGAGGTATGATATGCCCACGGCAGGCCCTCCGAACAGAGCGAGACGATCATAGAGAGACCGTAGATGTGTGCGGAAGAGCATAGCTAATACCCGATTTACATAGAAGAATATGTTACTACCGAAGATGAGCTGGGTTACTGCGCGTACTTTCGGGGACGGGCGAGAAGGGTGAATGATCTGGTAGTCCTTCGATGACTGGTGGGAGGGAAGTTGATTGCGTGCTGATGGAAGGCATCCTCGTTGAAAACCTACCGGGTTCTTTCTCTCTGTCTTATGCAGGAAGAAGACACGAATATTCTACGAATAGCGGTTACTTTCCTCCTTGCAGATGCACGAGAACATGAACAGACATTCGACCTTCTCAGTCGAGAAGCCGCCTTCCCTCGACTTGTGGAGCTTGTAGCCCATCCTAAAAAGCACGACGAATCTGAGTCTATGCACAGAGCATTGATGGAATTACTGTATGAGATGTCGAGAATACAAAAGATTACGAATGATGATTTGAGTACGTCAGCACGAGTACAAGCATTCGTTTGAGAAGTAACATGAGTGTAACTAATACCTGTGGTAGTGCGTATAAATGATGACTTTATTTGCGGGCTTTTCGACATTATCGAGGAGGTTTCTGACAATGTTAATGATCCCTACCATTATCCTGTTATTCGAGTTTTGGTGAGTTGTATCTGGTCTTCGGGGAAGATTTATGGCTGACAGTGTGAAAGCTTGTCTTGAACGAACAGTTCATGGTGGCTGCCCATGATCCGGAAGTGGTTGCGAAAAAGTCAATGCCTCTAACGAACAAAGTGGTGAAAGTGCTTTCAGCGCACGGGCACAGATACAAGACGTTTGGTGCCAACATAATATTATTGCTCAATCGAGAAGGTGAGTAGCGTGAACCGTTCGAGAGGTCATAGCTGATTCGAGCAGATGAGACGTCTCTACAACTACTGACGCTGAAATTGATGTATCTGCTTTTCACCACACCTCCTACTTACGAGTATTTCTACACCAATGATCTTCGAGTGTTGGTTGATATCTTGCTCCGAAACCTCCTAGACTTACCAGAGTACGCCAGTGCACTACGACATACCTACCTCCGAGTTCTCTATCCATTGCTCGAACATACTCAGCTACAGTACCCTCCATATTACAAACGTGAAGAAATACGGAAGTTGTTGTCATTGCTTTGTGGTGATCAGGTTGAGGTTGATGACGGAAGTTCAGCAGTCAATAGTGTATGGAATCATTTCGAAGACGTGGATGAGACAACCAAAAGATTGGTTCAACGATGTCGAGGTGTGAGTTGGTTGGGTGCTCCTGAATCGTCCGAGCTAGTTCAGGTTGAATCGCCTATAGAAGAACGATCACCAGATTCACCATTATCTCCATCAAAACCGAAACCTCCAGAATTGCCAGCACCTCGAAAATTAAGGAAGCGAGATTCATCAAAAGGCTCGACTCTAACTATTGGTCAATTCTTGACCCCACAAATTGAATCAGCAAGACATTCGAGTCTTAGCATGGTTGAAATGGCCGGACAGAAGGAGAAGCCTGGAGTCATTACCCCCAGCCGCAATCCAAGTCTGAAACTCGGCCTCAAACAGGCCATGTTTTCGAAGAAGGAAAAACCACCTCCACCAAAAGCCAGACGTTCAGGATTTATGCGACCGAAGGTTCAACCGGCACAAACTGAGTTGGAGGTTACACGAGTCGGTATACCTGAAAAGACTATTACACCTGAGGTGGATAAGAATGAAGCAGAAAAATATGAAGATGCACAGGAGTTTCAAGACCAATCTCAAGAAAGGACAGTAGAATCGGAAGAGATACCTTCAGAAGCAGAATCACAAACGGACGAGCAAAGTAAGACATTTAAGAAGCCACCACCAGCACCAAAAGCAAGAAGAGGTTGGCGGATGAGGAAGAGCCGGGATAGTAGCGAGGAGGACAGAGACAAAGACAGAGACAGAGAGAAAGAACCCGGTAGGTTTTCAACGAGGATGCCTTCCATCAGCACGCAATCAACTTCCCTCCCACCAGTCATCGAAGGACTACCAGATCATTCACCCTTCTCGCCCGTCCCCGAAAGAACGCTCGACCCACTTACAAAAAGCGCCACGACCACCACCCCACTGAACAGGCCATTAGAAAAACGCTCAGTCAGCACAGCCATGAGCCAAGCCCAAGCCCAAGCAGAACAACAAGTCGAGCAGTGTCTCGAACACACACATCTCACAGACTTTCACAATTCCAGTCCAGCAGCACAGTACGCCGTCCACTCACATCCCACCAATCCGCATATCACGGTCGAATCACCATCAGTACCACGGACAGTACTTGCACCGCCTGGACAAGCGCCGATTCGAAGTGTGCCTGGCCCGAGATTGGAAGTTGAAAGAAGTCCGTTCTTGACTGATGATGAGATTTCGTGGGGAGGGGATAGTACGAATCCTAGTCGGAAGCCGAGTGACGCGAATGAGGCGGTTGCGGTGGTGGGTAGGAGGGATAGCTGGGAGGACTTTGGTGATTAACACAATATATTTGATTCGATTGAAAGTATGTCTTGTATCTTGCAGCTTACGGTGTCAAGACTTCAGTCCCTCCACAAACCCCCCAAGGATTTCAAAAATAACCAAAAAGTAGCTGTCCTTCACCTCCCCACCTTCCTTTCCTCGTCCACGCTACCTACCATTGTCCTCCTTAAAAAGCAGACCTAAAAATGGCGAAAAACAAAAACAATCAACAGCTGGGATTCGCTGGTGGTCACCCACCCAACTACTAGCCAGTCGGCAGGCGGCTTGAGTACAGGTGATCGAACGGGAACCTCTATTTTCTGCCTCCTATGGTCGATTGCGAAGGAAATGATTAATTGTTTAGTATATGTACAAAACATACACTTCGTAGGTACTAGTACTTGGTAGCAAACGAGGCTGAAGTACTCGTATGTGGAGATACGGCGGTCGGAGAGAGGGGACATACTACTGTATGTAAGGGGGTGGATGGATGGGATGTGGATGATTGATCGATTGATCGATTGAGAGTGTGTTACAAGTGTGATTAGGGATGTGGTGCTTACAATGTATGTATGTTGAAGATGTTGTATGTTGTAGGTAGGTAGGTTGCGGAACAATAGGTGCTCTGTGTAATGGAGATTGTATTCGTACCCACTGCCTAATGCCGGCGTGGTCCGCATTGTTAGGATAAGTAAGAAGTACGAGGATATACAGTGTTGAACCGAGGTTCCTCGGTGGACTTGGATGGATGAATGATATGAGATGTGTAGGTCTGTACGTAGATTATGGACCTTCGGTGCCAGACCATGTCTCTGTGTGGTATGAAGGTGTGTGATTTAGGGAGTGGTTAGGGAGATGAGATGAGATATGACGCTTGTGTGGTGGGAGAAGAGATTTGTAGATGCGGTCATTCATGTGAAGTTTTTTGTTTTGTATTATGCTATGTAAAGGATGATGTATAAAGTGATCTATCAAGGGCCGAGCCTCAATTCGCTGATACACTGCTAGCTGGTATCGTCTTCGTCGACGACATCTCGGTAGTGGTGTATGGTGGTGCTGTATGGTTGAGGTGTATCCTGGGATAGAACATCGTCGGTACGTGGCTTCTTGGGCCGTCCTCGCTTCTTTGGTGTCGGTGTTGGCGGAACATCCTGCATGGTCTCCCTAACCAGGGTATTTTTGCGTGGCGGTGCATAGTCTGATTCATCGCCGCTGTCTTTGCGGGGTCGCTTTCATCGAAAGTGCTGACATATAATGTGATCCAACAAAGCCGGACCTCAATTCAGTACTGCACCGCTAGTATCCCTTCCTCGTCTATAATCTCTTGGTAGTATTGTTGCACGGTAGTCTTGGCAATCACACCGAACCAGCGGCATCAGGGAAGAGGTAGATAGGAACCATCAAAAGCCAGACGTCGACCTCGCGATGGTTGGGTTCAAAGAGACCCGCCAATGATAAAGTCCATTGTGGTCTGCTGCTGCTCGTAGCGAACTCCGACTCGGCGTTGGTGAAGTTTCGGAGTCTTTCCAGATTTTGTGGGTGTACTCGGCTGTGGGGTTTCTGTCTTTCGCATCAGACCAATCCTTGTTAGCATGTCTTGTAACACTCGTCTGAGGAATCTGCTGGCGACTTTTGTTCTCCAGTAGGAGAGACATCGGAGCTGTCAGTAATGACGGGTTCATCGTTGGCACCAGTATCGAACCAAGAAGCAACTTCGTCAAGAATGCTTCTACGCGCTGAGGGCATGAAAGATTGCGGCAAATGTTTGAACACTTCAGTCTTTTCTTGAATTTCTGGTGCCTTTGCGGCTCTCAATTGCTGCTTCTCAAATCTCTCTGAAGCCAACCTTGCAATGCTTGATCCACGGCACGTTTGGAGAAGTAGAGGGTTTGTAGATGGCACAACCTGTGGGAGGAACATGGTTGAGTAGGGCTGTGGGTTCATTGTGAACCCGTTGTAGCATTCACGGTGTGCGAACGCAATCTGGTGGGATGACGATGCAGCAGTATCCGCAGAGATCTCGGAGACTGGCTGTCGTGTCGTGTGCTAGTAGTTCGCGAGGCCTCGTCATATCCATCAACCAACATGTCCTTCATGCTCTCCAAGACCTTTTGTGCATCCTCATCCACGAAATTTCTTTTCTAGCAACGTCGTAAGGTCACCGTCGACTGATTAGAGACCGTGCTCGTTCAGTGGGGGGCAGTCCGCAGTGTTTGGCTGTTAAGATCGTCCTGGCTGGCATCACGGGGAGTGAAGATTCTTGCAACGTGTAAATCTCCACTCTACCCTCGTACTGGATCGTTGAACTGCCGGCTCTTTGACCTTCCCGTTGGAGACTCCGACGGTGGTGTCGTTCCGTTTCAGCTTAATATCCGTTCTTTCAGTAGCTGTTCTACTTCGTGAAGTCCGACCGTCTTCGTCCGTCGTCTCGACAGGTTTGATTCTCGCCATCAAGATCAAACCTCTGTCTCGCTCCCAATCTCTAAGCTGGTCACGTTCGGGACGAGGTACCTGTCTCATTGGTGGAAATTGTTGCTATGTGTTGGAGCTACTGCTTCGACAACAGGTAGGAATCGGAGGACTTCGACTACATCCAGGTTTCGCTCTCGCTTGGCAGCGCCATCCTCAAGATTTGGCTGCCTGACTGGTATCTATGTTCGAGTGCTCAATTCGAGTATGATATCATCGACTTCTTCAGAAGTTGCCTGCCTGAATTGCGTCCCTGCTCGAGTGTTCGATCAATTTGGTAGCATCCATAGTCTGAGTATGTGGTTCGATGGTGGGATGAACATCGGCAGGGGTTGAGTCATTTATAGTCTTGTTAGTACTATCCTACACCAACAAGGAACAATCAACCTGCCTGTCGGCAGCCTGCTCGCTTGCGATGTACTCACCCATGTTGACGGCAATGATCTCATGGCGGCAGTGGGGGCGGATCCAAACGTGGCTTGCTGCATGTCACCATCAATAGAAAGTTGGACTTGCCTGACTAGTCACGTTGAAAATTCCACGCCGTGTTTGCTGCCGGCTTGATCAATTCAACAGGAGCAGCTGACACCCCACGGCATCCAAGTTCCACCTCTCAGCCCTCCAATCCTGAGATACATCCGGTATCAGAGATCATTGCAACAGAAACTTTCCTTGGTGGAAACCAAAGCTGACGCTTGCTCAGTTGCGTGTGTGCAGAAGTCCAGCCGGAAGACGCGTAGCTATCCGTTTTATTGAGCATAGTTTCCGCCAACGAATTGAACTAGCTAAGCATTCCTAGCAAAGCTCTTCCTGTTTGATTTCGATCGCAACTGAAAGGTATAGATTTTACTCACTGACACATGCTCAACATAAGTCGAAGAAGACAGGGCTGTTCTGTAAATCATGGCAGGAGTCAATGTGATATCATTTTGGCTCAAAGCAGCGAACTTCGTTCAATCAAGGACATCAGAGCTAGCAACGCTTCTCCAAGCACGCCTTCCACTCAGGTCCGAAGCAGCCAGGAAGTTGTTCGTTTCGCTGCGATGCTGGTACATGAGTTTGCTTGAATATCGAGCTGAGCAGACGTGAAAGAAGGTGGACAGTATTTCCAGACTATACCTCTTCTGGCTGTGGTCGAATTTGTCGCGGGACACGCATGGTATTTGATGCCTGCGCCTTCATGATCACAACGTGCAGTTGTCGGTCCATTCTGCAGACTAGAATTACCGTACTCTCAAGCACTATGAAGACGCGAACAAAACAGAGCTCAACAGCTGCAAAACCCCCTACACACATAGCACAGTGATGGTCAAGTTTCTACCGAGGTTCTCAGCAACGGAAGTTTATCCCGCAACCTCCGACCGACCACTCGACAAAGCCACCGAGCCACAGGCATAACATCATTCCACACACCAAACCCCGCAAATAGCTAACATCAACTAACACGATCCACCACAGAACAGCACTCGTCATCCCATAAATGACCTCCTACATAAGCAACCCATAAACCACCATACAGTACAATACCCTCTTCACAACTCACCACAACCACTACAACCACAATCCATCACCATGTCCGACAACTCCAACAGCAAATCCCAATCCCCCTCCGGCGCCGAGCCCCACAACTCCTACGGCCTAGCCCCCCAATCAGAACAATCATCCCAAAAGTCACAATCGAGCACCGAAACGAAACCCCAAGCCCAATCTCAATCCCCGTCAGGTGCAGAACCCCATGATTCGTATGGTCTTGCGAACCCGGAACAACTTGACAACAAGAAGGGAGGGTCGAGTTCGAAGGATGATAGTGTGAAGCAACCTATTGCTGATGATCCGGTTTATAACCAACCTAAGGGATCTTCCAGCAGTGGTGAGAAATCGAAGCTCTAGATCGCTAAATGGCTAGATAGCTTGGCTAGATAGCTTGGCTAGACCATGATCCGGGTCCAGTTCAGGTCAATATGTCCATGAATCAACTCAAAGGCTCTCCATCTCCATCAGTCAGCGAGGCACGAACAGCACAGCACAGCACAGCACTGAAATTGTCCATGAAACCGGACCTTTCAATGCGAAGCGGGCGCGCAAAGCAGCACAATTTGTATCTCTTGTATCTATTGTATCTACTGTGTCATCTCCTGTACATAAGACATATACATATGCATATCCCCTTCCTATGGTCCCCCAAAGAAAACAACCACAAGTAGCAAATCTTCCAATAGTCCTTAAAATACATACATACATACACACACACCCACACACAAACACACAAGTAGTCAGCCAATCCAACATCAAAAACACAATATCCCCAACCCACCATAATACTGTAATTCGTGATCTCATAAACACTGGAGTTCTCAACAACAGAGCTTTCTGGGATACTACCCAGATAGAGTACATCAATTGAGGCCTGTTGTTGAAGCAAATCGTTCATTGATCCATCTTCCATCTCATCTTCTCAACAAGCCCCAACCCTCGGACTCCAAGTTCCAACTATCTTTCCAACCAACTTGTTAAGTCTCTTGGCGACTATACGCAATACAACGACGACACAAAATTGATGTTTAAGCATCAGGTCCTGGAATCTGAACCTTGATTAAGTGCCTCGGAATCACAATGTTAGCATGTGTACAGTGTAGGCACCTAGTGTCTTGCTTGACTTGTACTATGCAATTGCACTGACTTGTTATATAAAGCACACTGCAAAGTTGTATACAAGTGTACAGATATATGAGGCTCGAACATCAGCAAAGTACTACTGTGCTTATCGACAGACCACACGTCAATCAGTCATTTACGAAACTCAAGGTTCAAGGTATTGTAATCATTGCATTCTCATGCTACGTAGGTCAGGTGTGTCATCTCATGGTATAGGAAAGTCCCCATCAACCTTGACCTGTAGCCGCTGCTTCACAATCTCTCGATGGGTTTGCCATGTCATCGTTCTGTCGCGGTGATGAAGCTACATTGCAGGCTCGACCATTTCCCAGGCTCATATAATTGTAATAGCTCGTACATTGTGTGCTTGCCTTGTCCTGCAATTGACTTTGGCGTTTCAAACGCTGGTTGCAGTCGCGTTATATGTATGCATTCTCGATCGCAAAGCTCTCTAACCAAAGCTCATGTGGCCTGGCAAAGGGTTGTCTGACAAATGAAAAATCCGGAAATGCTACTCATCAGTAAGCAATCCTGTTCGCAATTTCATGTTTCCATTCGTAGAATCTGAAGCATGATGTCGCAACTTCATGCTCAAGCCGGACCAATGCCGCCAGTATAATGATCGGAATCATAAATACCGAAGTATTGTTCGACTCCCTTAGAGCCAGGCTGCTTGTAACCTGCATCGTAGGCTTGGAACATGAAGACATTTCCTGGCATTCCACCAAAAGAGTTCATGATACTGTTCATAGCAGCTTTCTGATTATCGACAGATGGACATGCCAGACCGTTACAGTCACCTTGGTACGGCCAACCGGATTCAGTGATGATAACATTCTTGCCACTATTGGCTGACTTGACAGCATTGTATGCGTTCATGACGAAGTTACCGGCATTCTCAGCAGCAGTATTGGGGTCGAAATATGCGTGAGCATTTGCTGCACAGTAATCGGAAGTAGAGCAGATGACGGAATTGCTCTCAATCACGTTGAAAGTATCAATGGTGACCACATTACCACTGTAGCCTGCTGCTTGAAGGGTACCACGAGCTTGAGTAACAGCTCCGGCAACTGCATCGGCCGAAGTTGTACCGCTGTTAACGAGCTCGTTTCCGATGTAGACTGTGTGAATCACACTCCACTGACCGTTTACCATGCTGATCAGCTTACCAAGATCGCTACCAATATTCGCAATCTGATTGATACCGATCAGCAGCTGAAGACCATTTTGAGATGCGGCGGAGATGAAATCACCAACAGGGCAGCCGATACCATAGATATGGACGATACCATAGCCCTGGCTCTTGAGAAATGCAAAATCCGTACTGGCTGTAGCTTGAGACTTGCATTGTGCTGAATTGTCAATCATGTCATAGCATATTCCCATACCAGCAGGAGCTGCAGCTTGAGCCTTCGAATTGTTTGCAGTCGTGCTGGATTTTGCGGCAGAAGAACTAGCCGATGTGGTTTGGGATGCTTGGGATGATGCAGCAACAGTTGGACTGGAGATCGATGGTGGTAAGGTTGTCAATCCAGATTGAGAGGTAGCTCCGTGCGGTCGAACTGCCGCTCCTACGTTAACAATCTTGCTGGTATGTGTGGTCGAAGAAACAGATGTAGCGGCAGAAGTCCGAGACGAAGCGCTGGCTACTGTTGGTGAAGATGCGATATCAACACGACTAGAAGTCAGAGGAGTGTTGATCTCGGTGCTGACCACTTTGCCGTTATTGTCAACCCAGACTATGGTTTGGTAGAATGTAGTCGTAAGTGTCTCGGTTACATCTCGTCGGACGTTGTGTAGTTTCTTGTGCGCAGCTACAAAATGTCAGTGAAAGAACTTGATTTGAGACAACCAGGGACATACAATCACCACCAATGAGACCAGCTAGTCCAGTCGAGGCTAGACCAGCTGTAGCAATGAGTGTTGAAACCTTCATTGATAGGTTCTATTGTGTTACGATCTAGGTAATTGTGTCTAGTCGTGTCGTAAGGATCTGAAAGGAGTGACTATCTTTGTAATGAGTGACAGCTATAGAAGCATAATGTGGTCAGCAAAAGAGCGACAAGAAGAAAGATAAGATGACCGCAAACGTCAGTTTACGACATGAAGAAACAAAGGACTCGTTCCCCAAAATGGCGAAGCGCGAGGTAGGAAGAAAGGATTGACGATTCTGGCACAAAGAGAAGTACGGCAACTTAGAGATGTATGATGTTCGTGTTGCGCTTTGTTGATAGTTGTGGTTGCCAGGTATGAGGCTGGGTGAAGGGATCTGCTTGTGCGTGGAATGTGAAGGGTCCGTGCATGCGAGCTGGGCAGCGTTTCTTGTAAGGAACTTCGTACCTTATATCTGAATGATTGTGTGTATGCAAGCCGAATAGGTGAGGGTAGGTAGGTAAAGAGTGTGAATTTGGTAAGAGGGAACGTAGGGTATCGAGGGTGCTGTCGAAGCTGGTCTTATATGTCTGCCAGACTGGCTAGCGGCTAGCGCAGGGAGAGCAGTGACAGCAAAACAACAAACGGAGAGCGAGGCTGTGGTCGGCTTTACAAGGAAAAATATGTCAACAAAGTAAATAGTGATAACAGAAGAGAAGTAAAGTGTTGACTCAATATCTGTATATCAGGTGAACTAGGAATAAACGAGTGTAGCCTTTATAACGATATCGACGCTCTGACAAGGTCAATGTCAAGCTTGAGGTGAGCGATTCCAAAACAAAAGGGAGTGATGAAAAAAGATGATATCGTGAAGACTTGCATCCTGTTTATGGGATGAAGCAGCAGGCTGGAAAGGCAGCCACGTCTTGAGATGCAACTGCCCTGCCATTTCATACAGCCTGGAGGGTATCACGTAGTAGTTGGCAAGCAAGCTGAGATCAGCTGTCGATGATTTAGTCGGTAAGTTCTCTTCTGCTTACTTATTGGTGAAGCTTCAAAGGGAGGTGGAAGTCATCCATGACAACGCAATCAGAACCGTTTCAGTCAATTCGGGGAGGGGATCACAAAATGCCATTGCTTTGCCAGTGTTGCAAACTAAAGAGCAAAGTGTCGAAGCATCGTCAAAAGACCAACAAGAGCTTCGGGCCAATATCAAGGAGATGGTACAGTCGTTGGTAGAGAAGAGGACGACGAAAAGTCGACGTGCTGCGGACTTGGCGTTTCCGAGTCTCTGAATCAGCCTGACGGTTGTTCTCATCCCATCACCACCGCCAACGACCATCTCAACATGCATAACCATCAGCCAATATGTATTGACTACGAATTCGGGACCAAGTGATCACTTTCAAGTATTAGCATTAATGTAGCAGATCTACTGTATTTATGTCCGAGTACGCCATCGCCGTCCCGACCTGGCTGTTGTCCCTAATGTTTATTATTACAAGAATGTTATACACGCTTTCATCTTTTTTTCGTCATGATCTTTGTGATTGCATGCCGTATTGTTGTGCCAGCCTTCTCGACCTCCTTCTTCGACAGTCCGTTCGTCATACAAACTTTGATTGCCGGTCGATGGACATAGATGTCGGTCTTCACCCCTGAAGCCGCGGCGGTCAATGTCTTGATTCGAGTGATGAGGACTCCTTGAGTTAAGCACTGCACAAACATCATTAGCACTGTCGTTTGCTTCCATGGAAAGTAGTACTCACTTCGTCCACAATCTCCTGCAAAAGGCCCAGTTGATCCTCCACGTTCAGCCGCCTTGCACTCACCACTTCCTGCT